>Ga0126342_10010891_pt1 | contig 16266 bp, 18 predicted proteins | sample Cyp1metagenome_FD_92528 | JGI IMG/M metagenome (GOLD analysis project Ga0126342, IMG submission 92528) | Coral microbial communities from Lord Howe Island, Old Settlement Bay, Australia - Cyphastrea 1 metagenome | ecosystem: Host-associated > Invertebrates > Cnidaria > Coral ... | reverse complement strand
TCATTCATATCATTCATATCATTCATATCATTCATATCATTCATATCATTCATATCATTCATGTTGATTCGTCATGATTCGTCATGATTCGTCGCTGTCCTGAGATTGGCCCAACTCCCACATGTCTTTCACATAAACAGCGTCAGCCCAGAGCTGCTGCGAGATGGGCTGCAGCGGATTGGCTGCGAAATGCAGCGGCTTCATCGGCCTGCAACGGCAGCGTCCAGATGTGACCAAGAAACGGCGGGCAACACCATGGCTGTCACCAAGTCTCATTGTCATGGGAGTCATGGGATATGCATCTGTAATCTGTACCTATAAGTATAAGACTATAAGACTATAAGACTTAGCCTGGTACAGCATGTTGAAGTCACTCTTGCACCTCCCATTCAATCTCACTATCCAAATGTCCACTTCCAGAAGTTGCCCCTGTAACCCTGCCTCCCATGCACTGAGGAGAAGCGATGAAAAACGAAGCCATTTCCTCTCAAAAATTGATCCACCTCCGCAAACAGCGGCTGTCGTTCGTACATCTCCACGAACTCAACCTGGAACGATCGGCAGAGAAATCCTTCTGGAAAGCCTGCTGCATTTGTTCACCAATAATTCCGATCCTAGCATCACTACCACAACATACCACAACTGTACAGCCCATCACACTCCCGCGCCTCCGTGTGGACCACAAGGGTGTCCTGCAGGGCTTTCTGAGCACCTTTAAGAACCGCCAGTTCAAAGCCCTGGACATCGATCTTCAAATAATCCTTGGTGAAAACTGACTGGCAAACTAGTCAGGTGAAGCAAAGAATTCAGTGTAGATATGCTGACATGCTAGAGGGTCACAACTTTTCAGGGGAAATGCCTTGATCCGTTGATCCGTTTGAAGTTTGAAGATTTCTTGATTTTTGAGCTGAAGAATAAGTGATACATAGATCCCACAATAATTGCTACAAAACACTCCATTAATTAGCCTAGAAATCCCTAGAAAGAACACCATGTTGAGCGCCATATGCCAGGATATGCCAGGATTCCACACCACCTCCTGGAATTTCTGGAAGCAAATCATCTAATCTTCTGGTGGCCATCTCACTTCTTTCCACCACTGTGGTCACCTCCTCCAGCTGAACGAAACGTCGCAGCAATGGGATGTTGGGCTCCAACATGCTGGAGGTCATGGCAGCGGAGCATCGACGGAACTGACCTCTGGAGCCATCGCCCAAGGCCCACGGCAGGAAGCGAAAGGCCGTGGACTCCGTGGAGTCGCTGCCGTCCTTCACCGAGCCGCAAAGTGCCCCTCCCAGCAAAGCCCAGCACTGCAAAAATAACCAAATGATACAAAATGCATCAAAATGCATCAAAATGCGCGTCTTGATATTCGACTTTGCTGGTCGAATATTTCTCAGAAAATGCGCATGACAAGGTATGAATGCAAATCTGTGAGCATCTATGCATCGCAGTTTTGAATGCAAAAACATGCTGGAAGAAAGCCAAAATAGCCGTAAATAGCCAAACATCCTAGCGTCCTCTGAGGTTTTCAGGCTGCTCACTGAGCTGTTGAGCCGTTCGCACTCCTCCGTGCAGGGCTCAAAGCCCACGACTGACTCACAATGCCCACGTCGCTGCAGCGGTTGCCAAATCTCCTGTAAGAAGCTCTGGCTACATGGGAAGTCTATGAGGAAAAGCAGATTTTTGTGCAAAATGTGTCACTGTGCCCCGCTAGATTTCCTCTGCTTCGCTGAGGAACATGGCACCCACATCGATTACACGCACCCGCGGCAGGTCGCAAACACCACTCTCCCTCGGGACATTCTCAAGGCGCTGAGAGATCACAATACAGCCTCTACAGACTCTACAGACTCTACAGTACATCTACATGCCTCTCACTCCTGCAGATTTGCGGGAAAGGCCCAGCCTGAACAAGCTGTAGGCTATAATAGGCTAATTATACAAATGCCGAGTGGCTTTAGAAAGTCCCTCAGCGGGAAGAAGGGCGGAGGATGTTGCGGTGCTGGTGCGATCGGCGCTGGAAGCGTTGTTGCAGGCGCTGCTGTTGAAGCTGCGGCATCGCTGCTTGACGCAGCTTTTTCCATAGCCAAGAAGCGACTGCGCTGAGTATACTTAGTAGCACTAAACTGTATTCATGCCAATGGATCAAAATCTATGCTAATCTTACATTTGCGATTTTGATCGATTTTGACTCGTGAGCTGTTTTTGGGCCGCCCGCTGCCACATTGTGCTAGAATGAGCCAGGGTGTTTATGGGAAGTGTTTCGGATACCAGCAGGTCGCCACACTGCTGGACATACACAACCTGTGGCGGCTGCTTCTTCGTACATGGACCATTCACACATCCATCTTCTTCATCTTCTTACTTGCCCTTCCCAAGGTGTAGCACCGCCCATGTGCCTGCTCATGATGTGCATAGACGTGACGAAGCTTGGAGCCATTTTCGATGCAACGTGATGCGATGTGAAAGCGAATCTGCAGGTGTTGGATTGAATACTTCAGTGATTCAGCATGCATCAGCCCAAAACTGTGAAACCCCATGCTGTGCCTATGGCGACATCGTCCACGTGTATGTGGCAGCCCGTTCTAAGTTGCAGCTCCTTTACATTGGCGCCTGCAAAGATGCCGACTTGTCTCCACTGACCCGTTTCGGAAAACATGTGACTCTGTCACTGTTCATGGCCAAGCCTTTCACACCAATCAGAGCGCTGATAGATCGGGAAGGCATGACCTCATGAAAGATGACGAGGGAGGCTCATTGGTTCAGATTTCATGTATCTGAGAAGTAATCTGGAAAGACCGCCGTAACTTTCTGATTTCAAGCTTGGCTGTCTAACTTTCTATGTTCATAGATCCATGGCGGTCTGACATGGTGATGTGTGGCGGAATTGAGAGCCCAGGCGATTGCCAAACGCCTCTCGTCTTCGTGGCCGGGCATGACACACTCCGTGCAGTTGTTCGCCATCGCCAGGATGTGCTTCATGGCACTGGCCTGGATCTGCTTGTGGCAGAGATCAGGGGACCATAAGAGATCTGGATCTGAAACCTCTGGCATCCTCTGGCTGCAGATGCAGCCAAGCTTCAATATTCTCCCAAGCAGGAGATTCAATGGTCACCACCTTTCAGTTTCAGCTTGCAGAGTCACATCTTTTCAAAATCGTTCAACGCTTTAAAGTTCTTTAAAGCTGGAAACAGCGACAACGCCCCTTTTTCATCGGAGCTCGCCTGCTGCTCTGTCCCCGGATACAAATCTTCTGGCTCCGTGAGATGCAACTTGCCTGATGGCACCGGTGGACAAAGTGCGGCACGTTCGAAAGCTGCAAGAGTTATAGAGTTCATAAAGAGTTCATAAAGAGTTCATAAAAATTCATGAAGTGATGAACTGATGAACTAATCCCAAACATCTGAATGCAGAATTGAGCCTTGGGCTGCATTCTCGATCACCAAATGACTAAACCTCAAATAATTGGAAAGGTGGAGCCACAGCAGGTACGCAAAGAGCCAATTTTGTGCTGACAATGTCGGAATTGTCAGATTTTAGTACAAGGTGCTGGATGGCACTTGCCAGTGTCTTTGGCGCCAACAACTTGAAGGTCGGCGTGCAAAGTTCTATGTGATCCTCCCAAGAACTTCCAAAGGTTTCCAACTTTCACGCTCAGATTCTATGATGTGGTTGTCTATTTCTGCATTTGTCTGAAACTTATCTGTGCATTTCCTCATGTGTCTTTCTCATCGGTACTAGCGCATTGTGACCCAAATATAGAGGTACAACGGGGAAGAAACCCCGCATGGCCCTCACCATGTCAAGACTTTTTGACTCATTGGCTGCTGGTGATCCAAAGACTTTTTTGACGCACCACACTGGCAGTCACTGGCTCCTCTCGCCGAGGTCTTTTTTCTTCCCCTCCGACCTCGTCTTGGGGGGACCGTTTTAGCATCCTGCAGGACGGAATCCCAGCTGAAAGGATGGAATTTGAGAAGAGCTCCAGATCCATCCCCGTCCTCTCAAGGGCCACAGGCTAAGGCCTCGCCAGCCTAAACTCAGTTGAAGTTGAAGTGCAAAAACAATGGTGAGGTTGTTAGCTTTTCAGGACCTTGCTCCACCATTCTCGCTCATGACTCATTTCAGATTTGGCATACAACATTCTACAGTCACTTCATCAAAGTGAATTTTCAGCAGAATTCACTCAGAATTCTCTTGTGAGCCTCAGGGAACTGAGGTCCATGCGCAAAGAGCGAGGCATTTGGGGCCAAGAAAAATGCCCCGTAGCCCTTTTGAGCCCCGAAATGTCACACCGATGCAAACCAAAGGACGCTTGAGTGGGTGGAGGTTCGGGTCTGCTAAGTCTGCACCAATGGAACTTTTCCAAAGGACAGAATGACAACTAGACCGTAATCATGCACACCCATGGGTTCAAAATGTGTACCTGAAGTTAGGATTGCCAGTCATGCAGATTGTTGGCTTTGTGTCACCAATGGTGTGACTTTCAGTCCTACTCCTTTGCATGTTGTGATCACAACATTATCAGATATCTTAGGCCAAACTACGTGAGTGAAGCCCAACACATTCTCAAACCTTATCTGGGAAGGTTGGATCTACGGCTCTGGGTTGGCCGTTCAAATAAATTGAAAACACTCGAAAGATAAGCCCGGCATCGCGCCATGGGCTGGCCGAACGGCCTTGCGTTCAAACGGCGAGCCCGCCCTGGCACTCAAACTACACGGAGCGATCCGTTGTGAACGACGGGGAGAGGCACAGAAAGCAGAGGATCCTGCAGCACAGGAATCTTGTCAGGGCACAAGCTAAAATTACAGCGTCTCTGGATGTCTCTGGTGCACCCCTGAAAAGACCTCTGAAGCTGAAGGGACAAATGTGTGAAATTTCTCAGGTGAAAGCAAATACGAAACACACCGGAAGACACATATAAAAGGTGAGTGTGTGTCAGAGACGCATCTGACCTCTGGCTCTGCACATTGTGAAGGCCATCAAGGAGACACTGTATGTCGCCAAGGTCAGCATGCTTGTACGGACGCTTTCATTATGTCAAGTCAGGTGCAAATGTTGGGCCAACGGATTGACTCTTTGGTAAAGACATGTAAAAACCGAAAGTCTTGCCGCGCTCCTGGTTGATCTCGTAGATCATGGCCCCAACTGCCCAATCGATGGGTTTGCCACCACTGCTGGTTTTGAACATGATTTGATTCGCCTACACTCAAGCAACAAATGGCAACATATGGCACAAATGGCAACAAATGACAACAAGCCCAAAGTATCCAAAGCATCCCCAAAACTAGGCCATCAGATTTGGAAAATTTGGAAATGTTCGCGATCCGCCTGAAGCTCGTAGCCAAAGTGTAGCAAGGTGTAGGCAAAAGTTGCGTGAAAGCAGAGATGGGTGCGGTCGTACTCATCCTCACAGGTGAATCAGAGGGAATTGGACAACATACCTTGGAGTTCTTCCAAAGTATTCGATTTCAAATTGGGAGAACAAGAAATCATAAGAAATCACGCACCCTCATGATTCATCAGGATTCATATGAAATTCAACTGAAATTTATATCGTCTTTTGGATTCTTTTGGGAGCTCTCATCCTTTCTCATCCTTTGTGCCAAGTGGCTGCCACCCGAGCAAAGAGCATCTCCAACTGCACCAAGGTCAAGGAGCAAACGTAGCGCGTGGCGATGCGAATGTCCTCCAGCTGCGCATCCACCGGGAGTCCCAAATCGGCCACCACGTCCGCAAAGTGAGCCTGCTCAGATCTGCGGCTGACGCGTTCTGAACATCTTTTTGTTCCATGCTGTGGCAGGGGAACTCCAAAAATTCAAAAGCCACATTTCTCCACACTTCTCACTATTTCATCTATTTCTCCCTGCACTGCTTGGTTGCTGCGCTAAGTCACTAAGTGAGGGCTCGCACATCGCTGCCACCAAGGAACAAATGCCAAAAAGGGAACTTCGTAGACGCGTGGCTGATAAACACCATAAAATGAGCCTCGCGAGAGCCATGGAAAGCCAATGGACCCAAAAGTAAAGAGAAGTCAAGTTAAATGTAACGCCCAGAGTATCTGCACAACAAATTGGAACTGCTGAAGAGTGCCAGCCAGGCGCATTTTTCAATGAGGCATGGAGCATCCTTGTTGAAAATGCGCTTCACCAACGATTCACACCCATTGAAATCACTGGTTCCATTCATTCGAACCTGACAAGCGCAGGAACAGAAATTCTTGACTGGAACTGACCACAGCTCGTGAACCTATAGATTGACCTTTTCCTGCCAGATCCTGACAGTATACTCCAGTGCAATTGGGATAATTGGGCACACAGGCTGGCAGAAACTGATGACCTCCGAAAATGCAGCTGCAAGCTGCCTGAATCGGTGCGAAGGATTCTCCGCTGTACGAAAACATTGGTGTGTAAATGTAGCCCTTCGAAAAGCAAGGGTGACCAATCGTTGCCTCCTTAGGGCCGCGGCTGTTACAAACTGGAACCGTCATGACTCCACGGAAGACAAACAAAGACCATCGCTAAAGTTCCGCTAAAGTGATTGCTGAGACCTTTCAACTTGGAGGAGCCTTGAACCTGATTCCGCCCTCCCAGGCATCCCAAGCATAATCAAAGCGAGACTCCGATTGCACAGACAACAGCGCATCAGAAATGACAACGCTGGCTGTGCGGTGGGCAGCCTGCCAGCTGATGACGTCTGGGATGTCTGGAACTTCATTTCTGGATCCTTTCGCTCTAATTGACAAATTGTCGCTCATCCGGTGAGGTCCAGAGCCAAGAGATCACTAAGACAATTGCTGAGAATGTAAGAAGGTCAAGCCTCTCTTATACCAAAATGTAAGAAGGAATAGGAGTAGAGTTGGACGCGGTGAGGACCTCAGGGACATCTTGGACGGCACTGGTACAAAAGTACAAAACGATTCTAAGATGCCAATGCCAGGTGTCCACATTGAGGTCAGCACCCAAGTGGAGTGGAAAGGCATGCTGGATTGTCGACTTCTGCGGCATGAAGACGATTTGTGCCTGGACAGACACTGGACAGGTTGATCTCCAGAATCGAAACGGAAAAGGAACCACTGATCCTACGGCTATCTACTAGCAGCTTACCAGCGTATCTACTGTCCGCATCTACTGTCCACAGCGCTTTGCGGCTGAGGCACTGAGGCTCCACCCAAATCCAAGGAGCCAATGGTCGTCTGAGAGGTTGGAACCTGCCGTCTCGGAGATCTCAAGATATCCCAAGATCACAGCAAAAAAATTGCAAATCGGCAAGTCTGTTCTGGATTAGGAATCATAAGGAATGTGTAATTGGCCCATTGGCCCGACCTCGTCAGGCTTGAGATTTCCCATCAAGTAGTTCCTGGTTTCTTCAGAGTTGCCAACTGTTTGCCATCGGCCGTCTGGACTTAAGGTCCCCACGCAGAAATCCAACCAAAAACGCCCTCCTCCTGTCCAGAGAGCAACACTGAATATCATGACCGCAGCATGCCGACACGAATGCGACTTTGCCTCGCCAGTAGCCACCGAGGCCATTTCATTTCCTTGCTGCCAGCACTCCAGGAAAATTCCAGTGAAAACCCGGCTGAGCTGCTGGCGGAAGTGAAAAGGCAAGGTTCGGAAGTAGGAGCGAACATGCTCCTCAGTCTGTCGGTGTCATCAACTTAGCGACGGCAAATGGCCCGAGCATGTGCTCACCCTTGGCTCTGCAAGTCTCCAAAATGTTTTCTCGCTCATCTGGGAAGAGCAAACGCATGCCAGCGGTAGCACGAAGATAGACTGGAATCTTTGCCCAGTCGTCTTTCTCCTCAGATCCGTCGAGATTCGTCGAGTTTTAGTTTTTTACTTCGCACTTTTCCCACGGGCTTTCCTGACAAATGATGTGCCAAGTTTCCGAGTGCAAGAGTTTCATTGCATATTGAAGCAATGGCTTCAGGGATGAGCCCACATCATGGGGTTTTAAAGCAAAGGATGCAACGCCTGGAACTACACCTGGTGCACGGATGTGCACGGCGAACGGCATCAATGACACAAGGGCTTGCAGCGGCTTGCACTGTCATCATGTGACACGACCTGTGAATGAAAACACATTTAGCAAAATGAGGATGGTTCCAGGATGGTTCCAGGATGGTTCCAGGATGGTTCCAGCATGGTCCATTTGAGTGCACAGCTGTCGCTCAGGCCGAGAAGCTCGAGTCACCTACGACTTCAGGACAGATAATCTCGCCTTGGGGCAATTTGGATCTATCTTGCATTTTGTAGCTGCACCTGGGACACAACTTGACACAACTAGTCTGAGCGAGACACTACCGGGAGTCGCCGTGGGGCGCCACCGGAGTACATAAATACGAGAGCCCTCGCTACCTCACATGGCATAAATGGCCATCTATGCATTGGCCTTGCAGTCACATCGTCAGGCTGCGCGGCTGCGCGCCTCCATCGATGAAGGCACCTAAAGCAGCCCAAATTAACGCAGCATAGGATTCGATGGCCCAGGCTAGTACAATGAGAATGGTCTAATCAGTCTAATCACTGCTTTGAAGTTGCTTTGAAATTTGATGGCCCATGTGTCTCAACATACCAAAAGTTTACTGTCAAAATTATCCAACATCACTTCCACTGAGCAATGAACCAAATCTCCAGGGTTTGTGCTCAGAACCACTATTTCCATGGCCCTGCCAATCACAAGTGACCAATGACCAATGCATGACTTCGATTTGAGCATGAAACGAGGAAAGCTGAGAAAGTTAAAGCCTCCACCAAGATCCAAAGACTCAGGATGAAGAAGAGCATGGCAGGGGTGGAAATCAAACAAATCCAAAGAAAAAGGATGGAGCTTGGAATTCTGGAACCAAGTGTTTGAAGTCATCACTCTCATCTCAACTCTCATGCTTATGATTGAGAGGCTTTGCTCTCCGGCGTTTCATGCAAGTCTTTGCACACTAGCTGTTCCAGCGCCAAACTTTCGCTACAAAACTCCTACTTTTGAGACAGAAAAGGGAGCGGGGTTGCTCTGCAAGATTTGGCAGGAAAGCAACAGCGGTCCTCACAAATGTCGCTGGTGAACACAGGCCGAGCCTTCTAGAAAGATCTTCTAAGGCCTTGATGCGCTGCACCTTTGCATTTGAAGGCCTTTGGATGCTTCTGTAACAGCTTCCCTGCATGCTCCGCTGCTTAAGTTTTTCCACGCTACCATGCTGATTGGGCAATCGCGTTGCGATCTGTACACTGTACACCATTTCCCATTGGCAACTAATGATTGAACGGCCTCCGGCCACTTCAAAGCAAAATGAAATACGAGTGAAACTCTGGCTTGCCCTAGAAGCAGCAGCCCAGCACAGATGGTTTATCACCTAACCGAGCGGACAAAAGACTCCAGCGTCACTTTCACTAGCTGTTTGTCCTTCACTGAGTAGAAGTCCTGACGTGTCTTGGGCAACATGCAAAGCTGAGCCAAACCCTACTTGGCACAACTAGGCACACACAAGCGGAAAAGCAATGCAAAAATGAACAGTTTCACGGTGTCACATTCAAGGTCTCGTGAGGCCAGGGGCTCTTGCAGCTGGGAAACTTGACAAACCTCTCGCAGCAAACGACGATCGTGGGAAGTGACCACCACGCTTCCCTCAAATTCCTGCGAAAAGCTGGAAGAAGCATCTGGCAGCATCTACCTACCAGAAAAGTAGTAACTTGTGATAAGACTTTGGACTACTTACATTTCCCTCAATTCATCTGCATTCCTGTTTCCCAAGGCATTTCCATCCATTTCCCAAGAAGCACCGCGGCGCCGCAGTGTTTCAGCTGCTTCAGCTGGCCTTCAAAGCTTCTCCCAAGGCTTCAACGGTCTGCAGGTCCAAGTGGTTGGTCGGCTCGTCCAAGACCTGGCTTTGATCGTTTGGAGATGTTTGGAGAGGAGCAGAATCCAAAGAGAATATAGAGAATGGACAATGACAGAATCCACTCATCTCTTAAACTCGAAGAATCAAAAACTAGTATATAACATTATATAGCTAGTTGAAAACCAATCCCATGGACATCCCACCATCTCAGTTTGCGACCAGCACGTGAGGCGCTCTCAAGGTCGCAGCTGCCAAGGCCACGCGACTTCGTTCTCCACCAGATAGGGACCTGGCAACAGTGGCGTGGCCATCTCTCCATGTACTGCCACCTTGTCCTCTGAGCCCTCTGAGCCCTCTCAGTCTGAGACTCAACCGAATGTTCATGGCAAACCCAAAGACATTCCATGGAACACAGCATGCCCGCCATCCCCCGTTTCAGCCCAGCGGCTTGATGGGTTGAACAGCAAGGCGTCCCAGGCCAAAGCTGCCCAAATGTGCTCGGACCTCGTGGTCCTTCAAATTTGGATGACCTCAGACCGGGCTTCGAAAAAAGATAAACCATGATAAACCATGATAAACCGCAAATGCGACACTCTGCCATGCGAATGTCACCATATGTCACCTTGTTTGACACAACGATTCCAAGCATCTTACTTTCGCACAACGATTCCAAGGGTGTTGCATCGTTCGGCAGGTCATCCGCCTCCCCCCGGACGTGGCTCAAACGGAGACACTAAAAATACAACGTGAGACAAATCCCTCTGGCCTGGTGCTGGTTGAAGAAACCCACTACCACACCTAGTCCCGGGATGTCCCACACAAAGTGTCCGCTTTCTCCGGAGAATCGGAATGACAACTGGCAATGGAACTTATATAATTTACTATTGATCTACCAGGTCATCTTCCCAGGCGTTTTTGTTTGGATGAGCCTATAAATGCAACATGATAATCATAATATTGCAATATATTGTGCAATCTTACGAATCACATATATATATATATATATTAATATATATATATATATGTGTGTGTGTATAGTAGATCATATTGGCTCAGACCAAGGTGAACCAAGGTGCGTGGTTGCTGATAGACTTCACCCGAGAGGCAGGCCAGCTCGCCCACTAAGGTTCGCAGCAGAGTGGTCTTGCCACTGCCGTTCACGCCCAGAATTCCTGGAGGAAAAAAGTCAAGAAAAAACTTGCAAAATTCTCTTGTTGAGCCGTTAAGCCCTGAAGCCTTGTGTCAGTGCAAGTCAGCTCAGTTAACTTCTCAAGGATCAGCGTAAGGAGACTTTATGAGCCCCATGTGCTCAACAGAACACATCTCGACAGAATTAATCTACTGCTTTGCGCAACACTTTTCCGACTCTGTGTTTGATCCAAGTGTGGGAGAGCAGCTGTCAATGGCCCATCTGACCAAAGAATATCAAATGTTTTCAAAACAATGTTCGAAATATTTCGAAATGTTTTCAGCACGAAAACCCAAGGGCACAAATGATACCTCTGCGCTGTGTTGCCACGTCTCCAATGCGAGATTGAGCTCGGATGTCAAGGTCAAACTTCTTTATCAGCGGAGCCAATTTGTCCTTGTCTCGCACAAGTTCGAGTGAATCCATCCCTGTGTAGCAACAACAAAATTGAAATGCCATGTCCACCTTAAATTTCAACATGTTTCACACCATTTCCAGCCAGGGGTCATAGCCCACCACCACGTCGCGGCATTGAAGCAGAGCTGCCTCAAAGCCCAAAGCTCCAGCAGCCTTCAATTTCAGCCGCACTGCCTGTTCCTGGTGTCAATGGCAACGGCAACGTCACCGGCAGCAACAGCCATGGTACACCATTCTTCTTTGATGGTGCACATTTTATCAGTTTAAACAGTTTAAGTCAACCTGTCCCGTATCAAAACTTCTCACTGGCCATGGTGTCCTTGTTCTCCACCTGGAGCTGCTCCATGGCTGCACCAACCGTGTTATAGCTAAATTTGAACTTGTGACCTCCTGCTCGTTCTAAGCCAACGCGGTTGAAGGACCAGGGCTTATCGTCCAAGCCGAGCTTTGTGCGTCGGCTCGCCACCGCCTTGAGCAAGTTCTCGTTGTTGGTCTTTCTGCCACGTTGCCTCCGCTTCAAATCCCATGCCGCACACAAGCAGCAAAAGGATGCAAAAGGAATCTCTTCCGAGAAGGATTTTTAAAGACATAATGTAATGTAATGTAATGTAATGTAATATAATATGATAGAATATAAAAGACAGGTTATGACAAGTTCCCAAAAATTCTCACAGATTGATCTGTCGAGCAGCTCCATCTCCTTGACTTGCTTCTCCATCTTGTCTTGCTTGTCATGCTGCCGCTGTGCCAGTTCTGCTCGGTGCTGCTGATCTCGCTCATGGGCATCCTCGAAGGTGGAATAGTTGCCTGGCGAAAGATTGTTTGTTTGGAATCATTCTGAAGCTATGAACGTAAGGCGGCTGCAAATAGCATGTTTCACTCCTAGATTCTGGAAGAATGCCCCTCATCTTCATTCATCTTCTGGGTTGTGGATGCATGTCAAGCCGCCTTGCCTGAGTGGACCTGCAGCTTCATTTCGAAAAGCCGAAGAGTCATGGTACTCACTTTGTCCAGGAAATCCCGATCGTGCGAAACCACCACCAGGGCCACTTCATTCAATTCCTCTGAGACCAAATATTTTTCCAACCAAAGGATGGCTTGCCAATCCAAGTGGTTTGTCGGCTCATCCAATAGCAGAACATTGGGCTTGGCTAGTAATGCCTTGGCCAATGCCACGCGCATGCGCCATCCACCACTGAGAAGCCGTGTTGGTTTCTGGAGGTCAATCTCTTCGAAACCCAAGCCTCGGTCCGGTGCTGAGTTGGTCAAAGATGAACAGTAAACATCATGCGGAACATAATTCACGAAGGCACTGATAAGGCTACAAAAGAGGATTCTCCACGTTTGGATGCACTGATATACCTGATATATCTGATTCTTATACGGTTATACACCTGATATACTCAAAATGCGGAGGGCGGAAGATGCAACCTTTCATACATGTCTTGGCACCGCAAAATACATTCATCTCAACAAATCTCAACGTTGACAAGTGGCCCTTCAGAATCACTTCGGCTTGCCCTTTCATTGAGTCCGCCCCAAGGATCCGCAGTCGATCTCGTATGTCTGCCAAGATCTCCACCACCTTGGCCTGCACCGCTGCCGTTCCCTCCTCAGCCTGCACCTGTCACAGCTGTCACAGGGTCGCACAGCGTTGACTCTGAGTTGACTCTGGGTTCCTGTCGCTCCAACATCTTCCAACACTGAAACTAACCTGGTCTGAGTTATATATCTGAGTTGCCAAGTCATGGACCCAGTCATGGACCAAGTTATACTCGAGTTCGCCAAGGTCACCAAGGTGGCCAAGTTGCCTCAGCTTCCAACGCTTCAGCCGCTTTCTTTTCTTGCGCTTCGGCTTCGAGTAGGGCTTCTCGCGCAGCTTTGCCACGGAGGCCACTCAGCTTGCTCTCGTACATGGCCTAGCCCCCAAAAACACTTGAAATATCTTGAAATCCAAGAGGACATCCAAATGCCTAGGCAATCTAGGAAAATCAAGGTGCTTCAAGTTGGTTTTCATCCATGTTCGGAGTCCTGAAGCTGACTTGGCAGTTTGCTGAGTGGAGCCCCGCCAGAAAAAAGAGCACGAGCTATACATTTTTTGCAACTCGTGTGGCGGGGCCGTACGGGGCCGTACTGTCAGAAACAAGCGTGAGGTTGCAACACAAATGATCACAAAGGCAGGAAATAAGTTGGGACAAATTGGGACAAGGAGAAGAAAATAGAAACGTGACATCTGAAGCGCAAGCCTAGCCACGGCCTTGAAGAGACTCCGTTTAGCCAAGAGGTGCTCGTGTTTCCTCAAGGCCTTCACAGCATCCACAGCAGATCCACTGTGCACCAGCGCCAGGGAGATTTCCTCTTCCAACAGCTCCTGGAGTTCCTTGTGAGCAGATACCACCTCGGCGAAAATCACTTGAATCAGAAGGATCAAGAAACAACACATAGGGAAAACAAAGGAACACTAAGAGATCCTAAAAACAAATGATGGATACTGATGGAGCATGGAAGCTAGATGGGATCAACTACAAAGGAATCAATGCATGAAGAGAAACACACGGATCCCAGTAAAATGATTGCACTCAGCTCAGTTTGGTCGCGGTCTCCACTGCTGTTCTTTCATCTCCTACATCCTCTTGGTCCACCAGCAGCGTCACGCAGTTGGCTGGGTAGCCGGGGATTCGCCCCGACGCCATCGATCGGAAGAGGGTGGATTTCCCTGATCCGTTTCGACCAACGAAACCATAGCGTTGCCCAGGGCAAAGCTTCAAATGGGCATCCTTCAGCAAATCTCGGCCAGCCACGGAGATGCAGAGATCGTGGACGTCCACTTCAGCTACGGCAGAGCTGATCCTCAGAAAGACAGCATTCTGAGCATTCTGCCAACCCAAGCACAGCTCAAAGAAAATAGACTCCAGCACTGCTTCATAATGCAGAACCGACCTGTTGGCTTGTTGGCTTCGTGAGACATTGACTACAGAGATGATGAAAGAAACTACTCCCAGTTTTTCAGTAATTATAGTAATTATTCCCAACGTAATCTGCTATTTCATGTTATTTCAGCATCTGCACATTGGATCCCCACATGAATGGCGAGCAACTCATCTTCCACCGCCTCACGATGAAACCTTGACACGCGCGCTTTGACCTCTACCAGGGATTCCAGGGGAACCTCGGTTCTTGTCTCAGCCTTCCTCAGTAGCACGGCAAAAGACTGGGAGCCAAACTAGGCACCGTGACTATCGCTGCGGGCAAGATAAACCAAGATGAACAAAAATGCCTGAGGCAACGGGTTAAAAACTGTCAAAAATAAAAATGAATTGAAGTTTGAAGTGGACAAATGATGCCGAAGGCTGCTGAGTTTCGCATCGTTTTTGTTTTTCTTTTTCGTCCGAGGTTTGGCCTTCGCTTTGGTGCCTTCCCGTAGCAGTCAGGGCAAGCAGCGAATCCGAAACTGAACCAAAGAAAAACCAAACAGAAACAAAACGGAAAACAAAAAGTTGGTAGGACTAGTTTCGTTTCGTCTATCTATTTTTTTTCACTCTACTCTACTCTGCTCTGCTCTACTCTACTCTAATCTAGTCTAGTCTAGTCTACTCTACTCTACTCTGCTCTACTCTACTCTACTCTACGCTACACGCGACTCTTGCGCGACTCTACATGACTCTACACGACTCTACGCGACTCTACGCTACGCTATGCTGCTCTACGCTACTCTAGGCTACTCTACGCTACTCTACTCTGCGCTACTCTACGCTACTCTGCTCTACTCTGCTCTACTCTGCTCTGCTCTGCTCTATATACTCTCCGCTCCTCTCCGCTTCTCTCCTCTACTCCTCCCCTCTCCTCTACTCTCCTCCACTCTACTCTCCTCTACTCTACTGTCCTCTCCTCTGCTTTCCTCTGCTCTCCTCTGCTCTCCTCTACTCTCCTCTATCTACTCTCTCCTCTACTCTCCTCTATCTATTCTCCTCTCCTCTGCTCTCCTCTACTCTCCTCTATCTACTCTACTCTCCTATATCTACTCTACTCTCCTATATCTACTCTATCTACTTCATCTACTCCCTCTATCTACTCTATCTACTCTATCTACTCTATCTACTCTATCTACTCTGTCTACCCTATCTACTCTATCTACTCTGTCTACTCTATCTACTCTATCTACTCTATCTACTCTATCTACTCTATCTACTCTATCTACTCTATCTACTCTACTCCCTACTCTCTATTCCATACTCTACACTCTAAGTCTATACTCCCTAGTCTACTCCTACTCTCTCTACTCCCTACTCTACTCTCTCTACCCCCTACTCTACTCTCTCTACCCCCTACTCTACTTACTCTGCTCTCTCTACTCTCTCTACTCTCTCTACTCTCTCTACTCTCTCTCTACACTCTCTACTCTCTCTACTCTCTCTACTCTCTCTACTCTCTCTACTCTGTCTACTCTCTCTACACTCTCTACTCTCTCTACAGTCTCTACTCTCTCTACTCCCTCTACTCTCTCTACTCTCTCTACTCTCTCTACTCTCTCTACCTCTCTACTCTCTCTACTCTCTAGTCTCTCTACTCCTCTCTACTCTCTCTACACTCTCTACACTCTCTACTCTCTCTCTCTACTCTCTCTCTACTCTCTCTACTCTCTCTACTCTCTCTACTCTCTCTACTCTCTAGTCTCTCTACTCTCTCTACTCTCTCTACACTCTCCACACTCTCCACACTCTCCACACTCTCCACACTCTCCACACTCTCCACACTCTCCACACTCTCCACACTCTCCACACTCTCCACACTCTCCACACTCTCCACACTCTCCACACTC
>Ga0126342_10010890_pt1 | contig 16267 bp, 15 predicted proteins | sample Cyp1metagenome_FD_92528 | JGI IMG/M metagenome (GOLD analysis project Ga0126342, IMG submission 92528) | Coral microbial communities from Lord Howe Island, Old Settlement Bay, Australia - Cyphastrea 1 metagenome | ecosystem: Host-associated > Invertebrates > Cnidaria > Coral ... | reverse complement strand
TTGGATTTGTAAGCTAGTTGAATTAATTAGATTAATTGGATTTGTAAGTTAGTTGAATTAATTAGATTAATTGGATTTGTAAGTTAGTTGAATTAATTAGATTAATTGGATTTGTAAGTTAGTCGAATTAATTAGATTAATTGGATTTGTAAGCTAGTTGAATTAATTAAATTAATTGGATTTGCAAGTTAGTTGAATTAATTAGATTAATTGGATTTGTAAGTTAGTTGAATTAATTAGATTAATTGGATTTGTAAGTTAGTTGAATTAATTAGATAACTTGGATTTGTAAGTTAGTTGAATTAATTAGATTAATTGGATTTGTAAGTTAGTTGAATTAATTAGATTAATTGGATTTGTAAGTTAGTTGAATTAATTAGATTAATTGGATTTGTAAGTTAGTTGGATGATAACCCATTTCATAGTGGATGACTAATTGATTAGCAAGGTGTATAATCAATTGGATATCGTGATTTGTATGACAAAATACCATGTGTTTAGTAATTGATGAACTTTTAAAGGAGAATTTTCTTCATAGTTTTCATCTTTTTGGGTTATGATTTGGTGGAAATCCAATTACCTGGTTGGTGCTTTGGAACATGGCTTTTATTTTCCCCAATAGTTGGGATGTTGATCCAATCTGACTTTCATATTTTTCAGGGGGGGTGAAACCACCAACAAGAATTACCGTCTTGTTCGTCGTAAAATCATCTGGCGAAATCATCGAATTTTGTAAGTTCCCATGAAGATTGTGGAACCGATGTATCCTTTTCTACCTTTCTGGGGGTGCCTTCATATTAATTCCTTGGGATATATCGGGAATATCATGGAATATCTCTCAATAGATGGAATATATTCGGGAATATCATGGGATAATGAGAAGAAAAAAGTCCTCCATGATATTTGGAACCCCCCATGAAAATACGATGAATGGTTGATATGATTCATCACTATTTTCATGGGGATTTACCTAATATCCACTATGGTGAAGAAAATCCTGGATGTTTTTATTGGATGTCCACATGGTTATTATCTCCTAATATGATGAATAAATGTATACATGTTAATATGATAATCCCCAGTTTCCAAGAAGATGGACTTTGGGAAATGCCCATGAAAAATTAGTGGAAAAAATCATGGAACATAGTAAAAAGGGGATGGTATACGGTACATTCCTTAAAAAAACATCTAGCAGAACTGGGAATATCATGGGATAAACTCATTCTAAGTTTTAAAAACACCACTAAAATAGTAAATCCCCATGAATTCCCCTGAAAATAATGGAACATTGAACCTTTTCAAAATGTTCGAGCCTTTTTCCCAAAAAAATGTGCTGTTTCCCAAAAAAGAATCCGGATAGATCTTGCAGGCATAGTCATAGGGCATTACTTATGTATGAATGGACAATTTTGAATAGACTTGAATAGACACAACACTGTTAAGATACCATGATGAAAATGCGGCCCATGAGCGCGAGGACTTTTTTTGCTGAGATCATTTTTGTTTGGTTGGGATTGGTTGAAAGGGAAATTTTCATGGATGGTGATGGGTTTATAAACCAACCTATGACTCAGGCACCTTGTGAACCTTGTGAAAGGATCCTGTCGCTCCTTTTGATAGACTCGACGGGGATACTACCCATATCTTGAGGATGGACTATCACAGGGGTCGGTTTTTATGTCCCTCGTTTTTGGGGATTTCTTTCAATCACCTTCAAGAATCTGGAGATGATATCTCCACTCCCCAATACTGTAGTTGGGTGATATCAAAAAGAATAAGACCTGGGACCCACCTGGGACTCCACTGGTGACATCACCGCTCTGCGGGATTTTCCCCTAAAAGGTCGAAGGATCCATCGAGAAGTTGAAGAAAGATCGCTATTTGTTCAAACCCATCCCGATGCGCCTTGGCCGAGGGCGCGCCAAGCATAGGATACTGTGCTGGGGTCATTTTGTCGGCGTGTGGAACTGTGCCAAGTGTACCAGGTCCATCATTACTGCGCCCCGTTTCAAGAGCGAGCCGCAAGGCCCGTTTCATGAGTCCCAAAGGAAATGCCAAACACCACCGGGTTTCGGAAGAAGGCATTGGTGTGGGAATCAGATAAAAGGTTAAGCTGTTCTTTGAATGTCTATTAAAGCCATGGGACAAAACAACATGATCGGGGGAAGTGTTCCTACGTTTCAGCCTCTGGTAACGTATCTATGGAAGATCATCATTTTTAACTAGGTAAATCAACTATTTCGACTGGGCCATTTTCAACAGCAAACTGTTAGTTTACCAGAGGATTGCATGCCTTCGGATACCAATGATATCCAATGATTCTCCAACTCTCCATAACATCGGAAAGAGAGGACAAAAACCCAGGGACAACCTGTGACGATTTCTGTGCTGCCCAAGAGGTAGTTAAGTTGGTAATTTGGGTATGGCTCAAAATTAAAGACATGGGGGCCCACAGGTTTAAATCTATTTTCAGTATTAACTGTCCATTTTTAGGAGTACCCATTCTTGACCCATGCTCATTTACAACTAACATAGCAGGGTCTATGATGTTTATGCTGATTATACGTTTATAATTTATAAGTAAAGGGGTTTATAAACCAACTTAGCTGGCTATGGGGCACCGCGTTGTGGGGAAACCATATTGACTCTGGAGTTTTTCTAGGATTCTAGGCAAAAGGATTTCCGGCGAGCTGTCAGCTATTCGCCGTGCTGGAAAAGCGGTATTACATCACCATTCGAAAAAATAGAGAAAACATGATGGTGAGAATATAAAAAATCCAGCGGTGTGAACCATCATGTTCCTCAAAAGCTATCATTTTTTTAAAGCCCTATAGATCTTATCAGTCTCAAAACATGAATTCACCTCCAGCATTTTGACTCCCAGGCTCTATCGCACCTGGATGTATCACGAATCCTACCGGCACCACAAGAACATCGATGCCACCTCGGAGGATGCAGGGGTCATCCGAGAAATCCTGAACTTCATGTGCATCGATGCGGATCTCTCAGCAGGTTGGGAGGCTAAAAAAAAAAGGCTTGAAACCATGGCGCAAGCGCCGGTACAAAACTTGCGATTTTGATGAAAGAATGGATAGGTATATAGCAGAAAGAATGGGTAAATAGTAAATATACTATAATTATATACTATAGTATATTAGAGTTATAGTTATAGCCTAGCACCAACTGGATGGATAGTTTGGTATTAATCAAGCTCCGCAGCCAAAACCTATCAACACCTTTGTTTTTTCTGACAGGGTGTCCAACTAAAGATTGGCAGGGAACTAAAGATTGGCAGGGATGAGCATCAATCATGGCTTTTCAGACGAAAGAATGCAGGATACACTTGGCTAGGAATGGGGTTCAACCAACAAAATGATGAAAAACTAGGATTTGCCACTGTTTTCTTTCAGAACGGGTCCTCCTGGGAGTGCAATTTTCACATGATTTAAGATGATATTTTGAGGGGTTGTACTGCACTCCCAAATGCACTTTTGCACAGCAATTTGACCAGAGTAGTTGAAATCGTGAAAAATCAGATTAAATTCAATATATCCCAATCAAATTGATTAAATTCATATACAGCCCCGCCCCCAAGACTTGACAAAACCTTGGAAAGACAAAAAACATCTTTATATAAACGTTAAACCGTATTTCCAGGCTCTTTGGAAGGGGCGAACCCCCCAAAAAAGGAACAAAAAAAAACATATTGGAAAAACAAAAATAACGGACAACTCCTATAGATGAATGTTTAAATGGGAAAATCAATGAACATCATCCACACATGGGCGATTTTCCAGCACGCCACGTTTGATTACCAGATAGTAACCAGTTTTAGTCATCAATCCTAAACAACCATAATAATCCAAACTGTACTTCATCACCTTTGGATGCTCCTTACTTTCACTCACGGCAGAACTTGCTTAGCCCTGGTGAATAGCTCACGTTCATCCGCATGGCTTAAGCCCACGCTGAACCACGAACACCAACTACGAAGCAGTGGCTATGGATCACGGGTCACCCATCTCCCCTAAAATATGGATGGTTCGGTTACTGATACTAATTTTATCAGCATTCAACAGCCCAACATATATTCATGGTTTAATGATTTCAATGGTCCATTTGTCCATTTCCAGTGAATCATCCCCTTCTAGTAACCATGGCCGGGGGCTGGAACGTTGCCCATCTTCCTATCATCATCTTTCTATATGACCGTCTATGACTTGAACTTGTTTTGTTTTTTTGGGTATATCCCATTTTCATCAATTTTCCAGACACACCCATATGGACAATTTCAATACTCAAAATGGCCGAAAAAAAAATACCCTCTGGTTATTTAACATAGCCATGGAAAATCACAATTTTTAATAGGTAAACTTAGTAAAAATGGGCCATCTATACCATGGCCATGTTAAATTACCAGAGGGTATTTAGGAGGATCGCCGGACATGGACCCGGCAGGTCGCTGGTCGCCGCTGGTGGCCTTGCTCCCAGCCTCCTTCTGCTGTGCGCTCACCTGCGACGAGCTATCGGTGCCTGGTGGCAAAGCCTTGTGACTAATGGGGACAGATGGTGATCTGAATGCCATGGAAAATTACTGTGTCCAGTTCTGGAAAATTTATATAGTTATATTCGCATATATATATAGCTGCAGTATATTTATGAATTATATATATATATATATACATTTTTTGTTTCCTGTTGCCATGAATGGCAAGTTGTGTCAGATTGGTCAAGAAATCTCATGATGGGGATCCAAGTGCCTTTTTTTGTTGCCGGTCACGAATCGTAAATGGCCCAACATTCAAACTTAAACCCAGTTAGATTCATGGAATATCCCCATGAAAATGGGATGAAATAGGGGTTGTACCCTCTGGTAAACGAACATAACTATGGAAAATCACCATTTTTAATGGGACAATCCACTATTTCGACTGGGCCATTTTCAATAGCAAACTGTTTGTTTACCTGGGTTGTACATGGCTCAAAAACTTGGGCCGCAAGGATCCGATTCCTCATACTGCGTAAAACGGCCCTGTTCCTGCGCCGTTTTCAGGTGGGTGCAGCTGTGGTCCTCACCTGGATTATGCAGAGGGCTGGGATGATGCTCAACAGCGCCTCGGGCCAGCGACGGCTGGATCCATCTAGAAATACCAGTGTTGAGAGCCATGATTGTAGGGATTATACCACCTGGTTTCATAGGAATTATATTATGATGAATTATGGACCAAACCACAATAGGACTACTTGGCAACCAAAGAGTGGAATGGGATGGGATATAGGGGTATTTTTTTCATGGTTCCATGGGGAAAATCCATGTTGAACGCACTTAAAAAAAATAATCGTGGTTGAAAGTAGCGCACCTTGTCATTTAACCCTCAAAATTCAGTTTATAATCAGACAGCATGTGAGGTTTTTATGCAGACAGCATGTGACTTAAGTAACAAGAATCGGCATTGAATGACCCAAATTCCTGTGGATTGAGCAGCAAAGATGTAGATTCGTTGGAAAGATAAGAAAGAACAACATGGGATTTGTTGGATTCCAAGAAAGACATCCAATTTTTCTGGGTTTTTGAACCAGAGAACTAGTTATTGGGATGTTTCAACATCCAACATGCGTGGATTTCCTGAAACAACGCAGGCTGCTTCGACCTGCACCGGATGACTGTTCGGCTGCCGAATATAGAGATTGATGGAATTCAATACTTGGATAGGTGGAAGGTGTTTTGTTTTACCTCGGGGATCCTTTGGGTACAATTCTGCAATATGTTTTTCTTGGATGATGGTGTGTACCCTCTGGTAAACTAACGTAACTATGGAACATCACCATTTTAATAGGTAAATCAACTATAAATGGGCCATTTTCAATAGCTACGTTAAATTACCAGAGGGCACTCTAAAAGATCTCAGGTGAACTTGGAACGCCGAGTCTTTGTGAGATTTCTATGGACAGAACGTACCCGTATGGAAAATCTGACATTGCTATGGAAAATCATGATTGTTGATAGCTAAGGCATCGAATGAAACGGCCCATTTTCCATAATAAACTATAGATGGGATGACCCTATAGAATGGGATTTGGATGAATTTGATGGGATGACCTCGCCCCTTGCAACACTGGTTTTTATGGGGAATTGGAATGGGAAATCAAACTTCAGCTATTTTCAGCTTAGCTAGTTGTTATAATTTAGCCAGATTACATAGTAAATTTGATAGATTTGAAAAGCATGATTGACACTCCAGTCAGCAACTATCAGCATGTTTCATAAAAGAATGATCTGGCATTTGGAATGCCACTCAACCATACCCTCTGGTAAACTAACATAGCTACGGAAAATCACTCTCTTGATAGATGAATCATCTATATATAATGGTCCATTGTCCACTTCTAGTTTGGTTTACCACATCGTTAAATCATCCATTTCTAGCCATTTCATCTATAAATGGTCCATTTAATCGATAAATCATCTATAAATGGCTGAGGGTTTGCTCAAATCATAGCTATGGAAAATCACTATCTGAATCGATCTTCTTTTAGATCTTTATCATCTATTCTAGTCTATAAATGGTCCATTTTTTTTTCCATTTCTAGCCAATACTGGAGGCGGTCCATCAAATCAGGTCAGGTCGTCTGGTGCATCTCAGGTCCCGAAAGATACAAGGACGTCTGGGCTCATGGGATGGGAAAAATCCCAATCATTTGAGCTCCAAAAATGATGGGAACCAGCATATATATATATATCTCTTCAATATATATATATATATATCTCTTCAATATATATATATATATCTCTTCAATATATATATATATTATACTATGTATATACTATGTATATATACTATGTATATATACTATGTATATATACTATGTATATATACTATGTATATATATATACTATGTATATATATATATATACTATGTATATATATGTAAATATTGGTTGAGTAAATTCCATGATCATGTGATATCTTGTGATCTCATGGGATGAAATCGAGACCGACTGGGACAGCCTAGTGGGATGGGCCTCAGGTCCTGATCTGTGGCGCTTTGTGGAGGGTAGGAGGTACCACAATCATGGTAATAATAGACTAATATTTGTATTTTTGCTATAGTACTTTAATATATAATATATAATATTATATAATATATAGACAAGTATATGTATTATTAAAACTATAGATGGTACCTGGTATATTAGTAAGTATAAATATATATTTATAGTAATATATGTATGTATATATAGTTACTAATATTACTAATATTACCATTACTAATATACCAATTATTATGAATAGATGGTAGATTATAGTAACTATAAGTATCATTAGTATCTGTAGTATAGTGAATAGCCATAGTGATACTAGATACTCATAGTATAATCCCATCATAATCCCATTACTAATCAGTAATAGTTGAATATAGGTGATGATTACTGAATAAAGACTATTAGCCCATAATCATCACATAGACCAATCAGTACTATACAGTGACTTGCCATAGTACTAATAGATACTAATAATGTATCACGATGGAATATATAATCATAGTCAACAGCCATAGTGATAATCACCCAATTACTAATCAGTACTATAATAATGATATTATATATATACCCCATGGGAAACAGGTGATTAAGATTGATGAAGACAACACAATGTCTATTTGACCAAGTAATAGGTGGTATGCCAGAGAACCATCCCATTACTAATTGGTGCTATGTATGTATCCAATGGCATTTCCAAAAAGAAGAACCATATTCTATTATCGTGTTATAGTTACCTCCCCAAAGATAAACGCCTGGGTTATGAAGGGCTATACATTGTATCATTATAGTGAGCCCAATCACCATGGTACAATATATAATCGTAACTATGATTATTATAATTGTATATGGCTATTATACAACCATATTATTGTATCATTATATTATAGTAAGTATGATTGTAATTGTATATTATAGTAACTGTGATTCCAATGGTTGCATGTTAATCCCAGTTGGGATTCATATATTGGAATCACAGTTACTATAATATACAATTAATGAATATTTTAATGAACTGATCTATATTTTTTAATGTGATTCCAATGGTTGAATGTTATTGATCATTTTCACATGAATTCCCAACGCCGGTGAAAAAATCCCATTATTTCCCGGTTTGATCATGTCTTGTGGCTTAAATCCCACATGGTCCCCACTAAATGTGGTCATTTTTCCAGTTATAATACGACTAATATTACTATGACATTACCAATTAGATTATAGTAACTATAAGTGATATACCAATGGTAATTAATATAGTAACTAAAAATTGGTCCCACATAGATTTTTCCCATCTGAGGAGCTTCGTTTCTGGCTGCTGCTGCCACGCTTGGCCTGGATGGCCTTCGTGATTTGGCGCGCCGTGAGCTGGATCCCGGACGCGGTCGCCTTGAACATCATAGGTGCGCGGCGTTGCCGCGGGAGGATCCTGGCTGAGTGGTGAAAAAAACCATGTAGCCTCTGGGAAACATACAAAAAACTATGGAAAATCATTAAAAAAAGCACAATTTTTAATAGGTAAATCAACTATTTCTACGGTGAGTAATGGTGATTTTCCATGGGATTTCATGGTGGTTTAATGGGATCTAATGGTGATCAATGGAGGTTTAACCTCTGGGAAACATACAACAAACTATGGAAAGATCCACCATTTTTGATGGGTAAATCAACTATTTCTATGGGCAATTTTTCAATAGCTATGTGACAAATTACCAGAGGGTAACCATAGTTAGCAGCCATAAACATAAATGGGATAAACTACTTGGGAGACTTGCTCACCAGGCTTAGGAACTAAGGATGATCCTGCAAACTGGCAGTTTACTGGAGGCTGCCAAGAACCATGGTTTCCTGCAAACCAACAAAATGATGATGGCAACGGTCCTGATCGAATTGCTTTGGAACATCCTTTTTCTCTGAAAATGTGGGATCTACATATTAAAAAACAACAACAATGGGGAGTCCAAACTTTTCAGTTTCACAGCCAATTTGTCTTTGATCAAATCAGAATGACCCCATCTGGCTTGGCTGATTTTCCGGTGCTGACCAATGACATTTTTTTGGGGCTGGGAAGCGAGGAAAAAAGATGCATAAAGATCCACATAAACATACAGGATGGTGCACCCCCCAGTTATAAGTTGGTTTGTAAACCCCATTAACTATACTTATATCTACCACAACCATAGTTAAACAACTTATAAGATAACTTAGCTATCTTGGGGGCCCCATCCTGTATGGTTTAGGCAACACTATTTCTGGGTCTGTCTGAAAATCGAGTACCCATGGGTACCCTCATGAGTTCTCATCATTTCCCTGAACAAAAAAACGCCCATTGTTTCAACTCAGAGAGATGATGGGGCAACAAACGAATGGTAAAATAAGTGAAATTTACTGATCCAAAGATTGTGCTGCCCACTTCTAGCAACTACTATGTCACGATGTTTATTTCACCATTCATCTATCCAGTCCCAGATTAGATCTTCGTTCTGGAAGATCTGCAGTTTTCAACCCTAGGTTTGGATTGTATCTTATCATCATGGTGACATCTCCCAAGATGGATGCTGGCTCCCCCCCGTGAAATATGTGTTTTTTTGTTCAAAAAAAAACGACAACTCGCTATGTCCGCAAGCCGCAGCGACAAGTTGGAGGTAATCTCGGCATCTTTTTGGAGGTTAAACCCAACAATGACATGTCGTTGGTCACAAACTCGTTGAATTTCCAATTGAAGTGATGATTTGATCCTTAAGATATGAAGGATACTTAGAGTTACTTGGGGCTTCATCCCACTTAGTATATATATATATGATGATTATGATTATTATTCATTACTATTATGATTATTATCTATTATTATTATTATGATGATTATTATTATTGTTTATTGTTATTTATTATTATTATTATTTATTATTATTACTATTATTATTAGTAGTATTACATACTGGTATTATTATTATTTTTATTATTTATCATATTTTTGTATATATTATTATAAATTATATATGGGGATTCTCAAAATGGTGGATCCCCAAAACCATGGGTTTCAATACTAAAATCCATCCAAAAAAAATGGATGACTTCGGGGACCCTAAACCAGTGGGATCCACATCCATGTAGTTCAAGTAGGATATCCTTCGAAGTAATCCATCAAGCAAATGGGTATAAACAAGCCCATCAACCGTGAGTCATATTGTTGCTTAACATATATATATATATATATATACATATCACCATTAAACGAATATAATATATACATATATGTATATATTTATGCATATATGTATCTGTATATGTGTCTCCCCGTAAAATATATTCTGATGATTTTTCCACGATATCTCCATTTGTTTTCCGTCAAGGCACCAGCAAAAAAATAGGTGGTTTCAACGGCAGGCCTCATTGGTACCTTGATCTTCTGCTTGTTGGACCTTTTTTACGGAGACAAGGAGACCTTTGCGAAATATCGATTGAGCTGTAGCTATGAGATCCTGAAGACCTTGCCCAACCGAGTCTTCGTGTGCACCTGGGATTCGCACTTAGCCGATTGAAGCAGGGTTACCGAACTGGATATCAACGGGATGTGGCGAGGTGGAAACAGGAAATCTCTAGATACCCATCCTATGGAATTTTCTTGGGTTACATCCTCATTTCAGGTGAGCATGGTGAGTGGCTGCTAAAGGCCGATTGATGATCAGTTTGGGGGTTATACTATGTTATACTATCCTTCATATATACATAGGGGATTGTCACACTCCATGAATTGGGAAGTCGGTTCTTAACCAGTCTCCATATTATTTATGATAGTAAAGTAAAGGGACGACGTTGCGAGTTTTGAACACTGCTCAGTTGGCTGTCAACATTCATAAACCATTAAACTAACAGGAAAAACATCTAAAAATTGCCAATGTTCTACAGGAACCTGTTAAAATACGAGAAGGGTTTATAACTCTTTGTGGGAGTCTTCCTCCGCTTCTACAACGAGGGTTTCCGAGGTTGAGGGCTTATTTGTTGGGAGTAGCATCAGTGGAGCGTTTACGCTCATCGGGGGAGAGGATTTGTGTGTGTGTGTCTGAAAATGGGGGGGATACCCGTGAAATTGCCATTTAATTGGGAAAACTATGATAAACAATTAGAATAGTTAAATGTTCCATTTATCATAGTTTTCCCAATTATATGAATGATATGGTTCCCAGTTATCATTTCAAATGACCCATTCAGATTTGGCGTTACCCTTATCATTTGGTGAATTGGTTGGTGGTTGGTCCGTTTCCAATTTGGGACGATCCCCGTTGAATGTCCATGTGAGCAGTTAACAAAAACAGAACAGTGGGTTAATGGTTAAGTATAACTGTCCCACTCACATGTGTTAGGTTCATGAATACTACACATAACTGGGACATGTGACTGAACTAATTGTTTTAATAGTGAACCTAACACATAGTCTATCTGAAACACATAATATAACATAATATTGTGGGTTAATGTCCATGTGAGTGATACTACCCAACACATACGGTAGTATATCTCATCATCCCTGAATTCGGAAGTCTCATGAACCAACCATTCCACGGAACTTGGCACCATAATCACCATACGCCCTTGGGCCATTGGGTCATTGGGGAATATATCCCAAACCAAGAAAATCAACTGGGAAGCCTCATGAGAAAATAAATAAATAAATAGATACTGATATAATAGATATCATAAATAAACAAATACTGTAAATAGATAAATATAAATCAATAAATAATAGATAACAAAATACTCAAATGCTGTAAATATATCATATGCACACACACACATATATCCATATAAAACTCATGTAAAACCCATATCCGTTCTGGCGCCCCGAGGTCGCCGTGTCGGTGCGGCGGACCTGGAGAAGCTCTTCGGGGGCCGGGGCCGCGTGCATCAAAACGTCACCGGCATCGGCGCCTGGGCACGTCCCTGGGCAAAAAGATGGGATTTCATGGGATTTCATGGGACGTATTGTTGATATGTTATGGATATGTTATAGATATTATAGATATTATAGATATTATAGATATTATAGATATTATAGATATTATAGATATTATAGATATTAGGGTTTAATATGGGACATGGTGCTGTTTTGGGTGCTGTTTTAAAATCAGGGTTTAATATGGCATCTTTTTTTGGAGGGGAAGTAAGGGGACAGATGTGCAAATAGAGAAGGGATTTTTTTCCTGGATAATGTTTTTTCTTCCTGAAAAAACTGGATCTGAGAAAAACACCTGAAAGAAGCCACGAACCCGAATTCATTTTTAACATGTTACGGAGAAGTGAAGTCATAGACAGCTACGCACTTTTTTACCCTGCAACAGCTGCGCAATAGTGAAGTCGTAAAGCTCAAAGCACCTGACGGATGAATAAGCGGACAGTATAATACATTCACCTATGATGCAACATCACTGTGGGTCACTACGGCGAAACAGATGCACACAGGGTTTGCGCAACCAAAGCCCGCCTGCGCACGCAGCAGCGAGACCCCGTGGAACCAGGCGGCTAATCCTCCGCATCTGCAGCAAAGCCCACCAAATTTGGGCAAGTGGCTGCAAAGTACCTAGCAGGTCAAAGGTCACAGAAAAGACTTGGAAACAAGTACGAGTTGGTTGGAAACATTGCAAAACTACCACCTCAGGCCGTTCAACATGAATAAGACAGACAAAGGTCACTGGATCAGCTTCGAAGCAAGAATTACACAGTCTGTTCCTTTCTCTTCGGCAGGAGTTCGTTGGAAACATATGCCTCTGCCATCCTTACAGCTAGCTTTTAAAGCGGCTTTCCTTTCAAAGCACGCAGCCGTGGCACGGAGGGCAAGCCGTCGCTCGCCATGCACACTCAACTCACAGACCCAACATGCACCGTTGCAAATTCAAACGCCACTAAGCTTCAACAAATCTAATTATAACCACATCCTACTTTCAAATTCATCCTGACACTCTCATGTGCCCAACCGACCCTATCAAGAAATTGGGCATGCATTTCATTCAATGTTGTTCTTGGTTATATTTTTGGTAATGTGCACATCTGAATGTACTGCTGTGTGACATGAAAACATTTGTGACTCTCTGGGCCAAAACTTCGCACTCCACACTCCTCCACACTCCTCCACACTCCTCCACGCTCCTCCACACTCCTCCACACTCCTCCACACTCCAGGCCCCACGCTCCACACTTCGCACTCCACACTTCACACTCCACACTCCACACTCCGCACTTCACACTCCACACTTTACACTCCATACTCCATACTCCATACTCCATATTCCACACACTTCACACTTCACACTCCACACTCCACACTCTCCACTCTACACTCCACACTTCACACTCCACACTTCATACTCCACACTCCACACACTTCACACTCCACACTTCGCACTTCACACTCCACACTCAGCACTCCACACTCTCCACTCCACACTTCACACTCCACACTTCACACTCCACACTTCACACTCCACACTTCACACTCCACACTCTTCACTACACACTTCACACTCCACACTTCACACTCCGCACTTCACACTCCACACTCCACACTCCACACTTCGCACTCCACCACTCCACACTTCACACTTCACACTCCACACATCACACTCCACACTTCACACTCCACACTCCCACATTTCATATTTCACACGCCACGCGAAATGCACTTTCACACGTCATAACACATCACCACTCCACACTTCACATTCCACATTCCACACTTCGCACTTCACACTCCACACTTCCCACTTCACAGTCCACACTTCGCAATCCACCACTCCACTTCACACTTCACACGCCACACTTACACTCCACACTCTCCATTGCACACTTTTCACTCCACACTCCACACTTCACACTCCACACTTCACACTCCACACTCGCCACTCCACACTTCACACTCCACACTTCACAGTTCACGCTCCACACTCCACACTTCGCACTCCACACTCCGCACTTCACACTCCACACTTCATACTCCACACTCCACACGCTCCACTGCACACTCCACACTCCACACTTCCACACTTCATACTTCACATGCCACGCGAAATGCACTTTCACACGTCACAGCACATCACAGCACATCACCACTCCACACTCCACACTCTTCACTACACACTTCACACTCCACACTTGACACTCCACACTTTGCACTTCACACTCCTCACTCCACCACTCCACACTTCACACTTCAAACTCCACACTTCACACTTCACACTCCACTTCACACTTCACCTTTTCTCACTTTTCCCATAGACACCGCGGCGACGAGATTAGAGAACCGCGGCACGAAAACGACCCGCAAACAGTCCACCACCCCCAGACCCCCAAGAAAGAAAACAAGAACCCTTCGCTATGCATTCGGGAAAAATCTCACAATAGAGGCCCACCCCCACCATTTGCAGAATATTCAGCAATTTTTGAAAAAACTCACAATAAGGTCCCATGACCCTAATTGGTATCCAACATTACCTATATTCATAGCCCAGAAATGACCCATTCATCTCACTGGCTCGAGGAGATATGGTGGTGATTGCAGAGATCATGGGATCCTCGGCCGCAAAACACATCGTCATATTTTTCTTTCTCGTTCGGCATTTTTGTTGGAGGTTACTATCTATACATATATATATAATATTTATTTATACATTGTTACAGAATGGTTGTTTTTTGTCATTATATATTTGGTATATATATAATATGTATTTATGTATATGTATAGATGGGTTCATTGATTGTGACTGATAGGTATGGTTATTATATGATACCGGGTTGGGTATGATATATGATTCTACTTTTATTACTAGAATAGCTTCAGTGTGTACCGCTATTATGCACTGTCCACTTCGAAAAAGATGTTCCAAAACATGGGATGGACCGGAGATCATGCAGAAAATGAGAAACACATCACCATTTCAAGATAACATAATAGTTGGAGTTTTTTTTGATGGATAAATTGATAAACATATGGAACTAGAACATTATCATACATATGAGATAGATGCATGAATCTTTGCACTCTGATCGATACCGACTTTCTGACTGAAACCGAGTTGGAGAGCGAATCATTGAAAGCTAAGTGCCGCAATCCCACAACAACAATGGGAAACGATGAAAGAACGGTTCAACATGAATTCTCAACTATCATGTTTTTGAAGGTGTTGTCATTTTTTGGGGGGTGGATTGGTTCCTGTGCACGGTGAATGTAATGTACTGCAAATCAGTTGGCGTTTTCAGCAGGTTTCATGGGGTAAACTGCATGGTTTTGGTAAGAACGCCGGCGATTCTTGTTAATCACACTCGTTGCATGGTTATATGATGTTATATGGAGGTCCTTTGCTACTGCCCTTATTGTTTACCCGGTTTTGAATCCATATTGAATATTGAAGACCGTTGGTTTTTCTCAGTGACTTTCTGATGCGCCACGCTCAGGATGTATCTTCGAACTGCGACCTTTCAGTCAAAAAGATTGGCACCTTGGCTGCTCGAACTATGGGCCCTTAACTCAAGCCGCTGCGTGACGTCGATGTTTTGATTTTCTAAGGCGACCTATACCAAAACGGCCGAGCTATTGATGCCAGATTGGGTTTGATTATCATTTTCCCCATGGATTTCAATGGCCGGAACTTGGGGGGGCCCCAGGGCCCCCATTTTCAGGGACGGCCATGTTGTTCTGTGATTTTCCCAGCGGATGCGAACGGCTTGAGGCCTTGCTTTGACCCGTACTATTCATGCAGGGTAAACATTTCTTATGTAAAATAAGTATAAATATATACGCATTATATAATTCAACATTTGTGTTTTAGAGAATACTGAACATGTTGCCAACTGATGATTCGATGGGCAAATTGTAATATACATGCATACCGTACTGTAAGTATATATATATATATACAGTATATATAGTACTGTATATGTAATAAAACATGTATCTAGCCCACCCCTTTTTTAAAGGTACGAGACCACCCTGACCAGCCAGGAATCTACTGATCCAGCAGAGCAGAGGAGACGATAACGCCAGGCCAAAGGGTATCCCACCTGGTAGCCAAACGGTATCCTAAGTTATAGCCGGGATTTATGATTAATACTAAAAATAATCGAAGGAAGTTTAGAAGTCAAACTTCCGACAATATGGAGAGATGAAAAGCAGAGCAGGGAAGAGGCAGAGAGAAGAGAAAGATTAGAAGAAAGAAGAGTAGAAGAGAAAGAGTAAGA
>Ga0126342_10010889_pt1 | contig 16268 bp, 13 predicted proteins | sample Cyp1metagenome_FD_92528 | JGI IMG/M metagenome (GOLD analysis project Ga0126342, IMG submission 92528) | Coral microbial communities from Lord Howe Island, Old Settlement Bay, Australia - Cyphastrea 1 metagenome | ecosystem: Host-associated > Invertebrates > Cnidaria > Coral ... | reverse complement strand
TCCAAATGTGCTTCGCGCCACAACGGCGTGCACTTTTTCGACATCTCAACTTCCAAAAGTGGTCCGACGCTGGTGTGTTTTGTGCATTTTGACTTCGAAATGTGCTTTGCGCCACAACGGCGTGCACTTTTTCAACATCTCAACTGCCAAAAGTGGTCCGATGCTGGTATGTTTTGCGCATTTTGACTTCGAAACGTGCTTCGCGCCACAACGGCGTGCAATTTTTCATCCCTGATCTGGCCAGCTGGCTCCGCACCCGCCGCTTTAGGGAGCCTACTTTTCGACCCTCCGGAGCCCCAAATCATTGGAAAAATGCAGTGTTTCGCGACTTTCCTACCCTTTCGCGCATCTGCATCTTCTTTCTTCTTACTCTTTCTCTTCTACTCTTCTTTCTTCTAATCTTTCTCTTCTCTCTGCCTCTTCCCTACTCTGCTTTTTATCTATCCATATTGTCGGAAGTTTGACTTTTTAATTTCCTTCGATAAATATATACAGAATAAAAATACTATTTTATGTTCATATTTAGAGAATTATATAAATTATAAATTATAGTATTATTTTTATTATTTACTAAATTAACCTTCAAACCAAAAATTAATGTATATATTTTAAGAAATATATCTGCAAATCTGCATATTAAAAAAAAAAAAACTTACATTGTCTGTACTAAATTCAAAAATATTAGAGATACAATAACTATATCACTATATCTATTTATGTTTAATATATATATATACATATATATATATATATATATTATATACCCACATTTATGTGTGTATATGTGGATATATGATATATATGTGCTTTTCCCCATTGCATTCAAGTATTTGATAACCTCTTTAGGTATTTGTCCGCCGCAGCAAACCAATCCTGGGGTTGTTCCAGGGTCAATTAGATCTGTTTGATGAGAATGATAATCAGATAATGTGCTCCTGGGGGATGTATTGTATATTAAAATCTCATAGCAAAATTTGATGCAAGCTTCAGTGCCAAGTTTCAATAGTACCATAAAAGATACCCATTTCCAAAGCCCACGCAGGAAGTCCGCCTGTATCTTCGCTCAGAATGACGATGTGAACTCTCCACTTGCCCTTCTGGAAAGGCTCCTTGTCCTCAAGTGGTTCGAAGCTGTAGCCACCTGAGCTGAAGGAAAACATCAAGATTTGAAAGCAGTGCTCGTAATCGTAATGAGCCATTTGCATCCATGTGTAACGCACTCGCCGTATCAATGTCCAGCCATGTTGAGCCCCTCATCTTGGTTACAAACTAAACTATGCATATGATCAGCTTCTAGTTGCTAGATGTTGCTACAGTAGTGGCTCATTCTTAAAGCAAGCACAAAGGACTGCTTGGTTGGAAGGGCTGCCAGGCAAAAGATGCCTCAGGTACTTTCAGAACTGCGAAATGATGGTTTCAAATTATATCCAGCAAGCTTTGAAATCGTTCCATCATCATCATCCATCATCACAATCAAATGCATTAGGCAGAACTGACATCTGCTCATCTGAAGAGGAAGCCTTCCAATCTTGAATTGAGCTTTGCACTACACCAGATAAGTAGCGCAGTAGCGGTGCATAGTATGGATTAGTATAGATGATTTGCTTCAAGGTATACATATTCCCTGCTTCTTGGGTGCTTGAGTGCTTGCTTGAGTGCTTGAGGGGCGTTTCTCCGAAAATAAATTTAAGAATCTGGACCTCCAATGACTCCAATGCAAGCCAGGCACTGGTATGATCCACCGAACGGACCTTGCCCTTGCTGGGTGGCTCTGAGGCCAGTGCTTTCAAAACATCGCTCTGTTGGATTTTCTCCAAAAGCAAAGGGGACTGCAGCCCAACTCCAACGCTTACAACAGAGCCATCAGGCATCGTTTCTGGCTCCTTCATCACACTCTCTACTTCACGTGAAGATACCAATCCGAGAAGCAACGGCTACACAGTGGTTCGCAGGATTCGTCCACCGGGAAAACTAAAACGAGTTTGAACACTCTCCATTAGAGGTACAAACTTCAATTTCACACAATCATCAGTCATCTCTGTAACCATAATCAACTCGTCTAGTGAAACATTCTCCCAAAGGGCTGAAACCATCATGAGCCTCAGCGGAAAGCCATCCAGCTTCTTCTTGCAGTGCCGTGCGTCTCCGAATCCAGGCATGCGCACGTTTCTGCCTCACCAGAGACGTCCAAAATCATCCAACACTCAGCTGGTCTCAGCTGTGGCTGAGGATCCAGCATTCATCCCACCAGCTTGCTGGAGCCTGTCGGGCTGGGGTCAATGGGTTTCCAAACCAAAGCAAAGAGACTGAACAGGACCTAACATGCAAAAAAAATATGTAACAAATGTGCAACGGAACTGAGATGAAGTGACCAGAAAGGTACAAGCAGGGGAATGTCTGTTCACTGCTTTGAATAGAATCAGTGCGTTTGCTCACCTGGGTCCATTGTCGGAAATTCTCCAAAGCAGTATCTAGTGCACACAGCAATAGAGCTTCATCGGCTTCGGACAAACGTGTATCCTTGGTGTCACAAATGCGAAGTCACATATAGTCACATGAAACCCATCTGCAACAGTTCCATACACTTACTGCAAGCTACCACCGTACATCTTGCTGAACTGCTCAGAGTTTGGCCATGCAGCGCCTGAGATGTCCGAGGCTCTTTAGGTGCTTGGTGGGTGTCGCAGAGAGACCAGTTCCAAGTTTGAGCAGCGAGAAAGGAAAGTGCCACACTGGAGGCAGCGCCAGCAAAAGCTTTTTGCTCTCCTGAGGTGCATTTTCCAACGCTGACAATGCAACTTTTTGAGCAACTTCAAGTCAGAACATTTCTGGACACTGAATATATATGACTGCAGTCAGAAAACATTGTTCACAGTCCCCAAGCCGCTGCTAAACAAGGTGAAAATAGGTGACGTCAGAATGATTCTGTGGGGGGATGCTTTTGACATCTTTTAACCATTGAGCTTCTCGACCAAACCGGTCGCCATCGAGCCAGTTCAGCTTGTGCGGTGCGTTGACAACAGGGATACCATGCTCGGATCTTCGGTAAAACGACCATTGGAAAAGCGATCACTCAAAAGGAAATTCCGCTGTCCGGCATATCCGGCATCTAAAAGAGCGCAATTAGATGCAATTAGCACAATTCTTGAGCCCTCAATGCTCAATGCTACAAGACTTTGGAATTCCCAGCTGTCTTGCAAGTCTGCTAAACAACAAACTTCATGTGCTCAAGTCGCCTGCGGCATCCTTTTTGAATCTGAAGCGATCGCAGGGCTGCATGTTTTCGCAGAAAATTGCTCCAAACGAGCCTGGGGTTCTTCGCAATAAATAAATCATGTCACCCCTTGCAAAGTATGTACAAAAGATTGCAAGAGTATCATAGAGTTGAGACAGGGACAAGTGGTCTTAGGCTGTTCACTGAGCGGCTAGCAAGCAGATTTTGTTGTCTCACGTCTGACCCATTCCCTGTGGGCAGCAGTGTACCAATCCTTGGCAAGATTGCATGGCACGGGGCACCTCTTACAGGCACAACAGGCACAACTAAAAAGGTCTGTTTGACTTCTAAAGGTCCTACCAAAACCCAAGATCTATCATCAAGATCTACCAACTAATAAATCTATCAACCTGGGCCAAGTCTCGATGATGGCTTTGATGACGCCTTTTTCAGCTGCCCAGTGGGGAACTCCACCACCTGTGAGGCCAACTGACTAGACTGCCAAAGCCTAGGCAATTTGGTAGAATTTGACTCCGCTGCAGTACAAGTACCCGCCTGCTTCGCTCAACAGAATGTAGTGTACTTTCCAAGTTCCTCTCACCGTCGGTCCAGACCGAGCTGCATCATCCAAAGGCTTGAAGATATATCCACCTCGTAGAAATGCGTGCTTTGCTGGGTTACTCTATCTTACTCTGTTCATTCCCTCTCAAAATCTCTCAAAGCATTTCGAGAAGGGGAACAGGAAAGGTAGGCGGCCAAAAAGGAGAGTGGAAGATATTAAGTGATGTTCGAGTGACACAGTTCGGGATCAATATCCTTATTTGGTTAAAACAGCAGCAATGCATGCCTTGGCTTAGTATTGGAACAAAGGGGCCCACATGAGGCATTAGACAATATGATGGGTGAACGGGAATGAGACATCCACTGCACCAACCAAACAGAAAAAGCTGTATGAAAATTGGGCATGCAAAATCTACAGATGAGCCATTAAAAATACCCTGGTTAATTGATTGCTATAGGGGATTATACTACCTGGTTTACTGGGGATTATGATGACCCATAGTAGGGAAACCTATCAACCAACTAGTATAATGAGATGGGATAGGGGTATTTTTAATGGCTCAGATGATTTAAAGGGGAGATGCTGGGCTGTATCCGATTGTAAAACCACGTTTCATGTGCACTACTAAAACATCACCCCTCCACGGATCCGTCGAAGGTGCTTGTTTTCGTCCATTCAAAGCCGAATGATTTTCTCAGGCATTCACCGGTGAACAAAAAAAGTCGAGTAGGAAAAAGTGTCGTGACCCCAGCAAAGCCACCCGAACAAAACCAATGAGCGTGGATTAAATGATGCGAAATACAACAAAAACACTTTGATTGCGCAACGAACAGTCGCATGATAAATATCCCAAAGGTCGGTTACGAGGGGCGGTTGTGAAATGAAAGGCAATGTAACGAATGTTCACAGCTAAGGGGTCCGAGGCCTCCCCTTTACTTCGTAAAGTAAAACTCAAGGAGGCCCCCAAGAGCTGCCTTCCGTGACAAATGAAAGAAAACTCCAAGCTGTCTGGGAAGAAACACCACAACACAAGTCCCTTTCATGCCATTGCCAGTGCCACATACACAGTTGTTTTTCATGATGATCTGGTGCATGATGCTCAAAAAAAGCTTAAGAATGCTCAACATGTATCAAGTCATGGTACTTGTGTGGTCCACTGCGCGAACTTTCCCTTTGCTCGGCGGCTGCGATGCCACTGCCTTCAAGTAGTCACTTTGCTGTATCTTGTCCACGAAAAGAGGTGATTGTAGTCCAAGACCACCTCCCACTACCAGTCCGTCCGGCATGATTTCTGGTTCCCTCAACACAGAGTCAACTTCTCGTGCAGATATCAAACCCATAAGTGTAGGCCGAGTCATAGTTCGCAAAAATCGAGCTTTGCCATTGCCAAATTGAAGTCTTGTCGTCATTGTGTCAATCACAGGGTCAAAGCTCAACTTTAGGCATGTTTCTGAAGCTTCCGACAGCAGGAATAGATCGTTCAAGGAGACATTCTCCCATACAGCCGTCACCATCTGCAATTTGATGGGAAAGCCGTCCAGCTTCTTAATGTGGTGAGAGACATCCTTGAGACCGGAGATCCGGATGCTTCTGCCTTGGATTCCAGATCTGAATCTCACTCGGTGAAGAGATCTATCGAAGCTTCAGTTTTTTTAGGGCACGGCTATATGGACAAACATGGACAAATGGAATAATACAGTGGTAACATAGTGACCATAATGTGTTCCCTGAATAAACTCTCGCTTTAGCCCGTAACCCTGGGGCTGGCACAATCGTCCCACCAAGAGGTTGGAGCCTCTGGGCACATGCCAAAGTACTGGACCCGCATTGAACTGACTCCGCTGCTTGAACCGTTTGAACATTTGAAAATGAGAATTGAATTAAGGTATTAAAATGTATTAAAGCTAATATAGACTTAAATTTGAATTATGACGTAGATTATGACATCTTATGGCAATCATGACAGCTACATGCAGGGAAAACTTGACATGTGGAATCATGAAGGACTCATGCAATGTTCAAGCTTTCCCTTGCCTGTGTCCATTGGCGCAAATTCTCCACGCCGCCTTCCAAAACGGACAGGAGCAATTCCTCATCGTCTTTGGACAACTGTAGATCCTTAGTCACTAGGCATAGCGACAACGTTGCTTGACCCCCCATCCAAAACGAAAAATGTCTATTGTGATGAATAATTTTGGGAACTCTGAAGGCAACATCCGAGGCTCTTTGGGTGCCCCGAGAGTTTCGCAGAGAGACCAGTTCCGAGTTTGAGCAGCGAGAAAGGAAAGTGTCGCGCTGGAGGCAGCTGCGCAAGTCAAAGCTTTTTGATCTCCTCAATATCACTTCAAAGATCTTTAAAGACTTACAGTGCTGTCAAGTCACGCAAGTTTTGCCTGAGAATTGGGTTCGATTCGTTGAAGGCTTCTTCGAACAAATAAAACGATCATGAAATCGTGAAAGGCACTGCAGCCTGTTGCTTAAAATATTCAAAACCAACCTTGACATACCTTAACCATCCTTAACCAGGAATCGGGACCAAACATGTCGCGGGCGCGGCAGTTGGGCGTGTCGAAGCCATGGACGCCAAAGTCGGAACATCGCACTTGGAATCAAGGACGAAAAAAATGCGCTACATTGGCATTGTACTGCATTCTATTCTTGCAACCAGGATTTTACAATGGAGGAATCAAAAAAAAAATGTTAGAAAAGCAACACCTAAACTATCTGGACTTTTTGATACTTTGTGCATCGAACAAAGAATCCTCGACCTCCAACTGGGTTCAGCGGTGCTTTGGACTCGCTGACCTTTTTGATATGGCAATGCAACTTTAACTCGATCCAAACTTGGTTGACATGCACTGACCTTCCTGATATATCCTGATATCATGGGCAGTAATGACTTCATAACATCAAAGCGATTAAAACGTGAGGTTAACGTCAAGCAATTTCAAAAGAAAGGCTTCTCCAATGATGCGGGGTGAGCCGAATCACACATGTGACGCGCCAGCTGGTTCGTTTCCTGAGGGGTTTCCATTCAGCACTGCTGTTTGCATGATTTGGTCGGCTCGAAAATGGTTCAATCAATACGCCAAAGTTTGCCTTTTCAGCGCTCAAAATTGCAAGACTCTGTAACATGCCCAACAAGTGGATAACACGGAGCTCAACCACACAAGACGAAGCTCTGCTATATAAAGATGGCAAATGCCGAAGGCCCTTTTTTGTCGAATTCCGTATGGGTGACACGCAGCTTTCTTGAAGCTGTGCACATGGAACCATGCATGGAACCCCAATGATTTACATTGAGAGGACCAACTGGGCATACAAAGCATTTTGTGAGACTTTCACACCATCGACGAAATCAACCTTTATTAATGCACATACTAACACATTGATTCTGAAATTTCATTGGGAAATTGGTTCTTGGTGCGTCTCATATTTGTTTGTTCAGTTTTCGGGTTTTGGGGTTGTCGGTTTTCTGCATGAAATCAGTCAACTAGTAACCTTGGAAGTGGAAGGCTTCAAATTTCGTCGCTGGGCTCTTGAATCTCCTGCTCCTGATCGCTTCTCACCTCGCAAAAGCGCAGGTGATGCGCAGGTGCTAACAACATGTGAACCATGGTGAACCACGTTTCCAAACATCTCAAAATATCAAGAAAGGAGAAAGGCCTTCTCCATTCGCCAAGCCAACTCCTCCACTGCCATTTGCATCTGAGCCTTCGAGCACCAGATTTCGGTACAAGTTGGACGATTTGGACGCATTTGATGCTGAACTTCTGGAACTGTCGGGCTCTGGGTTCTAAAAAGCGACGGCATTGCCGTGATTCAGTTGATATCACGCAACAGCACTCCCGATATCCCTGATTCGCTTGTAATTACCTTGAATCCCTTATAACTTATATGTAGCCTGTTTGTTCCCAATTTAACCAAGCACTCGGAGTCCCCTTTCAGTCCTTTGAGTCCCCACCAAGACCCTTCACACGTGTCCTTTTGCCATCTGAGCGCTTGACAATGCGTTCTGTGACATCGTGCAGCTCTGACCTCTCAAAGTCCGCCAAGTGTTCCAAATTCAAAAGCTGATCAGATCTGATCAGCACATCTCACCGACTGCGACTTGGATCTCAGCCCAATGTTCTAAGAGCCCAGCTTAACCTCAATACCCACCAGAGTAAGTTCGCTGAGGATTCGTCCAGACCTCAACAGTTGCTACTACAATCTACTACATATATTGCCAGAAAAGTGAAGAGTCTGGTTGGTTGAGCACACACAACCTTCGCACACTTAGAGCACAGCATGTGCTCGATTGCCCGCTTCAATTCCTGTTGAAAATGTTGACAGCATTGCAAGGCTTGCACCCTCTGAACAAATTCGGGGCATTTGGGGGCCTATTTTGATTAAACCATGATTAAACCATCATTAAACCATGATTGAATCATATTAAACCTCTAGCAAGTTCTTTACGAAGTCGACTGTGCCATCCCTTGCCTCTGAATTTGGCCGAAGAGGTCCCTCGCTGGAGTCGTGGCTGAAGCCCGAGTGGCTCGAACTCAGACGGGGATGGGATAATCGGATACTGTCGGATGCTCAAAGTCACAAGAAATTGTTTCTTTCGCACAGCTCGTGGCCGTCGTGGCATCACAGATTGTGCCGAGATCAGGACTGCAAATCATCCTCTATGGCCTTCTTGGCACCCCTGTCACGTCGTCAGAGGCAAAATATGGCGATATCACTCTCGAACGGCGAACTGTCTGCAGCTTCATTTGCACATCTGCGTAAACATGCATGACCCAGAGCTGGACTGAAAGGCCAGCAAAACATGTCTGCTACGCTTCTCGCTGGCAGCCTTTTGCACACAAATTGCACTCCCCGAGCAGAAAAGGCAGAGTTGCTGAGCAGTTCGAATAGAGTCTGAACAGCAAGGCCTTGTCTTCTATTGCGGCTACCGATTTCTTCTTGCCCTGGCGTTTTCTTTGGGATTCAATCAATTGTTGGGGTTCATGTAATTTGAATGACGTGAGATGTCGTAAGTAACGCATTTGGCGACTTTTTTTTCTGAGATTCAGAGATGTGCATTTTAAATTCATCTTACCCTCCAGTAAATTAACATAGACCCTGGCATTCATCGGGGTTGGAAGATTAGTTTCCACTCAAAATTGGTGATTTTCAGGGTCTATGTTAATTTACCAGAGGATAATACAATCCCAAAGTTTGCCTCCTTTGAAGGAGTGTCTGATTCGGCATCATCCACCGCAGGCCTCCAGTAAGAGACCGCCAAGCGTCTGCTGGATACCCAGCAGCACTTTCTTGTTGATTAAATGTTGATGAAATTCTAAAGATTTGTAAACAATGCACTATCATTTTTCGAGAATACCATTGCAATCAGACCACCTTGCCAGAAGTGTCACTGACTCACTGACTTGAGAGTTCTTGGGAAATGTTAGACGTGTGGGAAATGCGGTAGCGCACCTTTCTGTCATTTTCACATATCTGACATAGAGCGACGGAAAGAACCTGATCATCGTCCTGGCCGCGAGATAGCGAGAGATGACTGTCCATGCACAAACCTTGAAACTGGTTTGATGCATTTCCACCATTTCACATATACTATCCCTTGAAGAAGTCCCTTTCTCAGCCAATCAAACCAAAGTGAACATTTATAGGGATCAAGCTGAAAGCATCTGCCCCGGACTGAGAAGAAGCTAGTCTCCAAACATGTCGAAACATCCAAAGGAGCGTCGAAATTCATTCCGAATGCTCTTGGAATCAAAGCCAGGAAAGAAACCGAATCGAGGCGTGTTGTCAAAACAGTGATCAATAATATCAATAGTGATCAGAGCAGTGGGAATTCAGTTGAGTCTTAGTCCTCTGGGTCGTGTTGCAAATTGACCTGTAGACCTCCTCCATCGGCTCATCCTGTGCCAGATGTGCAACCCCGGATGGATAAACCCTGGTTGATGAATGAATGGGTACCCCCCAGTGATAATCTGTTACTAAAATGGCACACACCAATTGACACCAATTAAACACGTTGGGGGTTATTAATCCGGTGTTGGCATTCATATGTGTATTGGACACATAATAGTGTTAACTAGTTATATATATATATATTATATATACAGTATTATGTATATATATATACATATTATATAAGATTAATGTCGTTTATTCTTATATGTATTACAGAATTTATGTGTGAGACATCTAAGGTAAACAAAATTGCAGCCCATTCTGAGTCATTCTGAGATGGGCCCAAGTGTGCCTCATGCCAGAATGCCCTCTCGGCCGCCTTGGCTTCTCTTTCCTGCAATGAGACAATGTGGAGGAATGCAGGAAAAACCAACAGTTCCTGGATTTAAAAACTACCCATACTGTAAATAAATAAATATATATATATAATACAAATAAAACATAATAAAACATGAAATATGCCAATGCAGTTGCAGCCTTTCAGATTGTTTTGGAAGTATTAAATTACATTCTGTAAGGCACAATTCACACATCCCCGGAAATCTTGTGATTCACCCGTGCACATTGAATTTGTAGACCCCTGGAAGCATCTAAACTTGTCAAAGCAAAACATTTCCCACGCCTTGCTGTATTTTGCAATGAAAAGCCTCAGGTCGATGGCGCTACCAAGTTGTGATGAGAATGGGGAGCTGACAAGTCAAAATGGAAACACATGGAAGTCCACTTAAGATGTCCACGCATCTGCCATCATGGCAAACATTAAGGCCAAACCAACCTCAGATTCAGCAGCTTTAGTACATGCACAGCATTCACAGTCCAGTACATTTTGAGCCACGTTCGAACCGTTCGAAATGGAGGAGCTCTCAGCAAATCGGGCACCCCTTTTTGGCTCTTAGCGAACATCCTCAGGCAGCCAGCTTCTTTGTAGGAATGGGCACGTGTCTTGCAGCCCAATCCTGGGTGATTCACATTTTTCATGGCCAATCATGATTTTAATCTGGGCCATAATTTCCATTTGGTGGCAAGTGCAAACAATTCCAAAGTTTCGGCCCCAGCAACATTAGGAATGACTCCGGAATGACACTGGGGGTCACCGTTCGGAAGGTGAAGGAAAGGTCCAGGTAGGGTCAAAGCGGGGAGACGTCCAACGTTTTTAAAGTTACATCAAGTGGATATGACTGCCATGCAGCACTCACACAATTAGCGTACAAGTTTGCAAGAGTTTTTGAAGCCAGTGTGGTGTGAATATGGACAAAACATGACCATACTGATTAACATAGCATTCTGTACAGTATCATTCCGTTGTGCCCTCAATATCTTTCAACTGGCAGTCAAACTGCGCCCAAGTGGCCATTTTAGAACCACCGCGTCCTGGTTTCGATCCCAAACAAATCCAAATCGATCTCCGGTGCCATGGGCGAACTGCACCAACCATCCAGTGGCCCAGGACGGCCGAGCAAAGCCTGCAAGGGCCAAACTTCTCAAATGGATAACCATCAATGTATATCAGTTTATATATGCGAACAGAAAGACCCCTGTTCCGGGTATAGTTTTTTGCTGGTTGACGGCAGTGGGTTTGTAGTGCTTCACGACGGTCTCAACGGTCAAATGGCAAGCAATGCAGACGACCCTTTTCCTGTGCTATTGACAGTCTTGAGCCATAATGTTCAAGTTCAATGGCATGTATATATACACATGCATTACCGCCCGCATACCTTTAACACCCCCCATGGCCGACGGATGGAGGATGTCGGCCACAAGAGAATGGGTATGCTCGTTCGAAAATTGAAATCGAAATAAGGCCCTTGTACACAACGGCAAGTAGAAATCAAAAGGAAGGGATGATCCTCTTCTCCGTCGTCATCAGACTCTTCAACGTCGTTGGGTGCTTCCACCTCCATCGGCTGATCACCGTCCTGTTCGTTCCAGTCCACTTCCGTCTCGTCGAAGTCGTAGTCATTGTTCTCAGGTTCACGTTTGGGCTCTTCGACAGTCTCGCGATATTCATCGTCTTCTTCTTTGGAGGGTTCCTCGGATTTCTTTTCTTCCTCCTCCTCTTCGACATCCATCGGATCGCCGTCTTGTTCCTCTCGTTCATCTTCGGTGAGGACAAACGTCAGCTGTCCGCATGCCTTTGCAATTTAAACAAATGAAATACTTCACCGGAGTGTCCTTCAAGCAAGCCCGGCAAATCACACATCCAGCAATCTCCACCGCTTTGTGCTCAATGATGTAGTTCACTATAGCTTAAGGTGGTTGTCCTTTTCTTCCTCTCCGCCGAGTTTGATCGTTTTGCTTTCGAATGCAGCGATAATATCGCTGATCTCAGGGGCTTCACGCGCTTCACGCAGTACTTGGTCACATCCGGCATGTCGCCATGGTCGATGGACCGACCTGATGAGTTGCTCTGGCCCAGCACGATTAGGCGGTGCCACTTCCTGTCGCTATCTTGCACCCAGGCTCCTCTCAAGCTCCCAAAGGGAATCACCTGATCCGTTACTGGTTGTCCAGAGTCAGTGATTCGGCCTTGGAATTGGTCCATCAGAGTTTCCGATGGAATGTAGAACACTGCCCTCTCACCCCTGATCTTTGAAGTCTTTGTGCCCTTTGCAAGCTTGTACGAGCGTTGGTCCCAAGGTGCAAGAGCATTGAAGAAAGTGACCAACCTCCCAGATCCTCCTCCAGGCACAAGGCCATTTTCGAAAATGCTCATGAGATTCTCACGCAATGCCTCATGAAAGCAAGACGGCATCATCGTGATTGCGCCAGCAGTCAATTTGTGGGATAACAAGTCGGTCTTCAATTCAACCTCCTCAACTCCATACCCAGTGGTGTGGCCAGATGGCGCACGCACCGCAATGGGTTCCACTACAAGGCCTTCCGGTGGCATCGATGCTGTGCTTCCGGGCATATTCTGAACTTCTGTTAATGCTCGGAAGCGCGACAAACGCCAAAATTTGGATTCGCACTCGTCTTCCCTGACACAGTGATGCATGATCTTGAGCAAAACAGAAAGACCCCTGTTCCGGGTATAGTGTTTTGCTGGTTGATGGAAATGGGCTTGCAGTGCTTCACGACAGTCTCAACGGTCAAATGGCAAGCAATGCAGACGACCCTTTTCCTGTGCTATTGGCGGTCTTGAGCCATAATGTTCAAGTTCAATAGCATGTATATATACACATGCACTACCGCCTGCATACCTTTAACAATATATATATATATTGCATCAATTTATATAGTCTCCAATATCTTCGCGAATGTGTAGCTTGTTATTGAGATGCCTGATGAAATCGCCTTTGGCGGACTCAGCTCGTCGTGTGTGACCAGTGTGAGCAGTGTACATCGAAATAGATTACATATAGAGTCGAGTGTTTCAGATGTGGATTTTGAATGATTTTGATCATTGTACATATTGTTATTGTTGCAATGTCGACAAGATCACCTGATTCGTACAATATCTTACACTCCATTTGTGCAACACATTCAATCTCTTCAATCTGCAAAGGATGAACCTGGTGTTGCCAACGTCCCGAAACCACGCCAGGATCGTGCAACAGATTCCCATGACCATGTCCTTATCGACCAAACGACCAAAGGTCTGAACATGTCTCAACCAAATGGACGTAGCAGATGTAGCACAAGAGGCACAAGAGCATTTGATGCCCTACTTCTCAACGCAACACAAATACTTGCGATATCTTGCGATTGTATTCCAAATCTTCTGACCTTGAGGCGACTGTCAGTGTAACGATTCCATTCTCTGATGAAATGTGATGAACTGCGAGACAGCAGCTGTCTGTTCTGTACCCGACTCGGCTTTGGTGTCTGCGTGAGCACGCTGCTGACATCAGCACAAACCGCCACGAAGGTCGTGGCACCCATGGGGACGTGGAGGTCCTTGACATGCTCCGACACTCCGAATCTCGAGGATTCGATATTCAAATCGACAGAGCACGAAACACCAAAGCACATGAAGCAGCATGAAGCAGCAAGCTTGCCAAATCTTGCCAAATCTTGCCAAATTCTTGCCAAATTCTTGCCAAATTCTTGCCAAATTCTTGCCAAGTTTCGCCGCATTGCTTTACGACTCGCATGAAAGTGATCCTGGGTTGCAAGCATTAGTCGCTACAAGGTGGATGACATGTTGGAACACATGTTGTACTGATCAATCAACACGCGTTCTTTGCTCGTCAATATGCAGCAAGCGCCCTGGGAACTCATTAATCACGAAATCACATGAAATAATCAAGGCGAGAAACTTGTCAAGCCATCGCCACAGCACTCGTGGCACGTGCCAAAACCCCAGGCCCATGTTTCCCCAATTGATCATTATGTGTGTGTATATGTACATATATATATATATATATACATACATACACACACATGACACACATAATATATATATATATATATATGATATGTTATATTAATATTGTTATGTGTATATATATATAATTATATATATATACAATAGATTATGACACTTTATCCATCTTTATCCAGCCAAATAATAGCCATATCATAGCCATTGGCAATCCATATCCGACCCTTCCTTGCCCTTCCTCGCCCTTCCTCGCCCTCCATCGACAGGAGGCGTTTGGTTCATCTCAGCCAAGGCTTGCAGTTGGGCTGGTGGTGGGTGACCACCCCCTGGTCGACCAAACAGACGCCTGGGATCCTGATCTCGCTATATCTCGCTGATCGCTTCTCGACAGAACTGTGGGCTGTGGACATCACAACTGAATTTATGATAGTGACCTTAAAATAATTGACCTTTATGATATTTATGGTACTGTGGACATGATAATTGATGTAGTGACCTTAAAAACGAAGCAACTCATGCGACATCATGCGACACACTACAGCGTTTGCTTCTTGAATTCAGGTGAGGCGAGAAATCCCATGATTTGATCCCACTGGTGACTCTCCTGGAGTTCAGCTCGTATCTCATCTGGTGTCAGAGATACGTAGTCCAAAAGCAGGACTTCAACCCGAAATTGGCCTTAACTTGCTTCGAGAGATCAAAAGACTTCGCTTTACTTGCTCTACATGCAATTCAATGGGACCCTGCACTGCAAGCATAGCACATGTGAGTCACATGTCATGTGCAACGTGCAAGCCAAAGGAGCCATAGAGGGCATGGGCGTAATCTCCGACGTAAAGCCCAGGCCGCAATCGTGGCACAGAGGGGTCGGCGGGCATAAACCTCAGATCTCCGCACACCGATGATAAGGTAGTACTGATATGTACTGGTACAGTGTATAGATCAATATGACATTCAAATAACATTTCATGTTCAACCCATTTGAATACAAGTCTTCAGGTCTTGACTGCAAAACACTGGCAAGACAAGCAAAGTGAGCAAGCTGAATGTGCCATGTTCCAAGGAGTTTTCTTACCTGATGCAGCACTGGCATGCACATTTCATCACATTTTCCTATCTTCCCTTGTCTCAAAAATCTCGAAGGCTCGTCTTGACAAAGCAACTCATCCGGACTTCTGATCAGTGCAAGGTCACACGGGATCGACCTTGGGAGAGGTCTCAGTTGATCTAGCAAGACTTGGCCTCAAGAACGTAAAGTGATGTAAAGTGCCATCATTTGAATCATGATCATCATGTCTATCTCAAAATCAAAATCACTCAAAATATATCAGTCTATCTGTCCATTCGTGGGTACTTCTTTGAATATCAAAATAAATCAAAGACAAAATTGTCATAAATAGATATCCATTGGGAATCCGGAATTTCCAGAAGCGCTCTCTGAATCCCCCCCCGGCGAACCTGCTAGAGCCCAGCATGTCTCGCAGCATGGCGCTGGTGTGTTGCTTGACTTCGCCTTCTGTCTCACCCAGTCGGCCGGGCGACCACTTCTCACCTAACCACTCTGAACTCGCAGCTAGGACGAATGGATTCTCGTCCAGGATGAATGTCTTCTGTATGTGTGAACCGTCCTTCTGATTCTGACATATTTTAAAGGCAATTTTTGCTAAGACCGACTGCAAGAAAAACAAAGTATACGTGCGACTGATTGTATAAGCATGGATGTTCTTGGCACTTCGTGTTCAATTTTGATGCCTGATGTTTCCCTCAGTTCTGGCCGAGTTTCTGAGAAAGACCACCTCATCCTGGCCGTTTTTTGGAAACTGGAGTCAGCTCAGCCGTGCTGAAGAAATGATACGGATGATACGAGTATCATTATTATTATCTGCTTCTATTAGTACCGGCATGCGGCATCATGGGTCTATGCGTGTCAAAACCCTGCCAGAAACTATTCGCACCATCTCCTGATCGCTGTCTGAGTCGATATAGTCTTGGAGGCCATAGGGATAGCCAAGGTTGCCTCAAAGAACACATTAAACAAACAGAATCAAAATGAATGAATTGTTGGAAGACTTGGAGATGCTCTGAAATCCGCCCACACCGCTTTGGCGGTGAAGGCGTGCTTATTGGGGGGCAACAGCAACACTAAATGCTCAATGACATTTGTTAATATAGCAGTCGCTATATCAGCTTTAGCTGGGGGGGGG
>Ga0126342_10010888_pt1 | contig 16270 bp, 16 predicted proteins | sample Cyp1metagenome_FD_92528 | JGI IMG/M metagenome (GOLD analysis project Ga0126342, IMG submission 92528) | Coral microbial communities from Lord Howe Island, Old Settlement Bay, Australia - Cyphastrea 1 metagenome | ecosystem: Host-associated > Invertebrates > Cnidaria > Coral ... | reverse complement strand
GGAGGAGGAGGAGAAAGAGGAGCATGGGAATGAGGATGAGGATGAGAAAGGTGATTGTGACGATGATGATGATGATGATGATGATGATGTTGTTGATGATGATGATCGTGATGATCATGACAACCATGATGATCGTGATGATGATGATGATGATGGCGATCATGGCGGCTATGGCGATCATGGCGATCAAAGCGATCATGGGGACCATGCCGATCATGGCGATCATGGCGATCAAAGCAATCAAAGCGATCCTGGGGACCATGGCGATCATGGCGATCATGGCGATCATGGCGATCATGGCGATGATGGCGATGATGGCGGTGATGCAGATGATGCAGATGATGGTGATGATGGCGATGATGGCGATGACAGCGGTGACGACGGTAATAGCGATGATGCAGATGATGCAGATGATGCAGATGATGCAGATGATGCAGATGATGCAGATGATGCAGATGGTGCAGATGATGGAGATGATAGTGATGATAGTGATGATGGTGTTCCTCTAATTCCCGGCAAAGTACTCTTTTCGGCATCTGGCTCGGGCTGGGAGAGGCCACTCTGTTCGTCCTGGTCGTCCTTGTCCTTCTCAAATTCCTCGTTCTGATCTTTGTCAAAGGGGTCATCCTCCTCCTCTCGGGGCTTCTCGTCATCGTCATCGGGGTTCTGTTGCTTCTCCTGATCTCAGCAGCACCCTAAATTCATGGTGCTGACCTCTGGGTGGAAGAGATGCACGGCAAAAAAAAAATGATCACCAAGAATCAACCACATGCCTGTCACGTTGATGATAAAGATGGTTTGGTTTATTTGGATCATCACTCAGAAGCCAAGTTGAACATCAGCTGTGGTTAGAAGCTATCAGTCACCTATAACTCATAGGGAATAACCTCACAGGGGGTTGTAAGCCATTTAATAGAAAACTAGAGCTCCTCATCGTCATCATCCTTCTCTTTCTGGTCATCTTCATCCTCAAAATGCTGCTTACCTTGTTGATCTTGGTCCTCATTGCCCAGCTGATCTTGGTCGTCCGCATCCTTGCTTCTTTGCGCAAGGTTGTCGTCATTTTCTTGCTCTCTCTGGTTGCTGTAGGGTTTCCTCAGCCAATGGGTGATCAAGACCCCGGCACGCTGGTGAACATCAAACAATAGCTCGAAAAGGCATCATCCCGTGAAACAGACATCACATTACACCCGGCAAGAGGCCCCAAACAGTGTGGAGGGTAGGAGGACAATGTAAGGAGCCCTATATAAAGGATACCACCAGGACCTCTTCAAGAGCTTCCCACGAGGAACTTTACAAGATCGTGCAAAGGCCTCTGTCAACGTTTAACCAGGATCTCCACAAGATCTTTTCACAAGGAATTGTACAAGACGTGGGCCAAGATCCCCGAAACAAATCTCACAAGACCGTCATAAAAGGACCTGCTGCTGCTGCTGGGGCGGATCGCACAAGATCTTGATACAAGAACCTCCCAAGAGCCTTCCACAAGAGCTTTCACACAAGCACCTCTAAGACATGGCATCTGCAAGATCTTCACGCAAGGACCTCTTAGAGAGGACCCCACCAGGATCTCCACAAGATCCTCCCTCTCAGAGAGGAATGTAGAGAGGAATGTGGCAGGATCTCCGCAAGAACCCATGTATGTGAGAATTGCGCATCGAAAATGCACATGGACATCTCATAAGAACAATTCTATGCGAGAATTTGCAGGAAAATGCCGGGGCCCAAAACTTTGGCGCACACTTTGTTTGAGCCTGTGCCGTCGAAACACACATGGACATCTCACAAGAGCAGTTTTATACGAGAATTTACCGGAAATGCCAGGGCCCGAAACTTAGGCGCACACTTTGTGCGAGCCTGCGCGGTCGAAATGCACACGCACATCTCACAAAAGAATTTCGCGCAAGAATTTATAGAGAAAACGCCGGGGTCCAAAACTTAGGCGCACACTTTGGTGCAAGCCTGCACAATCGAAATGCACATGGACCTCTCACAAGCCTATGCGAGAATTTACAGGAAAGAGGCCAAGGCCCAGAACTTAGGCGCACATTTTGTGCCGGCCTGCGCAATCGAAATGCGCATGGTCATCTCACAAGAGCCATCTTTGGAGAATTGACAAGAAAAATGCCGGGCCCCAAGGCCGGGACAACACCCTTACCCACATCTGGCGCGAGCGTGCGCAATCAAAATGCACATGGACATCTCAAAAGAACATTTTTATGCAAGAATCTGCAGGAAAATAGCCGGGGCCCAGAAGTTGGCCGCACACTTTCTACAAGCCTGCACAGTCGACATGCAATGGACATCTGACAAGAGCCACTTTATGCAAGAATTTCCAGGAAAAATGCCGCGTCTCAAAACCCGGAAAAACTCGTGGCGCAGACCGTGCCGACTTTGTGCGAGCTTGCGCAATCAAAATGGACATGGACATCTCACAAGAGCAATTTTATGCGAGAATTTAAAAAAAGGCCGCAACCCAGATGGAGCACCCCTCAAACCCCGGCCTTTACTCCTACCGTAAAAACCCCTCAGTGTGGACACATGTGGACACACTATTTGGGGAAAAGTACGTTTTGACCTGTCCCTATGTGTTTTCAACGGAAACCAGACCCCGGGGCGAAAGGCCTGTGTTGCACCAACAGCCGAGACAAAAGGAATCAGCAACTGCCATTCGAAAACACGCCTCAGAACACCTCAGAAACCCTGCAAGGATCCTGGCTCTCTGGATCTACTTCGGCACCTCTAAGGTGCCCCGAAAGGTCACACCCCAGCACTATTGAGAAGGCAAGGTTCTCCCCTTCTCCTGGCTGTTCCTGACGCCCGTACCGCAAAGATTGGGATTTGAATTGCCAAAAAATCGGATGACCAAAAACAAAGATTTCACCCACAAAACTGCCCATTGCCCTCCAACACTCTCAATTTTTTTCAGGCCGTTTTGGGGTCCTTCGTGGCCATCTGCAGCCCACCAAAGCTGGCTGCATCGCTGGATGAGGCCCCCGCCGCCGCAGCGCGCGGCGGCAGCGGCATCTCGCTGGGCGAGGGGAACATCACTACCTTCACCAACACCACAAAGAGGAAGCAAACCCCAACCGCCAACATGGCCGTAGTCTTCGTATCTGAGCGGAGAAGTCTGAATTTTGGAGCTTGGAGATATCTGGATGATGGCGAATTTTGGGAAGTTGGAGGCTGGAGATGTTTGAAGGCTTGAAAACGCTTGGAAGGTCGATGGGTGGTGATTGTGCCCAACCAATTTTGGGATGAAACCGATGATGCACGAAGCACTGCTGTTGTGTTAGCAGCAAGAAGTGGGATAAGGTCATAAGTAATACCTGATAGTATAGATACAATTTTAAAAATCGCGTATATAAATATTTATTATGTATATACATATACATGTATATATATATACCACACTTTATATATGTTATAAACAATGTGTATAATATATATATATATACATATATACACACACACATATTTATATGTATATATAACATATATATATATATATGTATATGTGTGCGTGTGTGTGTGTGTACAGTATAATATAAGATTTGATTTGATTTAAAATTATATTATGCCATATTTTGTATGTTATACTATTTTATATTAAATTTATCCCAGCAATGCCAAGAATATGATAGGATATACAGTAATAGGCACATGTTGGCCACGATTATCACAAATGTATAACCAACAGCACAAGGATTACCAACACAACCAGCTATCTTGCACTGCAAGTATCTTTCCAGCTGAGGTTTATGCATGTCTGTTTCTTGTAAGCCTGTAAGGCTGGGATTGCATGGATGTGCATGGCCACTTCCACCAATGCCATTGGCATTGCTGACCGGCCACTCCGTTAATCCACTGCACCCAACAGAACCAGATGGAACCAGGGCGCTGAGCTTGATGCCAAAAGGGAATTCTTCATCGATGTCATGGCTTGTTTGCCCTTTCTTTGGCCTGGTCATTGCTGAGAGGTGCTGAGACGTGCGGGATCCTAAGCCGCGGCACCTCTGGATGCAACTGCGGCTATGAGAATAGCAACACCATGGCCATTGGGCCATGGCTGTGGGGGGTTCACATGTTCGGAACAGGCGGCAAGCCGACTCGCCTCCATCTGCCTCTTAAGAGGTCTTCTTCCTCCTCATAGTTGGCACCCACTCGATTTGGCAATGGCATACCACAGCATGGGCTGCCCGGCTGAGCCCGGCTGAGCCAGTGATCTGAAGGCCGGTAGGCCACTTGTGCTGTCACTGGTAAGCCACGGTTGCGGCGGAGTTGCTGCATTTCGCCGGTAGCAAACACACAGGATCCAACCATATGTCAGCCAATGACAAACTGGTGGGGTTAGGGGTTGAAGGATCCCTGGGTAACCTCTGATTAGAGGGTGTGTCTGAAATTCTCAAAATAGGGTACCTGGGTACCTGCTAAATCCACTAGTTAACGGATCATGTTCCCCATTGAAATTGCCACAGTGGCGCTGTCTTTCTGTTGTTCACCCATCTTCAGACCGACCCATAGGTCCCATAGGTGATCTTTGGGGTTCCAAACCATCACCATCCACCACCCCAAGCACCGAACTCTGACCCGTTGCTTGTTAGGGTCGGCACGCGCCAGGTGGCAGCAGGGCTACCACCATTAGGATGCTTCCACCCATCTCCTGCGGGCACCGATTGCATTTTTTTTGGGTGACACTACTGGTGCTAACGAGACCGACACCATCTCCCAATGTCAAGGATGATTTCCACAATGTGCCAGGTAAACAACCACTAATCTTCGGACATCCCACCCAGCAGTGACCACGATCACTGTTCTGGATTCCGGGCCATTGCTACTGTAGCCTTCGCTAAATTTGATTGCTACTTGAAGTGCATCCTCTGAAACTGTGCGGCTCTGCGTCTGTGGATTTCAAGCTTGTGGATGCTCCAAGGTGGTAAGGTGGTAGCGGAGAGCCAAAAACTGAGGCCAGTGAATCACCGCCAGTGAATGGTCTTCAGTATCAGCCCATATTATTGGGGATTTTTGGGGGGGCTTGCCATCTGTGCCCCACTTGCGACGTTCACTTGGCCACCTCTGCCCCCGGTCCTTCAGCATATCGCGGAAGGCTCCCAGTGGCATCAGCATGATGCAAACCTGCAGAAAAGTAGAAGAACAACACCTGCAGACAGATGGTGATGTAATGATATACCCTCCAATAAACTAGCAGCAGCATAGATATAGAAAATTCACAATTCACCATTTGTGTAAATCACGTCCACGGAAAACAGACATAGATGTCCATTTCGCGTTTTGTATGTTCACAGGAGGCACAGGCTATATCCATGGTCACCCTCTGAGATCCGGGCGACAGCAAGGCATATGAGCGGATCCTGCAAAGTTTCCTGCAGGAACTTCTCCCAGGCCTTCAGCTCACCTGGCGAACTTCCCCCGATGGATGTCATGGATGTCATGGATGGGCCCATGTCTTGGAGATCACCCGGAGCAAAAATGCCCATGATCGATTCTTCCACTAATCTATTGGTTGATTTATCTGTTATCTGTTATTACTGTTATATTATGCTACTCTCTCTCTCTCTCTCTCCTACTTAGGTCCCACTTATTACTAAAGCGTATTGTTCGAAGTCTACTCTACATGCGAATTGCTGTCATATTCCTACTCCACCGGAGTTCACTATTAACTTACTGTTAGATTCGAGTCGTCTCTCCCTCACTGTGTCCCTTTTTTTCCTCAAGGGCTTCGCCACATCCAACGGTCCAACGGCAGCCGTCCTCACTTCATCCTGGCCGCACGGTCCTCGATGATGCTCAGCTTGATACCTTGGCCCTTGGGCAGCGAGATCCAAGGCTTCTGGCCGTCACCTAAGAGGTGGTGAATCGCTTCAGCCTCACCAAACACGGATGAACATGAGTTGTATCAGTTATATGGGTTATGTAATATGGATGAACTTATAACTTATAACATCTTATAAATTATAATCCGTATATATATATACACAGAGAGAGAGAGATAGATATATATATATATACACTTATTTATTTATTTATAATGTGTATTATATATATATCTCTTTGTGTGTACGTGCCCCAAAAATGACCCTAAAACTCTAGTTGTGTATGGCGATCTCCATCCAGTCACCGATGACAAAGACGTTCTCCAGTCGAGTGTTGAAGGTGTGTCCCATGGCGTCCTTGACGTGCACCATTTCCTACGTCAAGGATGACCTCAAAATACGAAATCTTCCCAGATCCCCTATTTGTTTGGTGGAATGGGTGAGAAAAGACATGGGAAAGACTGTCCAAAACTCAGCAGAAGTGTCGAAGGAGCCCGGGTGCTTCTCTTCATGGGTGATGGTTCCTACGCGGCCAATGTTGTTTCCGCCGCTGATCATCACCAGGTTGCCCGTCTCAAACTTCACATGATCTAAGATCTTGCCCGTCTCCAAGTTTAACCTGGAGAAATTGATTTGTCAGTTCACCCAATGGAATCCCTTGGCTTTTCACACCCCAAAGAGCTGTTGTTGATGGATGTTCATCCCAAATATGGATAATATGGCAACTTGACATCTTGATATTCTTGATCATCAAACCCCCATTAGGCTCCCATGAAACCACCATTTCTGATGGTTCAATGGCTTGCAAAAATCCCCATGAATCCATAGGAGATCGGTGACTAAAAACGGCTCCCCACCTCACGGTGTCGTGTGCCTTGACGTCTGGGTCGGGATAGCGCACAGTCCGACCATCGTGCGTCACCGCGTAGGGGATGCCACGGGGACCTCGCATGACCTTCTTCACACGGCACAGCTTGTAGTTGGCCTCCTCTTTCGCCACCTGGAAATGGCGAAAGTTGCCGATGACTGTGGTGTTTTTTTTTGGGATCGAACATGATGATCAAAAATGCGGAGATGATGGGATATGTACAATGTACACCTGTAATGCCATAGAAGGACATAACATGTTACTGAGATATTTTCATGCGAACAGAAAGGGATTCCATGGGGGAACTGACCCATTCCCACCTTGTGGAGCATGAATCGGCCTTTGGTGTTGTATAGAAGTCGGAAATTCTCCTTGGTCTTCTCAATCTGCACCACATCCATGAAACCTGCGGGGTAGAACATGTCGCTGCGGACCTTTCCGTCCACTTTGATCAAGCGCTGCATGACGATCATCTTCACCTCACGGTAGGTCAGGGCATACTTCAGGCGCTGCCGCAACATGACAATCAGGGGAAGGCACTCACGCAGTTTGTGCGGACCAGCGTTTGGCTTGGGAGCCCATCGACCACGGAGCTTATCCAACATCCACTGCTTGGGCGCATACATGCGCTTCAAGTGCTTGATGATGCCGCGCGCCATGATTCTTTTCGCGCGAACTCAAAGTCGAACTCAGCCAAGACCGAGGCCCGGAGGCGTTTTGTCAGTGATTCAGCCCTTGAACCAAAATGGCTACGGCGGTTACGGAGCTCACAGGACTCAGAACCTCATTCGACTCATGTTCGCCGTGGTGCCTCCATTTTTGGACAAACCCACATAAAATGATCATGATTGTTGGAAAAGGCCATCTCATAAATATACCCGGTAGACAAACATGGCGTGCCGGAAAATTCCCCAATTATAGGTCAATGATTTCCCAGCTCTAAACCTCGATGGCTAGTTCGAGGATATTCCATTGCCATATGATTTTTCTGTTGTTTTTTCTAGCTATAAACCTCCAAGTTGATTGTCGCTCTGATAGTCCATGTTCCATCATTTTCCCATGATTTTTTCAGCATTTCTGGCAAATGCCACTAGGTTTTGCACCATAAAATACGGCCAAAACGAGCGCCTGCTTCACCCAGCGGTAGCTGCTCCATCAGTAGCTGGAGCCGCTGCTCCATGGCGGCTACCAGGCGTGACATGGCACCGTGGCAGCTGGGAGAAGTGGAGATAACTGTTGGAATCTTCGGTTTTGGTGGCCTGTTGCGACCAAAAAAATTGGGGATCCGTCTCAATGGTGGTCTGCATGCCAAAGTTGGATATGATACATGTCGTTTTTCTAAAGCAATGCATCTATTTTGTAGTGGAGGTGAACCTATTAACGCTGTGGTATAAGGTAGGTGTGGTATTCATTGTGAGTCTCAAGTGGTTAACCTGTGAGGTTTCATTTTGGGCGGCCTTGCAAAGCGGTTTCATTTTGGGTATTTGTCGATATGACAACACCATGCAACACCCCCAAAGCTTCTCACGGAAGTCACGACTGGGAAATCGCAGCCAGTGTCGTGCCGTGAAATGTCTGGAGGGCACCCAAAGGGGTGTGACAAGCATGAAAAAACAGACCCAAATTCAAATACCAGAGCCCACTTTTTTGGGGGTTCACTTTTCTATCATTTATCATTCTGCAAAGCGCAAAAGCTGAGCTCCATGAGCCAAAATGCTATGGATCGTCTGCCTATCAGCCTGGCAACTGGGAGGCTACAATTCAGCTTGCTGGGAACAGCCTTTGAACCTTTTCTCGGGGGAAAAACGTTGGAAGCACGGCCATCCAATTGTTGAAACCCAAACTAATCTGTGAAGCCACACACTGCAAAAAGTGATGCACAATTGAATACATAGACAAATGCAAGATGAATAAATGCATCAATCATTTCATACCAAATTATATAGATATACAGATATGATATGGTTATGATTTCATAGATATTGAGCATAAAATGCATAAATTCATAAATATGATGCACATATACTTATATACATATATATACATATACATATATACATATATAACTAACTACACAGTATGGATATAGACATAGGTGCGGCACGCGCAGCACGGCGGAACTTTTCACTGCGTTCTTCGCCCATTTCTTGCGAAAGGTGCCACCTGCAGCCCAGCCCAGGACGGTCCACATCTAAGCCGCTTCAGCTTGGACCACGAGACCAGCTGCGTCGTCCTCAGCCGGGGCAATGCCAGCGCACCTGGTGGATATATGTGGATATACTATATTACTATACATAAATCATCAAAACATAGTTTGGTTTTGATAGGATGCTATGTAGAATATTGTATGTAGGATATGAGGTTCCAGATATGTAGCCCTCACAAAACAAGTCATTCATACATCTATCTGTCTGTCTGTCTGTCTGTCGGTCCGTCCGTCTGTCTGTCTGTCTGTCTGTGTCTGTCTGTCCGTCCATCCATCCATCCATCCATCCATCTGTGTGTGTGTGAAATGTTCCCCGAATAAAATTGGAAGGCCACAATTCAAAATCCACCACTCAAGAGTCTGTTGGGCGTTTTCATTTGTTACGGAAGGGATTGCTTTGACCAGGTTATCCAGGTTGGCCCCCATGGGTTAGTGGTTTTTTACGTGTAAAGTTTATGATGCTTTAGGAGTTGGAGAAGACACAGTGACGAAATCAACAGCAGTTACTATATAGATATTTCATGATATTTCTACCAAATTATTGTACTTCGGCGTGTCCTTCCAAATCCACTGGCTCGTCCTAATTGTTCTGAGAATCGATGGCGTGTTGTCGGAGCTTGGACACGTGTCTTCATTGTGGAGCACAGACTAGGCAAGAGATTCCACTCTGGGTTTCTGTGAAAATATGATACGCATTGATACGTCAGTACCTCAAATTGCTTGGTTTATTAAAGTTTATCAACAGTTTATCACTTTCCCCAGTGATGGCCATGTGTGGTCCTCGAAGCCTCTGAGGGCACGGCGGCAGTACATCACCAGCTCTGGGCCCTGTCCTGGAGACTGCGCTGACGCAAGCGTTGTGGGATGAAATGCTTCTAAAGCCGTGACCCCAGTGAAAGTCATTTATGACAAGTGGTAACTACGGGTTTTTTGGGTCCTCTAGTTTCGGTAAGCCCCAAATATCGTCTAGATTCGTCTAGTTTAGTTGCTGATCTATTCTTACCTTCAGTTAAACTCCCAGTGATTGAGCTACCTCGGTGTCAAAAAAGGCCTCTCAACTGAGAAAAACACCTTTCCGGGAAAGCAAAGGTAGAATAGAAGTTCTCACCAAATTGAACCTGACGCCGCCTGATGCCCCTCTTGAAAATGACAGATTCCCATTGCCAATCATAGCTACCCAAGGGTATCTGAGCCCAGGTCTGTACACAAAGGCTCGGCCCACCCCGCACCCTTCTGGGCGTCAAACTGAACTGCTCCAGCGAAAAAACCTTAGTGAGGTGAAACACGCGATTAACCATGGATTGGAAGGAGCTCCGATGAATAGCAACGAGGGTAACTTTGGGCTACTCAAACAAATTGTATCTAGTTGCCGTACTTTACCTATTGAAATTGTGATTTTCCATAGCCATGTTATATTACAAGACGGTATACAACTCTTGATTAGAGCAAGCATGTGGCCGAATGTGGCCTACAGTCATGACGAGATGTTTCTCCAAGTCCTGAATTCATTCTTGGGGCGTCCCAGTTTAACCCACGCCCATTCCTAAATGATTCCAGACGTCATCCTCACCCGCGGCACCCCTCTTTTTGAACCCACGCGTTCGCTCTGAGCTGCCCAATCTTCAGCAACCAGCGGCCCATACTAAACAGCGGCCATGATGAATCAGCGCGGGAAAATCGATCGTGCTGTACAGGCAGATGACCACCAGCCGGGAAGCTCCAGAGAGCTCTTGCATCTGGAGCCTCCCAACCATCTCCTGATCTCACCCAGGGGCTGTACAGAAACCAATCAGAATTGGCCAAATTCACAACTGCCCAGCTGCCTGAGAGCATGTCCATGGGCTTCTCCGAAGTTTTGGGCACGTCCACTTCAGATCAGGAAGATTCACGGAGTGATTTGTGATAAGCATAGCATTGCAGAAAAATGCAGAGATTGTCAGCCATGAGTCACCAACGTCACCAACTCCAATTCTCAAAGGATCATGGTCCTCCCCTGTGATTTCTTGAGAAAATTCTCAAATCCCGAGATGCTCAAAACCGTTTCAACCAGCAATCGAGTCCCAGGAACCTCTCACCAAAGTAGCCAGCAGTGAAGACATCCATCACTACCTGAAGCCGTCGCCATTTGCACCGATTTCGATGGATCAACCCGGATGGATCAACAGTGGGGCTACCATGGGCTACCCAGTTCTGACACTTGCTGATGGAAGAAAAAGCCCCTCCATTTTTGAGAAACCCTGGAATAACATCCAAGGCTCAACTGGTCCGAGCATCTCTCTTCTCAGAATCTCTGAGAATCTGTGGAACGTGAAGCTCCAAAGAATCAGCGTGGATATGGAAAAGCCGTGTTTTCCCTTGAAAATGATCGATTAGAATTAGAATGATGCATTGTCCATATCGTCAATTCGCGGCCAGGTAAATGTTCTTAGGGCACCCTGTGGACCATCCCCAATGTGACCATAATATTTTGGCCGTGTAAACCATCAAAATATAGGGGGTTGATCATTGCTATTCTATCTTTACTAACATTATGGTTGTCCCAACCTAGGAGGGTCCTGCAAATTCTCCCAATTGAACCAATTCTGGGACCTCAGTTGATCTACAGTAAATCTTCCACATGTCCGAGCCACTGTCGCAGGTCAGCCGACGCCTGGTAGAACCTGGGGCGTCGCTGGAAATCAGAAATCGCTGGGTTTGTTGTGGGGAGAGCCTAAACAAACCCATGGATTTTTACTAGTCCAACATTGTTTTCCTGTGCGTCTTCCTTGAAACCAATTCTAAGTCAGGTTTCCAAGCCTGACTAACACTTTTGCTGTTGGAGAGTGATGCCACAAGCGCAGTAGAAACATATGATGGGCAAATGGTTACATAACCCTCTGGCTTGATGTACCGTAGATATCGAGTTTCTCTCTCAAACTATTTTTGGCATCTTCTTTAAAGTCATTTAGCTTGACCCATCCGAACGTTTGGCATGGGTCTGTGCAATCTATAACATCTACGGTCTACATTCCAAAAATATGATCCCCGCTCTTTTTGGTCCGCATCGGATTCAGCACCTCGAAAGCTGAATCGGTGTTGGTTCCCTTTCTTGATGGCCTCCCCTTTACAATACCGATACCCTCTGGTAAACTAACATAACTATGGAAAATCACCATGCTATTAATGGGTAAATCCACTATTTCTATGGCCATTTTCAATAGCTATGTTAGTTTACCAAAGGGTAACCAACACATAGCCATCATTCTCATCATTTCTGATCAACGGTAACATCGCAGACCATCCACCCTGGGCTCACCAAAAAGCACCCAGCCAGTCACCCAGCGACCCAGGTCAGACGTCTTGCAGCAAACGACCCCCAAGAAGAAACTTGCCAAGACCTTGAAGTCCTGCCACCGGAAGCCGTAGTCATACAGGAAGGCGTAGAAGCCACGATGGGAATTGGGACATTCATGATCATGGGGGGCCAAGAAATATAAGAAATATTTATAATATATATATATATTATATTATATTATATTATTATTATTATTATTATATTATATATATATATATAATTTATATACACAGGTTTATGCTAAAACACCTGATGGCGATGATCCAACTGACTGAGGTGACCATCAGATCATCCCAATGGGGCCAAAAAATTTCGGGGTGGATTTCTGTTGAAAGGTACTACAGTACCAGTACCTACCAATATAATTTTTATAGGGGATACCCAACATGATAATCATGATATGGGAAGATATGGGAAGCGGAAAAGCTTCCACGAAGCTTCAAGGGATCGTTTCCATCTGGCCTCTTGAATCATCTCGAATCTGTTGAATCTAGGAGCCTGTCATTCATATTAGCTCCCTGCAGGTCGCCGTCCTGTGCAGCGGCACAGGCGCCATACTCGGCGCTGGCACAAATGGGACCTGAAGAATTTCAGTCCAGGTCAATGGCCCTTCGGATCGTCACAATGGGTACACAAATTCTCCAGCAACTCGTTTCAGATCAAAGGATCATGACTATGGGGTGCGAAAATACAGCCAGCATATCCTCAATCTGTTCAATCTATTCACCATGTTCTTCCAGCCGCTGACATCTCTGGGGCCGGACATCGACTAATGATCCCCGTGCTGGTCAGGAAGGAGATGCTGACGGCTGCCAAGGTGATTGCGAGGAGAAATTGCAGCCTCAACGACAGGGGAGACAGTGACCGTTATAGCAGCTGCCGTTTTTTGGGCAACCCCCCGAAAACATGCGGAAGATGTACAGTAAAATTAATCAAGGTAAGTCACTTTGTCTACCATTTTGAAGGATTACTACTATATATATATACATGTAATTCACATTATATCAAATTCACATTATACTATGACTATAACCACCAGTTTGTTTTTTCTTGGCTCTGGAATGCTGGTTCCCAAACAGCTTGGTTGAAATCGTGAAATGTGGTGAAAAACTAACCCAGGGTTCATCATGGCAGTCTTACCACCCAAAAAAAACATTGGTATTATATATATATACTTTGGTTGATATTTGCCGGATGTGCAACGTGCTATTACAATTGCAACCTTCTGAGAGTACATGAAAATAATTCGTTTCTTGCGACCCAGCAGAGCTCGTTGCATCTGCCGCGCCCGAGTTTGAGAAAACACCAAGCGTGTATAGTCAGCATTTGTCCCTACACTTTTGGGGGGTAGTTCAACCTGTCCGCTTGCATAAAATTGACTCCGTCTGTCAAGGCAAGCACTACTTGGCCGCATCGAAAACCCCAGTAACCGTCAGTAACCATCACTAACCAGTGCTTTTTCGGGCATCACCTCCCGCTACATCCCCAGATTCTTCGTGAAGGCACATCCAGGACGACATGCTGTCCATCTCCCATCTCCTCAGGGCCAAGGAGTCCATAAAACGAACCTGCCAGGATGGTGATGGATAATCATGTAATGTCATGTAGATATGAAATGATATGGCCATCTAAACAGACCAGCAGTATCTAAACTGCCCTGAGTTTTGGAAGTCATCAATTTCACGACCGGCCTCGGGAAGTGCCCTGGCCCCGCGACACGCGGCTTCTTCAGTGCTAGGAGGGGTGTCGCGGCTTGAACCAGTTGGAAACTGGACAGCTCTTGCGCTCTTGTCGGACATGGACACCCTCCCCTCACCTTCAAAATGAGGACCATGTTGTGAACATAATCACAAAATATCTACCAAAGAAATGGTCGAAATCATCCCGAAATGGTAGGTTCATGGCATTGGGCTGGCATTTTTTGCTTTCCAAATCAAGTCCTGTGACTTAACCAAGACCGCCACGGGCCACGGAGACAGCATCGAAGTGGAACGTGGTGGGATCCCAAGCCACACCGACCTGGGCACCCGGAAATCGTCGAAATCAATGGTGGCTTTGTCCATTGCCATGTTTGAAACCAGAGGGTGTCTAAAATATCTAAAATCCAAACCCACCAAGCTTTGTGTGTGGGAAGATGTGTTTTTAGGAAATGAATGGGACTCCAAGAATAATGGCAAACCATGACAAACCGTCACCTTTCCCCGCAACACCTCGGGATGGTGTGGCATGGTCCGGCATGGTGCTCTGAGCATCCACACCCCTCCAGTTCCTCAAACTTCCAAGCTGACACCTGTGGTCCCAGTTTCAGGTCATGGACATCTAAAGGTAGCAAGCACCACAATACTGTTTCCAATTATGTTCGGCTGACTCCTGCAATGGCTCTTAAGGGTCCCTTAAGATCCCGCTCAAGAAATCGTGATCCCCATTTGATCCCCTGTTCGCGATATTGACCAACAAGTTGTGACTTCCCCACGTGCTTGCAGCCTCAAGCCAGTTTCCAAGCTAGCGAAGTTGACCCTAAGGTTTTGATATTTCCGGGAAAACCATGGAAAACCTATAAGAAATCATTGTTTTCTACCATCAAATAGAGGGGTTTCCTTCATCCCAACTTGTGGAGTCGACACCTGCTCTTCAAGAACCTGAGGCGTTTCCCCGGCAGTTGCTCCTGGAATTCGCTATCTTTTAGAGATAGGCTGCTCCCAGCGGCCTCAATAAAAACGGGGAGCAAACTTGCTCAATAAAGGGGCAAAATGAACCGTTTACCATGTTTACCGGCTTCTGGCTGTGATTGACCTATATTCAGTTGGAGCAAGCCTGTGGTGTGTTGGGAAAGCAACAGACTGAAAACAGCAAAACAGCATTAACCCAGCAGTTCGGAATCTACAATGATCCCAGATCCCTGGCTTTCGCTAGACATCCTGAAAAATTCCGAATGAACCGCACCGCTTTGTCGGGCTGGTATGATCCAGCAGTCCCAAAGAGTTCACCACTGGGTTTCATCACTTCATAGCAGTGTCAAATACGATTCCCCCAGTTGAGTATGATCTCAACAAAAAATGATAGGAATTGGAAGGTACAATCCTATCAAACTAATCATCAACAAGAGGTTCGATGAGACCAGCCCCACCCTCCGCTGTCGAGCAGCGCCGGAAGTGGTCGCACGGCATCGACAACCGGCCGCGCATGCGGCGCATGCGGCGCATGGGCCTCAGCCACGGCGTGATGCGATCTGATGTATGAATACAAGGCGACGCCCAAAGTTAATAGGAGTGTTATAGGTTGGTATATTACCCACAACTATAGGTATGAAATGGTATAAATATAATCACCCCAAACTCCAGTTAACCCCTTTTACACACCAACTTAGCTAATTATGGGGCACCAGCTTGTACCCATCAATGAGCTGAAAGCTGGCATTTTTTAATTGCAATACATGTGGTGCTCCTGCAGAGGGTTGCTTCTGCATTGAAAGAATTGCGGTTGCCGCAATGAAATGGAACAACAACACGACTGGCTTGGGTTGGGGGTGCAGCTATAGAAAGCGGAAGCCACATGTATGCAGACGTCAACATCAAGAGGATTGCTGGATTGCCCTTTCAATGTGTTCAGTCGCGAATCGCCGAATCGCGGCTCAATGTATGCTTTGACACTAACGAATCAAATGAAGCTAGTCTTGCTCTGTAATTTGCAAGTGGGTTTTTGGATGTTTTTCTGGCATCGTGATTTGGTGACTGTTGGAGAAGACTATGACTATTCCCCCGGGGCCGGGTGTCGACATGGGCGTGATAGAGGCTGGATGAAGCCCATGACGACCCCAAGCGTTGGGTCCCTGTGCTCCTTAAGCCACTTTATAGACTTCATTGATTGCTTCATGTTTGAATGAAATTTGTCATAAAGTCCAAACAGTCAAAATTACACCGGCATAGACCCCAGATAGAAAAGGTTGGAACTGATGGTTCCCAACGTGGGAACCAAAGGTTACCATGGCAAGGAACTGCCGGTTCCCAGACCTTGAAACTTAGGGTTCC
>Ga0126342_10010887_pt1 | contig 16271 bp, 17 predicted proteins | sample Cyp1metagenome_FD_92528 | JGI IMG/M metagenome (GOLD analysis project Ga0126342, IMG submission 92528) | Coral microbial communities from Lord Howe Island, Old Settlement Bay, Australia - Cyphastrea 1 metagenome | ecosystem: Host-associated > Invertebrates > Cnidaria > Coral ... | reverse complement strand
GCTGCTTGAGAAGCAAACGGCCATATGTCTGTCTTGCTGTCCGTCTCCCTCTCTCTCTCTACAGTACCCCCCCTCCAATTAGGGGGGTCGGCGGCACCTGGGCGCTAGCCCATTCTATTATATATATTAGGGCTTAACAGTTGGATGATTCCTAGCATCCACCAAAAAGCTGGAAACAGTTGGTTGAGGCTACATGAGGCTACGATGCACGGTCTATGACATTATGACAGTCTAATATTCATATGCGGATACTCCATCGTATGGTTAAGTTACTAGAGAAAGGTGAGCACATGTGAAAAGGTAGGTGTTTAAGGATACTCTATTTTTTCAGACAACCCCGTGCAATTCCCATTCAACCAGCTATATATATATATATATAACCCAAAAACATAATCATCAACCAGCTGATAAAACCCTACATGATCATGAACCAACTATGGGTTTGGACAGCGTCATCGTCATCATCATCATCACCACCATCATCATCATCATCACCATCACCATCACCATCACCATCACCATCATCATCATCACCATCACCATCACCATCATCATCATCACCATCACCATCATCATCATCATCATCATCACCATCACCATCACCACCACCACCACCATCATCATCATCATCATCACCATCACCATCATCATCATCACCATCACCATCACCATCACCATCATCATCATCATCATCATCATCACCATCACCATCACCGTCACCATCACCATCACCATCATCACCATCATCATCATCATCATCATCCTCATCCTCATCCTCATCCGCCTTCTCCTCCTCCTCCTCCTCCTCTTCCTCCTCCTCCTCCTCCTCGCCGTCGTCGTCATCGTCATCGTTGTCGTCGTCATCACCAGAAACGATTCACAAAGGTATGGATTCTCTCTACAAATGCCAACAGAACTTGAAGCCGTGCCCATCCTGTGTGCCCTCACTTTTGGTCCAGATGCCCCTCGAAGCTCTTAGGCCCACTATATATATGTATGTATATCCATCCCAGAATGTGAATGGGAAGACTTATGTGCACATATAAATCCCTTTGGATTGAGGACTATCCCGCAATATGATGCAAGATGAAGCGATGAAGAATTTGCCCAAGTTTTGACCAGGGAACATATGAACATATAAGATCATAAGGTAGAATACCAAACACTTGCCGAGGGCATCTCCATTCCTGCTGCATCTATCTCCCTGTAAATCACATTGCAACCCCCCAATAACGAACTCATTTCATTCTTGCCATAGACATGTTTGGTTCCGTTATTGGCGCCCCAAAGGCTTGAGCCCCAGTTCTTCTGCATGCCCATGTTTCACATGTTTCATGGTGAGCTCATCTTCGATGCTGAAAATCTCAAACAAATCACCATGTCTCACGTTTGATTCAATTCAAACAAATTACATGGGGATGTTCCATTATCAACCATCCAGCTATTGGGGTACCATTTATGGAAACCTCCACATCCATCCCCCATCCCCATCCCGCTGGGCCCCGACGGGTAGCTGCTCCTCGACCGCCGCTCCGTGGGGTCCGCCTCGGCGTCCGCCGTGTCCTCGCGGCGCAGCAAACGCACGCGCCACATGCGCACCTGGAGACGCGGAGGGGCCCTGGGCCACCTCCAATAGAACAAAATAGGCAATGGTCAATCATAATCGTTCAAGAATATCAAATGAAATGAAATGAAATGGAATGAAATCGAATGATGGTCGAGCCACAAACATCTAGCATGGCTATGTTCAATTTACCATAAAAGATATTCATATATACGTAGATCATGTTGAAATCAAACATATGGATGTCCCATTGCCATGCTTGATGGCCACAAGGCACCAGTTTTTCATGCCCCTGCCCATTGCCCATGGATATGGGTCAAAGCGCAAGATGGGGCCTTCAGTTATGGTTTGGTTCCCAAGCTTCATCCAAATGTAGATAGATCTTACCTAGCCATGTGGATAAAACCCCGACTTACTCCATGGACTGACAAACTTTGACTCATATCCTTACCCTATGGTAAACGTTTACATAACTATGGAAAATCCACCCATTTTTAATGGGAAAATCCACTATAACTGGCCATGTTCAATAGCTATGTTGGTCATTACCAGAGGGTAAGTAATTTTAATCTTGGATCAATCCCTCCAAGCTCCGCCCCGAAAACCACCTGCAAGGAGTGGCTTGATTGGAACTGCTGGCCTCGGTCGCATGTGAAGTGTTGAATTTTCAACCCAGCCCTTATGGTCATTTCGGGTTAGATGTAGGCATAAATCATGATAAAAGATGATAAAATCACAAAACCAGAAAGAAAACAGGAACTCATCAAACACACAAAAGAGACGTCGTTGGATTCGCGAAGCTACAACCGCTCCAACATCCCTTGGCCACCACCGTGCCAAGTAACTGTCCGGCATGATGGTCCAGGTAGGTAAATGGCAGCCAACCAGCAATTCCATGGGACACACCTCTGGCTACGCGGCTACGGTGCTGGTGGGTCTGGTTTTTCGGGGCTCCGGAAAGATCCAAAACACTTTGAGAAAGGAATGTCAGTTGATTCTGGCAGATAAAGCAATGGGTCAATGGCTCTTCAGAAAAATATCCACGGCTCAAATCCAGAGATTGTTCATCCCTTTGGGTCATTGAGCAATCTCGCATCAAATTGAACTTCTAGGTACCTGAGTAAACTGCTCCGAAAAGATGTGGAAAAACCCGTAGGTAAACTCGTTAAAACGATCTACATGAAATGATGGGCTTTCCACATCTATCTTAGTTTACAGGAGGGTACATAATCTGACAATTCTGCAATTGCAGGAAACCTAGGTGCGAATTTCAAGCGCATAAAATCATCCCCATCTTTGCGCTCTATCCTAATTTTTTCAACAGGGTCACATCCCTCATTTCACCTGGCAAGTGAAAAACCATCAACTAGCTGACTAGTTGTGGATGATTTACTACCTATTGAACCAAATAACATGATCTGAAAACCACCAAAACTGATCCAAAAACCCAGCGAAAAAAACCAGCGGGAAATCCTCAGGTGCCGACCCCCTCAGGTGGGAAGACCACGAAGTCGGGTTCATCCTCCTGCATCGAGCCACATTGCGGTAGATGTGGTGTAATATAGAAATAATGAGATCATGTATGTTTTATACCGTATATATATACAGAATACATGTATATGTACATATACTGCTCATCTGTGTACATCGCGTTTCTATCTGTAACAAATTTATATATACATGTGTATATATATATATATACATGTAAAAGTCGAAGCCTAAAATAACTATGCATATATGTATGTGTTTGTGATTTATGTCTTTATTCATACGTATATCTACATATCTAATCTAATTTGAAATACAGTAGCCGTTTTTGTTCAATGCTCCTGCGGGGAGGCCCAACATCTGTGTTTTCATGGTCCAATGATGTGAAACGTTCACCACCCTCTGGTTATGACTAACATAGCCATGGTATAGATGGCCCATAGAAATAGATGGTTTACCTAGCTATAAAATGGCTGGATCTTTCCATGGCGAACTGTGAGTCATAACCAGATGGTATCACAATCATTCTAATCATACTAAACATACGAAACATACGAAACATACTAATCATACTAATCATACTAATCATCATCTCATTGTCATTCTCATTCTCATCATCATCATCATCATTTATGGAACCCTTAAAAGAACCTTCACCCTTGGTTTCATCTAGTCCCCTGTTTGGAAAATCTCCTTGCTGGCATCTGCACTGGGGGGTGCCCTCAGTGACGACAGCGGCTCATCTTGGATCGTTCGATTCGCTAGTTTGTACCAATCCCACTGTAAAAAAAAAACTACGAACCAAAACACTAGCCTTTGAAAACCAACTAAAACTACCAAGTAACCTACTCTTGCCGAAAAAGAACATGCAAACTAAAAAGACTAACTTAACCTGCTCAAGCAAGGTTTGTCCAGCACTGATTGGGAAAACGGGGGACGATTTCATACACCAAGCAACAACGATGCTCTGTTGGGTTCTTTTCTGTGATGGGTAAACAAAGATCTACATGCAGTCGAACTGTCCGTTGTATCTAAAGATACATAGATACATAGATACATAGATACATATTACATCATATTACATCATATTACATCATATCACATGTGTATGTATATATATATATGTATATTGTACTAAATATATGTTATTCGTCGCACAAAAAAGGGACTCGGAGCCGAACACTTCCGTTGGACCATCGCAATCTAAAATCAGTGCAGCTTATGTTCAGAGTGGCTTCTTCAATCACAAACAATGGCAAACATATGCAAACATCATAAAATAGAGGGCCACCAACAACCGATATCAACCAATATGGTTGGAATTAGTCCATTGGAGCCACCACTCATAGCTATACCATCTGCTTCATCGCTCCATCAAGCATCAGCACCATGTGTGAAACGCCCCAAAAAATCCCCATCCATGTGACTGCCAGTGAGTTTACCTGGTAAACGTTTACATAACTATGGAAAATCCACCCATTTTCAATGGGTAAATCCACTATAAATCACCATTTTCAATAGCTATGTTAGTCATTACCAGAGGGTAAGTAATTTTAATAGTGGATTTATAGTTAAACCCATAAAATGCTCAGTTTTCCGGCCCTGAGATCCCGAGACGCCGAAAAAATCAGGCCCGAGATACCGAAGGACGCAGGTGTCGTTCACCCGAGATCCACCCATACTGCGCCTAGGAAGAAATCCTCCATGAATGGAGGTGAAAAAGCAGGGAAAATCATCGAACTACATGGAAAATGTCCGGTTGCTATGTGTGATTACCGGAGATTTATCAATGTGAATATTGGGATATATTACGGAAAGAAAGGGATAAATAAGAAACTATGTGTCATCTTAGCCAATTTTAGATAATCTTACCATCCCCCAACTATCATAGACCCTGCCAAGAGCCGGGGATTGGAAGACTAGTGTCATTCAAAAGTGGCTATGTTCGAGGCCTATGTTAATTTGCGGAAGGGTATTTCAAAGAGATGGGGATAGTAAATAGTGACAGTGATGATGATGATGATGATGATGATGATGATGTTGATGTTGATGTTGATGTTCATGATGATGATAACAATATAACAGTTGCTGTATGTGTGTATATTTATATATGTATATGATTATTATTTATTATTATTATTATTTATTATTATTATTATTTATTATTTTATTTTTAGTTTTATGTTTATTATTATTATTCTTATTATTATTATTATATATTATATATTATACATTATATATTATACATTATACATTATATATATTATATATTATATATTGTATTATATATCATATATGATGTATTCTAGATTATATATTATATATTGTATTATATATCATATATGATATATTATACATTATATATTATATACTATATATTATATATTATATATTATATATTGTATATTATATATTATATGTTATATGTTATATATATATAATGTTATATATTATATAATATATCATATATCATATACTATATACTATATGTTATATATTATATTATTATTTAATATATTATATACTATATACTATATACTATATGCTATATAATACTATATATTATATATTATATGATATATACTGTATGATATATATATATATATATTATGATATATATTAGTATATATTATATGATATGTATGATATGATATATATATATATATTATGTATATTATGTTTTTTGCTGGTTCGTATATCTCTCACGGCAACGAGGTACAAAACCTTCCTGGACCAAGATTTATCCATTTACCAGCAAGCCGCTGGATATAAAGGTTAGACACCTGACACCTGGACATTCTGAAGTAAATTCATCATCTTTAACATCCTCAAGACACGTGTCCACCTTTTGGGGTCCTATGTTAGCTGGTTGATTCCTACGGTGATAGGTTATAACCCACCTATTAAATATATATATATATATATATATACTTAGATATAGCCCCAGTTGGGTGACTTCCTAAGTTGGTTGTAAACCAGATACTGAGTGGGATGCAAATCCAGCAAGTGATTTTTGCAAGTGCCCTCTGTCAACCTAACATGGCAATGGAAGATGCCCGGTGTCTAAAGATCATTGTCCCCATTGCCAGCTGGGATTCTTTGAGAAGCAACGGCACCACACAAGAGTATCTAAACAATTCTAAACATGTACCCTCTGGTTATGTCAAAATAGCTATTGAAAATGGCCATAGAAATAGTGAATTTTCCCATTAAAAATTGGTGGATTTTCCATAGTTATGTTAGTTTACCAGAGGGTAGTCAGAGATCTTTTGGGGGGAACCAACAGCCACATTTGGATACATTTGGTGGACCACTCGTGGCTGACAGCTGAAGTCACCGTTGAATCCGGACATGGATGCCATGAGAAACCCTGGATGCACGGTTTCGTTGGATGGCGAAGTATCCAATCATGGAGAAACCACTCATGTTCAACAATCATTTACCCTCTGGTAAACGTTTACATAACTATGGAAAATCACCATTTTTAATGGGAAAACTCACTATAAATGGCCATGTTCAATAGCTATGTTAAATTACCAGAGGGTACATGGCCCAGAAACCCGTTGACCGTGGCTTGGCATCCGAAGCTGCCATTTGGGGATTCCCGTAACCATCATTTAAAAAGTGACGTCGCGACGGTTGCCACTTCTCCCCGAAATATGTTGGTTAAATTACTGTAATGTAGCAGTTCATCCTGTGTTTGTGTGTGTGTGTCTTGATTCATATTACCCTCTGGTAAACAAACAGAGCGATTGAAAATGGTCATTTATAGTGGATTAACCCATAAAAAATGGTGATTTTTCATAGTTATGTTAGTTTACCAGAGGGTAAATCATGTGAAATCGTCATAGACGGTCAATGCCCCTATGCATGGGTGAAACATAAAGCGAAGTCCCTGGGTTTCCCGTGCAATTTGGAGTTCAAAAGCTGTCGTCGCAAGATCAAGCTTCTACTCCTTGTGACGCCCCCAGATTCCCCCGGGATAAGGAAGGATCCAAAGAGAGGGAGCAACTGTTTGTTGGCTTCAAAATGGATTGGTTTAAGGGAAAATTTACAGGATACCATTGTTTTTACCATTAAATATGAGGTCTTCCTGTAAAATTTCCCCTAAACCAATCCATTGAGCTTCAAAATGGTTGCGATTTGGGCGTAAGTTGGGGATGGAAAACCATAACTTAAGTTACTTTATATTCACCACCCACTAAACAACAGTCGTTTGGTCTTTCTGTGACCTGAAAGCAAGCCTTTGGAGCACATGTTCATTTCATGGCACTAGCATGGCATTCAGATTGGTCCACCAGCATGGGCTATAGGCTATAGTTGAAACTATGCTGAGACTATGCTTATTGATACCAACTGGGATGCACATTGAAGATCACCCAAGGCCTACCGAAATCGCGAAATCGAAACCCAGGCCGTTTTTTGACCCATCGCCAGGTTCTTGCGAAACGAAGCCACGAAAAAGCTCGTTGCTGATCATTTTCCAGCGGCTTTGGCTGAAGCTGTAGGGCATCTCATTTGCCCAACCTGAGCAAAAGCAGAAAGGCAGCAGTAGCCATTGGTAGCCATTGGTAGCCATTGGTAGCCTGCTTCTCGCCGCTGTTTGATACATCTGAGGCATCTGGGCATCTATGCTTGCCCCTGAAAACTCGTGCTGGAACAGAAATATCGACTCGCGAATCACCCTTCTCATTGGTTGCCGTCTTCTTCGCAAGTTTCTTTGCTTTTTGTTACTTTATTCTTGGCTGCCCCTTTCTTCGCGGCAAGGAGTTCAACTTCCAGCCGAAGCGCTTACGCTTATGAAACGGGCAGCTGCGGCACCTGCAGCCAGTGGTGTGACAAATACAACAAAACAAAACACTACGCAAAACGTCGCAAAGCGTGGTAGAATGGCCAATAGCTCAATAGCAGTGGAAAAAGACATGTCAAATGAGATTAGATTCTCTCATAATCTATATTAATAACAATTACCATTCCGATTTGCATCAAACTCGTGGATCAGACTTTAGCCCCTGCCGCTTGCTGCTTGGTTCGTCGGTCCGCCCATTGGAAATGAAACAATCGGAACAATGGCTCTTCTTTGGTGATCCCAAGGCGATTCCATTCCATTTCACCAGAAAAAAAACAAAACTCCCTGGTCACCATGCACCCATGCACCCCATGCCTTTGGCCCCAAAAATGCGAGGCATTCGCCATAGTTGGCCTTTCCCGGAAAGCTGCTAGGCGTGAAGCCCAGCTCCACCACGTCAAAACCCTTCAGTGTGCCGCTGCGGCATGGGCTGCACCAGCACTGCGTTTCTGGACGCGTCCTGGTGCCATGGAAATCGATATAGAAATGCTGAACAAATGGGATTTCCAAGCGTATTTCATCAGTAGGAACATTCCTGATGGACGTAGACTACGGACCCGTGAACCGCAGTCATATTTATGCAAAAAGCATCAAAAACCCAGGGACTAAAAAGAATCAAAAGTGAAAAACGGAAACAAAGCTGGCACCAGGACCCCCTCCCTGTCCTTTTCAGATCTTTCTCTGCGTCCTCAACTTCCGCCAGGTTGTAGCCTGTGATGTAAACCGAGGCAGAGGCCTCAGGGATCTGCAGGACCCAGGGGAAGGTGATGGAATCAAGAAGCCTGATGGAAAATCTACCGTTTACCATCTGGTTATTTAACATAGCCATGGTATAGATGGCCCATTTATAGATGGTTTACCTATGTTTACCTATTAAAAATGGTGATTTTCCATGGCTATGTGAGTCATAACCAGATGGTATATAGATCATTTTCCCATTAGAACCTCCATTTGATTCAGGGTTTTCCCGGCCCGCCACAATAGTTGCTGCCTCCGTGGCGCAGCATCCTGCTGAGGGAATACCCAGTGGATGACGGTCACTGGAGGAGCAACCCCAGCAATTTTGCTGTTGCTAGGCTACCGAGTTTGATCCATAGCCTAGAACTTCAGTAATCAACATGGGAATGGGTCAAAACCTTGTACCCCTGGTGAACATCAAAATAGCTGGTAAATGGATGTTCATCCCACTAAAAATGGTATCTATAGGTATTGACCCATACCCACATAAAATCTCATAAAATCATGGTATGAAAACTTCTCGATTACTGAAGTTGCTTCAGTCGCACGGCACCCATCAAAAGCCAGCCACCGAGGTGCGGGAAGCCGGCGCAACGTGGTCTCCCAGTGCTTCTGATAGTCTCTGACAGAGGTGCCAGCATTGAGAGCGATAAACAGCTGAGCTTCACCGGTCACCTGAGTTCAAGAGAAGTCAAGATATGGGGGGTCGATTCAAAGCTGTGGATGAATGGGGATGAATAGGAAATGAATTGGGATATACTCATGAAAAACAGGTATTTGTTCATGGATATGTTGGTATACATACACCTGTGAATATCAGTCTCCAAATGATGCCTGACACAACCTGACTGACCCAGAAGAATGACCCAACCCGCCTCCATCTCCAAATGATCTGCCACATCATGCCAATAGCCTTGCCAGTGTTCACACCTCGCAGGGTAAACCCTAAAAGCGATTCTCTGTCACAGCAGTTTTTACCCATAGTTTCCTAAAGTGAAAAGTAGAAACCTTCCTTTATCTAAAATAAAGGGGGAACCAGTCAATAGACTTCAGCCCTCTGAAAAAATGGAGGAATCATGTGGAATCCACGTAAAATTTGGAAAGAAAAAGGATCCACGAAATCTCCCCGGCCTCACCCCTTCCACTGCCACGCATCTGCCATGGATCTCCCCCGGTACCTCCGGGCCACAGAAGATCAGCCGCGGCCAGCGGCCGGCGATCATCGCCAGCTGATGCTCCAGGGCTTCGAGGCCGTCGCGATACTCGAGGCCGGGGCTGGGGCCCAAGACCCACACCTGGGACAACTGGTTGGATTTGGGGATCTTTGAAGCCTCGGTGATATAACCAGGGGCCAAAGTTGGGACTTCAATTGATGGTTTGAGATTGAAATCAACATCTTCGGACTGGGACTGGGATATGTTTGATACTGAAGATGACTCCTGGCACTGATATTATTGACCCGTACCGAAGCAGGATTCTAGGTGAAAAACACTGACGAGGCGAAGTTGAAGATTGAGTCAACTGGGGGTAGTTAAACCCTGCACTTGTGGGAGATTGGCAAGAAAATGCTGGGAAATCATTTTTGAATGTTGCAGTAGATTCCAGTGGTATATACCCTCTGGTAAACTAACATAACTATGGAAAATCACAATTTTCAATGGGAAAATCCACTATAAATTGTCATCTTCAATAGCTATGTTAAATTACCAGAGGGTATGTCCAACACATGTTCCCAATACTTTTGAAAAGACCATGATATACCCATGAGTTTGGAGTTCTATCCCCCTGCCTGAGAAATTGCTTCGTTGATGATGACTATCCCCCAGTGGTTGGTTGCTTTGGTAAGTCACTCTTTACGGGGCAAACTGCATCCACAAAGCATCAATGATTTGCCTGTTCGAAGATCATGCAGTTCCAATCTGTCATGTGGTTGGAAAACTCCTACAGCTCCTTGGCTCCCCCTTTCATGGGGAACATGGATACCCATCCGAATAGTTCCTTGACATCCCTTCAACCACATCATGGTAGACCCACCAAGTCACCACACTGCACCCCTGGCCATGCGCACGCACGGCTTCGGCGATGGTGGCAACGGCCGTCCACTCCTCCAGATAGTGACTATAGTGATTGGGCTCATAATACGGTATGATCTTATTTGCATTTTAGGAGGGGTTTCGCCGTTGCACCAATGATACCTGCCCTGAAACAAGTCTAGAATTAGGTGATTTTCCGATTGAACCGCTCAGTTGTTCCCCTCCAATCGTTCGCCAACAGTTGCATCCATTTCGATATTCCGCTAGATGGGAACCTACTGCAAATTGTGTGGTTTAAACAAACTTTGGTGGATTCTGTACATCACCTGCAGTGGTAGAACATGGTCATGTAAAAACTAAGGAAGAGATGTGGATAAAACAACGAATAGATGATGAACTAGAGGAAAAATGTGCAACCAGCTGGCATCCTCGAAATATATGAGCATGAAATTCCATGCTTTGGAGCCTGTCTGACTTGGACGCTATTTTGAGAACCCGCCGCTGCCGGCGCCCCTGTCCTCAGCACTCTCTAAGTCGAATGGATCCATGGGCCCTAGAAATGATAACTTTGACTTCTTGTTGTGCAACACACCACAGAAGGTGATCAAAGTATTATTGTTATCATCGTTCTTATGATTATCATTACGTACTATTAGCATTATTATCATTATCGTTATTGTCATTATCACTATTATCATCAGTATTACTATTGTCATGATTATTACTATTATATATTATGTATGTATGTACTCGATGCATTAAAGAAAGAAATCCTCCTACCAGCCCCATTTGCCACAGGAACACGACTTGACCCGTTGACCCGGATGATCCAACGAATCACCTGCAAGTTTTGCCACGGCGTTTCTGCCAGGAAAGGGTAGATAATTAGATGTAAATTTATGTAGATCTCCAGATTGTCTATCTACATTGATGTAGAACCTATATATATATTGATGAAATGATGCACATTACCGGATTCGTTCTTTATGTGCGTTGTCATGTCGCTCTTTTGTTTTTCTTTCTTTCTTCCCTTCTACATGTTCTCTTTTATTCCTCTTGTCTTGTCTTTTCTTTTCTCTTTCTTTCATTCCTTGCTTCCCTTGCTTTCCTTCCTTTCCTTTCTTTTCTATTCTTTTCCTTTCTTTTCTCTTTATTTTATCGTTCTTTCCTGCTTTAGTCTTCCGTTTTCTTCTCTGTCTTTCCTTCCCTTTTTTCCCCTTCCTTTCTTTCCTTCTTCTCTTTTCCGTTCTTTTCTTTTCTTTTCTCTTTATTCTTTCTTTTCTTCTCCGTTCTTTTCTCTTTTTTTCTCTTTTCCTGAATTTCTTTTTTCTTCTTTCATGAACACTGTTAATTACCGCGTCCGGATCATCCAAGCCGCCCTGCCTCCGATAAGGCCTCCAACAAGTCCATCTCTCCCAGCTCTTCGTCGGGGAGAAACTCCACCGTTCGCCCAAAGTGGCGCCAGAAGCTGCACTGCTCCTGAGACCGCACGAACCGTCTCCAAGCATCCAGGGAGTTGTTCTTACGTGGAGAAAAAATAAGTTCGACCAAACTCGATGATGGCTCAATGTTCTGTGATGTGTCGTTTCCATTTGGATTGAAGCATCTAAAATTGGGGTGCAAAACCAATCTGACGAGGAGATCATATGTTGAGGGCATTGGGCCTGGGGATTTTTTCTATGGCACAGCCAAGAATAGCGCAGTGCTCCGACGTGGTTTTGTAAAGAAAAAGGCCAAAGGAATTAGGAAGTACAGTGGTAAACCATCATTTTCGATGGTTAAACCCACCAGTACACGATGATATGACTGATATGACCAGGAAACCTGTGGTGCACCTATTCTTCGAAGCTGTGGACCCCTCCCACCTCCGTCTTGGGGATGATCAGAGGCGGATGTGGCACACCCAAGGCATCCAGAGCTTCAGCTTGCAGCTTGGAGAGCCAGAGGCTAAGATCTTCTTTTCTGGGCGACTCTGGGAGAAGTGCTTCGGGAGTAATGATGGCTCGGGAAAAATGTGTGGTGCCCAACATGAGATAAAAAAAACTACCCGCGAATGATTTCTTGGGTGGAATCTAAACTCATTGACTTTTGGGAGGGCCAAAGTTGACGGCAATCCCCATCCAAAGGTGATGGTTTGTCTCTTCAAAAATGGGACACTTGCTCACTTCTGAAAAACCAATGATTCAACGGTTCGCTTCTGCGTTAGATTTTGGGATATCCGGCTGAATCGCAATAATTAGTTCACCGACCTGAAATATATAGGATGGTCTTCGTGACATTCTCCCTTCGTTGAGCTGCGAATGAGTCAAAACCGACATTTTCTGCGTGTGACCTGGCTGGGAACCGCCCCAAGTTGGGGTGATTTTTGACCCATAGCTATACAGAAATCTGGGTACATTGTTATAATAAGTCACTAACCAGCTTATGTTATAACAATCATAGTTTATAACCCACCTTTAGGTTATGTTATGGCCTTATAATAATTCCCTAACCTTATTTTTTAGGCCACTGCCATCAAGGCACGGTGGAGAAGCAGCGTCAGCCATGGAAGAAGTGATTCGTATCCAACCGGGTCCAAGTTGATGTTGATGTACTCTGGCAAATATGTATGTATAGATATATCATTATATATATAATATAATTAAACATGTATATTGTATAAAAACCTTGCGCGATGAAAGTTTGGCTTGCAGGATTAATACCGGAGGGGTTGCTTTGCACTGCGTGCGCCGAAGCTTTGCACAAACCACTGCTATTCAAATGAGCATCAGCTGCAGAAAGATCGAGTGAGGCGATGCTGATTGTCATTTGGAGGATCCAGCGAAGCTGTCTAGTTTCGGTCCTTCATTTTAGGATCCCATTCTGAAAAAAAAGGATAAAAAGGATCTACATGAACCAAGAACTGGTTGGGGTGCCACTACGCATATATGTCTGTATATTTATATGGGTTTTGTGCCATGTGGGGTGTCCCCATCCTGAGACAAAGCCATATCAAATTCTTGCTTACAGATATCAAACGATCTAGCCATTGCATAGACATTATACAGCCATTGTATAGCAATTGTACAGTCATAAATACCCATTATATACCAATTATATATAATCCATGCCATCTGTATATACTGTACATGAAATAATATTAATATAAAATAATATATGATATATATATATATATACATAATCATATAATAAATAGTATATAATATATGTGTACAATTATCAATATATATATATACATACACATATTATATATCATATGTATAATGTATGTATATAGATATAGAAAACATTTTTTATATATTATATGATTATATTTAATATGTATAATATATATATAGTATGTATGATACATATACATATACATATAATGATGTATATATAATATAATATAGATATATATATAATATATAATCCATATATATATATACTGTAAAATATACCTATATATATATACATCTATATGCATAGACGACATGTACACTGTACAAGTAGCTGGACATGTATATCTTGCTCCCCACATACCTTCTGCCCACAAGCCAGGCACTACGGGTGTTTCAACCCTGTCCTGTCACCCCACGACCTGGAAGAGGTTCGTGCAGTTTGTGGGACGATTGGTTGGTTGGTTGTAATCTTGTTTGGCCTATTGGTTGATTCATTCGTTGGTTCATTCATTGATCCATTCATGCGTTGAATGTTTGACAGAACCACTGCATGAATCAATGACAGTACGTATTTTTTAAAAAAAATACTAGATAACTGAATCACCGAATTGCGCAGTGCCTAACTGACCAACTGATTGAACGAATGACTAAATTGGCTAAACTACTTAATCACTGATTGACTACATGGCTGAATGACCGAACAAACGAACGAACGAATGCAACAAATGAATGCTGGACATCGACGAAATTGGACAAATTAGGTATTATATCAACATCATCTGGTTCCTGACTCCAATCTCTGGATTTGTTGGTAGAAGCTGCTCGGCTCCCTTCCCTCTGCATGCAATTTCCCCCAAGTCAATCACTGGCTTGATGTTCCAGCAAATTTCGTTTTCGGACGGGACACTAAAACTCAAAAAGTATGTTTGTTTATCAGGTTCTAACCCCCCAAACATGCGGGTATCCTGATCAATGGATTGATTTAGGGACAAATCTATAGGAAAACAGTGTTTTTACCCCCCACATGTAAGAGTTTTGCCTGCGGATTTCCCTTAAACTTGAAAGTCAGACTCATTTTCCCATCAAAGTAGTGATTTCTCATTTTTCCAGGGCATTTTTCCATGAGTTCTGATGTTCAAAAACCATGGGACCTGCCTTTTTTTTCCCCGTTTTTTTTAAGTCGTCTGAGTGTTCCTGACAGGTTGCAGGCCCTTTGCCATTCACGGCGCTTGGCCGACTCCGTCGATCCCCAAAAGACCTGGAAAATCCGCGAATTTCGAGGCTGGTCCGACTGGGGGAATGGTTGGGAAATGGTTGGGAAAACAACTATAGTCCATTGGGAAAACCATTGATAGTGCACCACAATGCAGCACACCTAATATCATTAACTATCAATTGGACTATCAATGGTTGGGAAAAGCCAGAAATAGTCCCAACCATTGATAGTTATTATGGATTATTGTTATTGATGATTGAAATATCACGAATGATTATTGATTAATATCACAAATGATGGAAATGATGGAATTGATAGTCCATTGATAGTTTGTTTGTGGATATGATGATTGGGATATGATGATTCAGGGATCTTTCAATGGGACTAGCAATAGTGCATTGATAGTTATTGTGGATTATGATTATTGGGATTATGATGGGAATGGGATTATTGGGATCTTCACTAGTAATAATCATCCCAGCAACCCCAATTCCCATCCATTCCCTGCTAAGCACCAGTAAGATGAAGGTTACTAATAGTTATTGTGGATCTTGTTGGGATATGATAAAAGTGAATCTTTCAATGGGAATTTATTGGGACAAAATGGAGGTACGTTAGTACCATTTTTTAGGTATTGTGTGGGGATATTCCCTTACATAGCCCTAAAAAATAGGCCTTTCCATATGGTAGGTACCTCCAATTTAGGTTCCTGAAATGGCCATTAACTATGGGGAAAGCCAGAAACGGTTTTAATGACATCAATGGTGATGTGTTTAATATTCCCTCTGGTGAAGATGAAAATTGTTTGCTCATTTGAATGCCATTCATCAACGAATGGCTTTCCTCATGGGTTTTCCACATCTGGAGCAGTTCACCCCAGGCTATACCCGCTGGGAATTTAATGTAGCGAGCCGTGGAAGAATACCATTTTAAATATAGGTAAATCAAACAAAACATCATCAATTTCCATGGGTCAGGTTCCATAGCTATGTTGAATGAGGGAAAAACCCTGCAAAATATGGGATAAAGCTGAGATTTAGGCACGAACTATATACGTATGTATGTATGTATGTATGTATGTATGTATGTATGCATGTATGTATGTATGTAACGTATGTATGTAACGTATGTATGTAACGTATGTATGTAACGTATGTATGTAACGTATGTATGTAACGTATGTATGTAACGTATGTATGTAACGTATGTATGTAACGTATGT
>Ga0126342_10010886_pt1 | contig 16272 bp, 14 predicted proteins | sample Cyp1metagenome_FD_92528 | JGI IMG/M metagenome (GOLD analysis project Ga0126342, IMG submission 92528) | Coral microbial communities from Lord Howe Island, Old Settlement Bay, Australia - Cyphastrea 1 metagenome | ecosystem: Host-associated > Invertebrates > Cnidaria > Coral ... | reverse complement strand
TAAAGCCCCGATCCATACCCTGAACCCACAGGCCGATCCATACCCCCGATCCATACCAAAACGCAGGTGATCCAGACCGATCCATACGTCTGGATCACCGCGGGCCGATCCATACCCGAATTTTGACGCAACCCCATATATATATATATATATGCCGTTGATGGACTGGCGTTTGTGAATATATAATATGTACATAGAATGTATGAATCAAGTACGGCATCATTGCCCTTGAACCCTTGAAAGTTCTACAAATTACTTTCCATGAGTTTTCCTATTCAAATCTATCTTGAGATTTCCCTATTGAAATTTGGTAGTTGTGTTTGATTTCTTTCTAAAATACCTTGAAAACTGTGTGATTTCCTCATGTCGGCCCCGGGTTTCCCGAGAGTGCGAGGAGTATTCTGCTGCGTTCCGAGCTGGACAAAGTCAAGGAGATTGTCAGAAATGTCTCCTCACAGGTGCGTGCAACTTGGGTGATCTTATCCATGACAGATGTAACATGATATACTGGTTGGTGGTTTGGAACCATGAAATTTTATGACTTTCCATATACTGTATTGGGAATAAAAATCCCAATTGAAAATATCAGGGGAATACCAGGAAGAATTGGGATATATGATACCCTCTGCTAAACTAACAGTTTGCTATTGAAAATGGCCATAGAAATAGTTGATTTGCCCATTGATTTTCCATAGTTATCTGACAGTTTACCAGAGGTTATTACGTGATCTTAACCATGGTGTATTAATGAATATCACCATGTTATAACCATGGGCGTTAATGGAAAAAGGGATGGATGTAACGTGACTTAACCATTGTTGTTGACGGATATAGTTAAATTGAGATTGTGTCCCAATTGATGGTTTATGACATTGTTTTCCCGGTAATAATTCGGGGAGTGTTTGATATCCGTTCATTTTCTCAGATATTACTATAAGTGTCTGGTTTTAATCCCAGTCCCAAACCCCAGTAGTAGTCCCAATTAATCATCCAATCATATAAACATATATTATATTATATTGCCATCCATTACTTATATTATATATAATTAGTTATGCTAGTCTATCTTATGTTATCGTTGTGCTGCTGTTGTGCTGCCAGGAATTACTTGTTTAAGATTCCGACACCTAAATGTTTGCAAGTACAAACTCATTCTGCAAAGGTAGAACCTAATGGAGTAATAAAACAAACAATTGTGAACGTCCCTGGAATAATTACTAGATTGTTCTAGTTTCAGTGTCCGCATAAGTCCACCACGCCCTTGGGCAGGCCCCATGATTTTAGACTGGAAAGCGCTTTGTTTTCGTATGATTTGGAAACGTACTTTGTTGTCTAGTATTGCATATGCGTTTTGTAGTCTAGGTTATGTTTGGTGCACGGCTATTTGTTCAGACTACCTATCGGTGGCTTGTGGGAAGTGAATGGTTCAAACTGCGGTGGATATGTGCTGAGGATAGGTTTTCCTCACCCATAGCCATGTAGACGATACCCAAAGAAAACAGAAATAATATGAACGTATCTCGAAATGTCTTCATCAAAAATTCTGATGTTTTGATCATTATAGAGAGAGATAGAGAGATAGAGAGAGAGAGAGAGGGGGAGAGAGAGAAACAACATTATGATCATTATGTAGCAACCCTAGAAAAGATGCCAAGCAGTTTTTCCAGTGGTTCGATTTTGTTCTGCACAGATGTCCCCTGGCCAGGTGGACGTGGAATCGCAGGCTGGATGTTCATCCCCACGGCCGGGCCTTCAACAAATCTGTGTCAGCCACTTTCTACATACTTTACTACGGTGGGTGGAAGAATCTTGCACCTTGGATGGTTAAAACATGTTAAAACCCTATAAATAATGGGATAAACCACCTCTCAACTGGTGCAGGATTTCTCCACCAGCCACAGTATCTTTCTGGACTCTCCAGAGAATGTTTTCAGCAAATGACTGGATGGACAAAGTCAAGTTGTTATTTTGTTCTCAGCCAGATTGGTATAATTAGTTTGTCGTTTCTACATACTGGAATCGCAGGATTCCAATATATACTTATATATATATACATGAAGGGGATTATAAAACAAAATATAAGCTGTAAAGGAATTGAGGCACCCAATGTTTTTAAACCTTTCCAAACCACAAAAATCTCCAGTTCGCCATTGGTTAACCTCTGGAGTTTTTTTTTTTTCCTTGGAGGCGGTTCAAAGTCATACCGCCTCACAGAGCAGCAACTTCGAGGGTCGCATGGTGCAACAGCTCAGCTCGATGCGATGCTTGGCAGAGAAGGCTGGTAGATGCGTGTGGTTTCCATAGGGAACTAGGAGTTTTTCGAAACATTCTGAAAATACATGATCCTAGTTGTCATATAGTTAAATTCACCTATAGTTAATAATGTCACCATCTGGTTATTTAACAGTTCGCCATGGAAAGATCCCATGGAAAGATCCACCCATTTTTAATAGGTAAGCCATCTATTTTCTATGGGCCATTTTCCATGGCTATGTCACTAATTACCAGAGGGTAATAGCCATCTGAATCACCGATGGCTCCACAGCGATCTGCGGAAGTGGGAGCTCTGATTCTAGCCAGGATAGAAAACGAAGGATCCAAGTCCCAGATAGATAGATAGATAGATAGGATCCAAGTCCCAGGATGAATACTATATATATATATGTGTGTGTGTACATTTACAATCAGAGAGAGAGAGGGACCTAGAGACAGAGACGTATGCAGGTAAGATGAGCGCCATCAAGTGTTTCCTGGTGAGCTGCAACGACTGAGGAGAGGAGTTGGAACAGCGGATCCAAATCTCCTCCAGTCAATCGACTTTGGCACTGCAAGATCTGCAGCAACAGCAGGGGCGATGCCAAGAGGGCCGCATGGGCTGCAGATGGGGATGTCACTGGGGACTGGAGTGTTTCCGGACAATAAACGGATAAGAGGATACCATTTAATTTATCAGCCAAAAAAGAAGGGCATGCGGATGCATGCGGCATGCATTATTAAATTGTTTATTGTCGATTTCTTTGTTCATTTTTTCACCAATCGATCTTTTGATTTATTCATGGTTCCTGCAGTTTGTACCTTAGACCAATTCGGGTAGCATATGGATAATCTATAGTGATCTAGATGGCGACCAAGCACCAAGAAATGGCGGTTAACATATGCTTAAATAATGAAATAGTGGAAATCCTGAATTTGATGACCCAGCCAACAAGGTTTGGGACTTGTGACAAGCAACATATCTGATTTTACCTGGGAATTCAGGGATGTTCTGTATATAGATTTTCCATACGCTGGTTTCCGAAGGATTCCTGATCATCGGCCGGGTGGAGTCAGCATCAATGCCGGCAATTTGGCCATGGAAAGTGACCCGTGTGTAGACGATTCATTCTATAAAAGATAGGTAGTTTTCCATATGTCAAATTGCCAGAGGCATCCAAAAAATGGCGTCGCCCAATGGTTGATTGGGTGTACATCCCCGATCCCACCAGTTACCTTTAATGGAATAATTTCCATATTATTCACTGTCATGGTCGTACAAATTGAGACCATTAGATTATTTTCGCAGAAACTGATTGATTTGATGAGTTTTCTGGTATATTTGAGGTACTTACTCTTTTTTCTAGTATATTTGGCCTCCTTCGGTACAACATTCCCAAGCCGCTAAGGTATCACCAACATCTTGGGCATGGAGAAAGACCTGATGACTCAGGAGGGGTCCGGTGGTGACCCAACCTTGGCCCAAGTCACGGTCAAAAAAGTCATGGCTTTTGACTATGTGAAGCCCATCTGAGAATATGATACCCTCTGGTAATTGAACATAACTATGGAAAATCACAATTTTTAATGGGAAAACTCACTATAAATGGCCATGTTCAATAGCTAATAATAGCTATGTTAGTTTACCAGAGGGTATTTGATGAAATGTGTTTGTCATTTTTTTTTCAGGTGTTGTTGTGTCAGAAAGTGCGTCGATAATTTTGTCCTGGAACTCCTTGCCCAGAGAAATGGGCGCAGCAAAAGAAGTGATTTTTAAGGCAGGTTTTGAACAAGCAAGATCATCAAGTAATCAATCCTGGTTGGTGGTTTGGAACACGAATTTTATTTTCCCATTCAGTTGGGAATTTCATCATCCCAACTGACGAACTCATATTTTTCAGAGGGGTTGAAACCACCAGCCAGTAATCTCATGATGGTAGTGTTCGCATCCTCGATTTTTGAGGATGTCAGCTCTGGATGTTTCTGAACTCTGCTGATGTCTGGCATGATGATCCCCACAGTGGCATATATTTGTCAGGGGGGTTGGCTCAACCACCACAGCAGAAGAATTATGCTATCATTGGCCAACCATCATTTATCAATTAATATCCACGGAAGATATCAACTATATTATACATATACATATATATACATAACTCCATACACACACATATATATATATATATATATGTAATTGTCCATATGTTTCATAGTTAAGACATGTTAACTTCCCCGTTTTTCCCACCAACCCCGTTTTTGGGAAAACGCCACTTTTAAAAAACAAACGATCGGCCGACGCTCCGCTCCGCTGATAGGTGAAGAGTGGCATCACGGAAGTCTTCAGATTGCAGCAGCAGGAGGGGATTGGGTGGCCAACTGGATGCGGGGGATGGTGGTTTTTATGGGATCTCTGGGTTTATGGTGGGTTACACTATGGTAATGACTGTTACCCTATGCGACGTTGAACATGGCCCAGTCGAAATAGTTGATTTACATATTTAAAAATTGTGATTTTCCATAGTTATGTTAGTTTACCAGAGGGTATGGTATATAGATGGTGATGGTGATGGTGATGATGATATTGATGATGGAACACCACCGCAATGCAATTCCCAAGATGCCACAATCATACTTCACATATTTCCAACCTGCTGACATTTCGAGAGGTTATGGTAGTTTCCAGAGGGAGCATTGGAATGCAATCTCGGTTGAGAATGCCAAGGAAGTGGGAGGGTCAGGCAGCTAATCACTTTCCGTATGACTGGTCAGAGGCTGCAGGCTATGGACTCATGCTGGTGGATCATCACCTGGTTAGTGGAATTTGAATTTGAATACCCTCTGGTAATAAGTTCGGTAATTAAATCATCTTCAATAGCTATTTGAATACCCTTTGGGCTATTTGAATACCCTCTGGTAATACCTGGTTAGATGGTAATAAATGGGCCATTTTCAACAGCTATTGTCCATCTTCTTTGGGACCCCAATGCCAATCATCAGCTTTGACACCAGCAATCAGATGATTTTGAGCCGCAAAGGCCTGGTTTTCAGAAATGTCACGTCACATTCCCAAACCTGGTGACTTGTAGCAGATATATGCATATTCATATAGGTAATGATAGATGGATGGATTGATTGATAGTCTAATTATACCTGGTTAGAATGGATATTGATGGATGGATTTATTGTTATAAAATTGTATTTTCTAATTTTTCTTTTAGCTGGTTTGCAGGGAGCCCAATAATATAACGGAAGATCGTAATCCCATAGAGCCAATCTCAAATCCAATATTTTTTCCAATGGACATGATATGAACCATATGATAATGAACACCGTAATCGTAATCCCATAAATGACAATACATGATGAACAACATCTATTATAATTTTTTGTAATCCCATACATGATCTTTTTTCTGAACAATCCCGATAGTGCTATAATCCCATATTTTAGTCGTATAATATCATATTTTTAATGGTAAATTCCAGTTTTTACTGATATAATCTGATATTTTTACTGGTAAATCCATTTTTTGAGTGGTATAATCCAATATTTTTACTGGTAAATTCATTAAATTCCAGTATAATTCCAGTTTTTAGTTGTATAATCCTACATTTCTGCTGGTAAATTCCCGTTTTTAGTGGTATAATCCCATATTTTTACTGGTAAATTCCAATTTTTAGTGGTATAATCCCATATTTTTACTGGTAAATTCCAATTTTTAGTGGTAGAATCCCATATTTTTACTGGTAATTTTTAATTTTTAGTGGTATAATCCAATATTTTTACTGGTAAATTCCAGTTTTTAGTTGTATAACCCTATATTTTTTTACAAAGAAAATCATTTTTTTTATTGTTTTTTTTTTCTATATTTTTACTGGTATTCCAATTTTTAGTGCTATAATCCTGTATTTTTTTGGTAAATTCCAATTTTTAATGGTATAATCCAATATTTTATTGGTAAATTCATTTTTTTAGTGGTATAATCCTATATTTAGTGGTAAATTCACAGTTTTAGCGGTAGAATCCCATATTTTTACTCGTAAATCCTAATTTTTACTGAAATAATCTAATGTTTTACTGGTAAATCCTAATTTTTACTGGTATGATCCAATATTTTTACTGGTAAATCTTAATTTTTAGTGGTATAATCCAATATTTTACTGGTAATTTTTAATTTTTAGTGGTATAATCCAATATTTTACTGGTAATCCAAATTTTTAGTGGTATGATCCATATTTCTACTGGTAAATTCTAATTTTTAGTGGTATAATTCTATATTTTTACTGGTAAATTCTAATTTTTAGTGGTAGAATCCCATATTTTTACTGGTAAATCCTAATTTTTAGTGGTATAATCCCATATTTTTACTGGTAAATTCCAATTTTTAGTGTTATAATCCCATATTTTTACTGGTAAATTCCAATTTTTAGTGGTAGAATCCCATATTTTGAATGGTAAATCTTAATTTTTAGTGGTATAATCCAATATTTTTATTGGTAAATTTCAATTTTTTAGTGGTATGATCCATATTTTCATTGGTAAATTCAATTTTTTACTGGTAGAATCCAATATTTTTAGTGGTAAATTCCAATTTTTAGTGATATAAACCAATATTTTTACTAGTAAATTCCAGTTTTTAGTTGTATAACCCCATATGTTTACAAAAAAGACAACGTTTTAATTGCATTTTTTCTGTATTTTTACTGGTATTCCAATTTTTAGTGGTATAATCCTTTATTTTATTGGTAAATTGTATAATCCAATATTTTTATTGGTAAATTATGTAAATTCAAATTTTTAGTGATAGAATCATTTTTCTTTACTGGTACATTCCAAGTTTTAGCGGTAGAATCTTATATTTTTTCTGGTAAATCCAAATTTTTACTGGTCTGGTAAATCCAAATTTTTAGTGGTATAATCCCATATTTTACTGGTAAATTCCGGTTTTTAGTGGTGTAATTCCATATTTTTTACTGGCAAATTCCAATTTTTAGTGCTATAATCCTATATTTCTACTGGTAAATTCCCGTTTTTAGTTGTATAATCCCATATTTTTACTGGTAAATTCCAATTTTTAGTGGTATAATCCTATATTTTTATTGGTAAATCTTAATTTTTAGTTGTATAATCCCATGTTTTTACTGGTAAATTCCTAATTTTTGGTGGTAGAATCCCATATTTTTTCTGGTAAATCTTTATTTTTAGTGGTATAATCCAATATTTTTACTGGTAAATTCTAGTTTTTAGTTGTATAATCTTTTTTTTTTCTGGTAATCCAAATTTTTAGTGGTATGATCCATATTTCTACTGGTAAATTCCAATTTTTTGTTGTATAATCCTAAATTTCTACTGGTAAATTCCCATTTTTAGTGGTATAATTTCCTACTTTTATTGGTAAATTCTAATTTTTAGTGGTATAATTCCATATTTTTACTGTTAAATTCTAATTTTTAGTGGTAGAATCCCATATTTTTACTGGTAAATCCTAATTTTTAGTGGTATAATCCAATATTTTACTGGTAAATTCCTAATTTTTAGTGGTATAATCGTATATTTTACTGGTAATCCAAATTTTTAGTGGTATGATCCATATTTTTACTGGTAAATTCTAATTTTTAGTGGTATAATTCAATATTTTTACTGTTAAATTCTAATTTTTAGTGGTAGAATCCCATATTTTTACTGGTAAATCCTAATTTTTAGTGGTATAATCCCATATTTTTACTGGGAAATTCCAATTTTTAGTGGTATAATCCTATATTTTTACTGGTAAATTCCAATTTTTAGTGGTAGAATCCCATATTTTTAATGGCAAATCTTAATTTTTTAGTGGTATAATCCAATATTTCTACTGGTAAATTCTTAATTTTTAGTGGTATAATCCTATATTTCTATTGGTAAATTCCAATTCTTAGTGGTAGAATCCTATATTTCTATTGGTAAATTCAAACTTTTAGTGGTAGAACCCTGTTTTTTTATTGGTGCACCAAAGCTATGGTCACCTTCCGAAACTTTGCCAGGACGACAAGCACTTCACGGATCTCAGCCGTTTGTTGGAGGACAAGACGTCGCAGCAAGACGAGTGCCGTGACATTTGGGATCATCCGGGATGGGTAGAAACATACAGGATATATATATATATGGTTTTTATAGGATATATATATATATATATGTTTTTATGTGCTTATATGTTTTTCTCTGGTTTTGTAGGTTTTTAATTATATGTTTTTATCTGTTTTTTTCATATGTTTTTGATTTGCTTTTATGCTGGAAAATAACCATAGCAAAAGATGATGGCTTGACTTTACTGAGTGTTTTAACCAGATGGTTGCAAGGAAATCTTAGGAAGTGGCTGCAATACCTGTGAAATACCCTTTGGCAATCAAACACTGCAATGGAAGATCCTTTATAAATGAAGGTTTCAATAGGAAAGGCTATGGTTTTTGTCAATGAGGCACCCCAAATCCTTTGGTTTCGTATTTTTCCCATTGAACTGGCCATTTTTTAAAAGACACAAAAATTGGGTGCAAAAACCTATGAAAAACATTGTTTTTTTCCATATGTAGAGTAGAGGGGATGCACATCCATGTGAGCCAGCTGTGAATTGATGTGCATCCTAGTTACTGTATTGAGGTGGTGACAATTTAATCCAGTTATACATACGTTACCGTTGAATAAATAAATAACTAAATAAATGAAACTATGAAAAAGTAATTAGACAAATAAATAAACTTAAATAAATATGTACTACAATACATTTATATATAATTAACCCAGTCGCAATATATGGTTCAAACCTGGGTACCCATAAACAGGCTAGTTTAATGCGCATCCCAGTAGGATCACCAGAGAGTAACCAGTTTAATAGGATATACCACCTGTAGTATACCGTAGTATATATATATACCTGGATCCTTGAACGATCACTTTAAAACAGCAGTTTTTTGTCACGATCATCTTTTAAAGTGAATGTTTCAGGTTCCAGGTATATATATATACATATATTTGATGGCCGCAGCGGAGTTTCGCTTCTTGGAGTCAGTGCCAAATATATATATATATATATTTGAAATATACGTTGGTAAAATCGTCATTGGACATGTGATAGGAGCAGATTAACAGGATATTCACCTCAGATTTACATGGCAACCGCTGCGCCTGCGACCTCACAAAGGGGTCATGGTGTTTCTCCAGAATCCATGAGAGGTGATAAGAGTTGATGGAAAATATCATATCCCATTCACATTCCCGTTCATATATAATCTTCCATAAATATTCCTATGTTTCATCATATTTCCTTAATATAAATATTAAAAATCAATAGGCATGTCTTCCCAACAACTGTTTTTCCCCTTAAATGCATGATTATTCATGGTGAAAAAAATCTCCATTTTTCATTTTTCGTGAATTCCTATGATTTCACCAGGCAACTGGTGACTTTGCTGCAGCAGAGTGATAACACCAGTGGCGCGTTGTCCCAAGATTTGTTTCGATTCAGGCGCGGATTCCGGCGATGATGAGGATGATGATGATGAGTACTGTTATAATTATTAATATTGATTATTCTTATTATTATTGTTTTTCATTGAATGTGAGGAAGAGGATAGATGATGATGAGGAGGATGGTGATCGGGACGACGGGCATTGAGCTTTTGATGGCAAAAATGGCCAGCATTTTTGCATCGTCTCGTCGCCAGGAAAAAGGTCTATGACGACATGAAACTTGTTCTGGGTGAGATCGCCCGGGTGCAGAAAGCTTTGCAGGTCGATCCTGGGACTCAATTTATTACTATTTTTTTCCAATGGCTCAGCTGGCACTGGGCAATCCATTATATATTGTATTGTATGGTACACTTAAATAAAGACATGGAGGCTTTATTGTTGGGCGTACCCCTGCTTGGGATGATGATAGATTATGTAAAATGATCCAAATGGTTGGTTTATGTAACACGTCAGATGATGTTCCCACTAAAATAAGGGATAGTCCATAGCCCTACTATAGCAATATTTATTTACCCAAGGCCAACATGAAGGTTTGGAGTTGAAAGGTAGATAGATTCCTGGGAATCGCAGTCAGGGTAGGTTGAGACAGCGGCCCACCCAGGTGGTACACTATGTTGGTTACCAATGAACTAGACATGAACTAGAGATCAAACTCTATATAAATAAAAAACATAATGTTTTTATGATATAAATGTGCCTGATGCCTGCCACGAACCCAACCATTCTTGGAGTTTTCATGGCCTGTAAAAATCAACTTCGCATCAATGCGCATCAGTCCTGCTTCAGTTCCCAGCTCTATCCTGAGCCCAGCGAATTGTGAGGACTATCTACCTCCAAGTACAGCCACCACTTCAACTTATCGGCATCCGCGAAGCACCAACCGAAAGATGTCCCGCGGCTTTTGTGTGTTTTTTTGTTTTTTTTTGGGGGGGATTGGGGGGATTACTCGGGGCTGCAGTTGGTGTTGTTAATGGGTATATAACATGGTATAACTATGGTAAGAACCTCCGTAAGTTGGGACATGGGGCCCCTACAACTAGGTTTTTGCAAGCCACTTCTTCCTGGAACTACACGCCGAAGTAGATCAGGTTAGGGGGTGTGCCATGCCCAGATTTGGAGCTTTTTTTTATTGATGCCAAAGGGAACAGAGAAAGTAAACATTAAAACTGGTTGGTGGTTTCATTTTTTTAATTTTCCATAATATATGGGATAATCCTTCCCATTGACTTTCATATTTTTCAAGATGGTTAAACCCACCAACCAGAAAACAACAAACGCAGAACCAAAAACAGATTCACAAAAAAACAAGCTGACTGGAAGAATCACCAGAAAAGACCCCAAAAGAAGAAGACACACCCAAAAAGAAAACATAATAAATCAACACCGGGTTCCCCCCCTTTTTTGTTTTTTTGGTTTGTATTTTTTCTGATTGCTCTGGTCTTGTTTTTTCTTTTTTTATAGATGTATTAAACTTAATTCTCTGTGTTGTTAGGCTCACAAAAAAAAAAGAAAACATAATGTACGGACCTAGTCCCGTGCTTTTGTTGCTAAACTCTTGTCTGCTACGAACCCCTTTTTTGTATATGCTTTGTTGCGGAAAGAGCAACTGGTCGATCATGTTGTATCCCCAAATTTGTTCACACCCTCTCTAGATCATTTACCCGAATTTGTGAGTTGCACTCCGAATTTTATTGCTTGCTTTATCCCCAGATTTGTGGCTTTCATCCCCGACCCTATGATTCGTGAGTCCATGCCGTCACTTTTGGCACAAAGATAGTCCCAAAATTGTTGGTTACACCAAGTATAGTAAACATTAGTAACCCCCAAAAAAGATGCCAAACACATGAGAAAAACAGGGTGCCACCAGTAGATGGTTTCGATGATACCGCATATGTCCAGCAGATTTCCCAGCCAAGGAGCGACCCCCACCGCCGTTCCCGCGACGAAACCGCCCTGGGCGCAGCCACGGTCATCGGCGTTCAGCTGGTGGATGGCCCTGGCTCGACACCGAGCATCGTCTCCACACCGCATCCGCATCTGGCACCACCAGGGGGGCTCCACAGGGTGAGGACGGAGGCTGGGGCAGCAGAGGTGATGGGTTTGATGGCGGGATGGCTGAATGGGATGAAAATTGGTAGATTTCATGGGATTTCATGGGATTTCATAAAAAACTGATGTTATAAGTGGTGGCTGGGATTTCATGGGATAGAACTTCTATTAGAATATGATATCTGGGATTTCTGGATACGAACTGGGAATATCTCTTCGATATCTGGCTGGGACTGAAAATCTATGGCAGCCACTATGGGAACTAGAGATTCAAATCTGAACAATCCCAGCGAGCGAACCGGGTTTTTCACGTGGATCAAGAAATGGTGGGCAAAAAATGTGGCAAACCAGATGAACATGGAAAATACCAGTTCTTTTTTGGCGGGGGAGGGTTGGAAAGAATGCCAGCAGAGGGTTCAATTGCAAACAATTGATGTAAATAAATTAGTGATTTTTTTGCACCTTGGTTTGCCGCATTATATGACACGCATACTATATATATACATATACAGTCTGGTTGGTGGTTTGGAACATTTTTTATTTTTCCATATATTGTGAATAATCATCATCCCAACTGACTCATATACAGAAGGGGTAGGGCTCAACCACCAACCAGTAATGGTACAGAACCGGTGATGTCAATCCCGGACTAAACAGTGTTGGTTGATTAATTGTGTGGCTCAAAAAGGAATTCAGCTGCCAAGATGATGCCCCCCAAATTGGAGTTGACATCACCTGGAATTCCTGGAATATATGTAAACATACTGCATAGAACATTTTTTTTGGGGGGAAGATAGTTTGGGCATCATGATTTGCTTATTTATGTAGAAAGCTTGGAGAAGAGTGGGTATGGAATAGAATGTGCCAACAAAAACAGATCGTAGACTATTATAAACAACTACAAATGGGAGATAGCTGCAGCTAGCTTGGATGATCCTTCAAGTATGGCATTAAATAGGTCTGCATTGGAGGATGCCCATTTGGAATCTGATGGGTCTTGACACTGGTAAGGTTCCTAATTTTGGAGGACCTGTGGGTGCACCTGTTTGGGTTGAAACCACCCTGCAGCTTCTGATTGTCCCCAAATAGCTAGTTTTTTTTTTTCATGCGGCAAATGACTGTATTTTCCAAACCGCAGGATTCTCCTGGGCACGCTTTCACACAAACCCATGTCATATTGCTACCGAATCTCGCACGTCATATCCGCATGATGAGATTCCGATCAGTGAGCCTCATGATGGTGGGGTTTATAGCCTCCATCTTTGGAATTCGATCCATTCAAACGTTGCAAAAAAAACAACAACGTTTTTCCGCTCTTGTTGGTGAACAAAAATGTCCCTATCATAAAATAAATGTCCCTATTATGGTCCCTATTATGGTCCCTATTATGTCTCCATTATCGCTGCGTTCTGCCTGAATATTTGGGGCCAGTGGATTTAGGGTCACCCTATTTTGGGATAGCTCCATTTGAATCCTCAAAATCCGTCCTGGGACAACATAGATGTGGGAAGTCCATCATTTTCTATTTAGAGGAGATTTCCATGCGATGTTTGATTTCCGAAAGGTAACCATTCAAGAGGATTTTCCTACATGTTCCTAGCACTTGGTTAGGTGTCACCATAGTTGTAGGGGTTATATCTGATATCTAGTTATATCATGTTATATCCCAACTTCAATATTGAGGTTACTACCAAAATTATACCATAGTTATACCATGTTATACCCACAAAACTAACCCCAACTGCAAAGCACCTCCAGCGCAGCTCCTTGGTGGTCTTTGAAAACTCAGGAAGGCGGCATTCGAGAGAGGTCTCCGGCACCCGATCCAAGCACACCAAAGAGCTGGGTGGAAAACACCGCCACATCTGGGGATAGAAACATACAGTAAACACCGATTATTAAACTAGTGATGAATTCCTTCTCGGCCCTGTTTGGGGGGGGTTGCTGTAGGTTTACATAGTTTTACCCGAAATGGATGGTACAATTTGTAAAAAGACATCCCCTGAGGTCAACCGCATTGGGTTTACCACAGAAACACAACATGTTTTGCTGGTGGTTTTGAGTAATTCAATCGTATTCTCCATCCTGGCGGTGAGATCCGGCAGCCTCAGGAGAGTTTTGGATAAAAAAACCGTCAACATTTGAGGTACATACTGTAGACTTGCCAGTGGTTGGGACCCAGCTCATCCGAAGCTGCAGACCCCAGATGATGGACACTTCCTCTAAAATGGATTAGTTGAATGGAAATTCTGGCCATGGTTGATGATCTCTGCACAGGATGTCCCTTAAAATCGTCCAAACCAATAAAGATACGAAAAAGAGAAATGCTTCATTTGGAGTCCGCAGACCATAAATCTTTTGCTAAACTGCTGTTTGAGTCTTGCTGGGGCTATAGCTCATGTGATCGCGATCGCCAGGAGCAAGAGTTTGCGCAAGACTTTGGGTCAAAACATGTACAAACTGAAGACACTGCAGCTGGAAGACCCTTGGAGTGTGAGAAATTTGGGGAAATGGCCTGCAGGGATGACCGTTGTCATCGTTGAACACTCCAGTGATGCTTGCGGAGCATTTTGCTTCGGATGCTGATGCAAAAAAAACTCATGCAAAAAAGGTCCATCTTCATATTTCACAGTCGCACTTCTGGAAACATTTGGAAACCAGGTCATAGTTTGGATGCTCATTTTATCTCATTTTTTTAGGTCTAAAGATATCCCCATTGCCATTTCCTACAAAAAAGGGGTAACTCAAGTGATCTGAAAAATAAATGAGGAAAAGGGGGAACTCAAATGATCCTCAAGTGATGTTTTTCCTAGAAGAAAACTATCCTAAATGGCAATGAGGATCTAAAAATATCCCTCTTTTCACCGGTGCAGCGCGTCCGAGGACGCAGAAGCCACGGACGAGTTGAAAGATGATCCGAAGCTTGGCGACAGTGGCGAGGCAATGCGAGTCATGATAAGTCCCTTGAAAAACTGATTGGTTACGAACGGAGTTCCCTATGATAACCCACACACACACGTATATATATATATATATCCATATACTGGACATAGTATGTTTGATTCCATATGCCCTCCGATCATCTGAAAATGGTCAGTCATCCGTTTGGTGATTGTCGTATCGTAACCTCCGTTTTTCAATGTTGGGATTTCCCAACGGAACATGGCCTTCAACTAGGCCCCGAAAACATCGTGGGATTTCAAAACTGAAATGGACTAATGTGGGAAAAAACAATGCCATAAAGCAGCCATGACTGGGAATGGTAACCTAATCCCACCTATTTTTCGCTATGATTCCATTCCATTCATTCACAAACTTCTGAAGAGAATGGCCTCGGCAGAAAAACGACTCAGATTTCCAAGGCAACCTGAGACACCTGCAGCTTGGCCAAAATTGAGCACCAAAAATTATGGAAAATCAATTTCGCTGGAGGTTGATAGCTGGGAAATGCTGGGAACATATTGACAATCATCGATTTTTTTAGCGATGTTTTGTGGTTTGTCAACTGCTTCGGGGATGTCTTTGGTGAGTTTTTTTTCACAAAATGGGATAGAAATGAAACAGCTGTGTACCTGATTATGGTTGATGAATCTTGATGAGTTATATTTTTCAAGCTTATGACTTGTGAGCAGCAGCTTTTTTGGTGTTCAGAACGACTTATGGGAATCCTCAACACCGAAAATAGTGCCATGGGATGCACAAAAACCGCAGGACCCCTAGCCGCTAGTAAGTGATATATGCTACGGCCCTACAAACGTTTTTTTTTGCGAATTTTGAATATGATGAATATGAATATATATATATATATGTGTGTGTGTATATATATATATATGAGCCCTTCAGGACTTGATGATCTTGACGCTTGGCGGCTTCGTTTTGTTTGTTACTGAATTTACATGTTCCATCCTTAAAAATACGCGATATGACTTCGACTCTTCCATGGGATTTTCTCGGCTGCTTGAAACCGCCAGTCGAAATGGTGGCTAAATCACCAAGTAGTTGGATTGTATCTTATTGGTTGGCTTATTTATTGTCCATTTACTGCTTGGAAAACACTTGGAAAACTGATTCTCAGAAATTTCTGCTTCACAATGTAAGTGTCTCCCAAGTACATCATGTGATAAGGTGGATGTACTTCTTAATCATCAAGAACAAGAGGTGGATTGTTGCTATCATACTATGGGACTATGGCCAAAATGACCCCAATTTTACATTTTACACAGAGAAATTGTATCTTACACACACACATATATATATATATAAATATATCCATAGTACATATTCAAAAATAAATAAATAGATCAATATATATATATATATATCTCTCTCTCTCTTATATATATATATTGCGAAGAACGGGGGGTAGCCAGCCCACGAAGTCCGGTCCCACCAAGCAGCGTCAGCTGCAGCAACCTTTCACGAGGAGGTTGCGTCACCGTAGCGCCATCCAGCGCGTGAATTCCCTCC
>Ga0126342_10010885_pt1 | contig 16272 bp, 18 predicted proteins | sample Cyp1metagenome_FD_92528 | JGI IMG/M metagenome (GOLD analysis project Ga0126342, IMG submission 92528) | Coral microbial communities from Lord Howe Island, Old Settlement Bay, Australia - Cyphastrea 1 metagenome | ecosystem: Host-associated > Invertebrates > Cnidaria > Coral ... | reverse complement strand
TCTTTGACTAACTCTTTCCCTGACGAACTCTTTCTTTGCTAACTCTTTCTTTGACTAACTCTTTCCCTGACATTCTAAAAGTCCGTAACACGGAAGTTTCTCCCCCTAAACTTCCTTTGACAAATATATATATATATATATAGATAGATAGACACAGTATATGTGCTACACATACATAGTATATTATATAATATATATATCAATAAAACACCAGATTGCAATCATCAACCATCAAGGGTCGCCCTTGGCCGCTCGAGTCGTAGCCCCGACCAAGCACAATAATTCATGGCAATGTCGTTTGGATCATCTACCTGCGGAATCCCCAAGATCAACTTGCGAAAACTGGGTATCCAAAAAAAAAAAAACATGCTTTATCAGGACTGGAAAGTCTTAGAAATGCTCTTGCCATTTCTGGAGATCCCCCAATTTTCGACATCGATCTTCGCCTTTCGAGGATTCTCGGAGACGACAGCCTCGATTCTGCCTGTTGCACCGAGGCAGTCAACTTTGTGGGAAGAGTCCATCAGATGACCGAAATAAACCATCAGGAATATTTCATCATATTCCCATATGGGTATGGATCAATACCTATAGATACCATTTTTAGGGGGATGAACATCCATAAATCCCAGCTATTTTGATGTGAACTACAGGGGTACAAGGTTTTGACCCATCCCCATATGAAAATCTTATGAAGAATCCAAAGATTTCCGAAGATTGCAAACAATATCAAACAATCAGGTTTTTTTCTCTCAATGGAACCCTGAACCAAGTTTCAACTCACCCTGTGGAGATGTCTGGACCAAAAGGGGGCCGAAATTTTGTGAATTGCTATATATTGCATATAATCATGATATCAATATATATATATATAACTATGTCATATCATATATAGTATATCATATGTGTATTTATATATATATATATAGTTCATATCAAATATATTATATCATATGTATATATATATATATATACGTAATATATATATATATATATACGTAATATATATACGTATATCATATCATACTTCAATATCTCTGTCCTTCGATCAACCAGACCATGAGATCCCAGCAATGGTATCTGAGCCCATTGACATTAATATTGAGTAAATATTGACATGTTCATTTGAAGCCTACTGTTGAAATATCTGTTGAATTTTTTTATTCTTCACATTCAGTAAATATCAAATTTGACATGTATCACATGTACACATGTTCAAGTTGGGTAGAAATACTGAGTAAACGCAATGAGATGTATTGGGTAAATACACATAGCAACCGCAAACGCTCTTCACTCTTCGAGTTGGATTTTACTAAAATCATGATTTTTGTTTGCACAGGGGAATGTTGTATATATATATATATATGGTTGGTGGTATACATACCCCTCTGAAAATTATGAGTTCGTCAGTTGATTCAGTTGGGAATATTCTTCCCATCTGGAAAAATCCAAAGCCATGTTCCAAACCACCAGATATGGAGCTCTCCTAAACTGCTGGTAGCCCCAGCTATCCTGTCCCGCCTTGGGCGACAGTCGTCTCGTAGGGCTGCCATGCCTAAGTGAATTCGAGCATGGAAAGCCCTGGGTTTTAAGATGTTTTAATAGGGGTTGTTAGTATATAATGATTAGTATCTGATGCTGATACCAGCGTTCTTCATTGTATGGTTATTCATGTGTTGAGTCATGATGAGTGCTTGATAACCATTGAATATTGGTACAATCCGGCAATCAAACACGGCCGCTGAGAAATGGAAGGACTGTCCAGCAAACCAGAGGCTACAAACTGGTTGTAACCAGTGGCTGTGGATATTTTTCAAAATCCCCTGAGATCCAAATCCCAATGGTCCTAGAGGTGTAAATCCCAACCATTGCTCCTAGGAGGTGCGATTTTTATGCTCGGGGGAAGGGATTTTCTAATGATGGACATTTATTCATGGTTATAAGGGATTTTATTCATGGTCATTATATTCTTATTCATGCTAGATCAATAACCTATTCATGGTTATAAGAATGGTTATAAGAATCTAGCCGGATAAATGATTATATCATCTCCATCAAATGGACAGTATAGCCCCAATAGATGAACGCTCTATCCCCATGAAACATATAAATCTATGTATAGATCCCATTTGTCTGGATAAGTCAGGAAAAGTTCGGCCGTTATAGTTGCCCCAATCCAATTTCTATCATCCCAGTGCCGTCGCACCTTGAGGTCGTAGTGTTTGATCATCAACGATGATCAAATCAAAACAGTGTTGAAAATTTTGATCATGTTTCTCAACTGCTTTTTTTGTATCATCAACAGTATTGAAACTCGGATCACCGTTGAGTCCTGTCTCAAGATGATCAGAATCACAACAGGACCCTCCTTTGAACCCCTCCGGCAATCTCTCTTCGAACACTCTTGGATGGTCTCCGAGTACTGCCTCCTGTTTTCCACTGGCTGTCCATGTCATCTACATGACTGGGTTTCTTTGAAAATAAAAAACAACTCCAAATTATCTCCATTCCACTGGCTAATAATGATGTTTCTCATCAAAATGCCGATATTTTGAGGGTTTAATAATGGTTTAATCCCCTATGTTAATACATGGTGGGTTTCGATTTGTCCCATCACATCCACAGAAAACATCCCCATGATTCAATCTCCTGAAATCCCACACGGTTTCCGTGTCCCTCCCCTGAAATCCGCATGACGTCAGAAAAACCTCCCCATCATCAAAAGCGTGAACAAGTATGTTAAAGTCGCCTTTACAAACCAAAAAAAACCTAGGTTTAGTCCAACCAAGTCCACGAAAAAAACCCTATTTTGGTCCACGAAAAAATCCTTTCCAGCCGTGAGGTTCCAACCTTGAAGGGCTCACTTCAGGCTGCACATGGAGCGCCTGGGAGGCAAGCCACGGCACTGCACTCTGTGGTGCTGGTTGAGCTGAAAGGCTGACGTTAACCCCAGATGCAAACAGCAATATAAATATGGTTTATATATATATATGGTTTATATATGATTTATATATGGTTTATATATAGATATATGGTTTATACATATATATATATATGGTTTATATAATTATATATGGTTTATATATGAATTATATGGTTTATATATGGTTTATATATATATATATATGTGTGTGTGTGATTTATATATGATTTATATATTGTTTATATATATGGCTTATATATATGGTTTATATATATATATGGTTTATATATATGGTTTATATATATGGTTTATATATGGTTTATATATGGTTTATATATGGTTTATATATGGTGTATATATGGTTTATATATGGTTTATATATGGTTTATATAGGGTTTATATATGGTTTATATATGCTTTATATATGCTTTATATATGCTTTATATATGGTTTATATGTGGTTTATATATGGTTTATATATATATGGTTTATATATGGTTTATATACTATATATGATTAATATGAGTAATATGGTGTTTAACAATCTGGTGATGAATATCAATGATGTTGGTATCAACGACGAAAAATTGAAGGTGACATTTAACCTGATCTGCATCATTTAAGGGGCACTATCTGTGTATGTGTATGTATATATACATATATATATATATACACTTCGGGAACATCATTTTTGGACAAATGGAAAATAGTTCACAGGCTTCAACTGACTGACTTTTCCTCCATTTGGTTGGACCCCTTTCCTGTTGGACAAGTAAAGGGCCGGTTGAATTTGAAGAGGTAAGCTGTTCAGCACTGTTCTGAAGTAACTCCACCATCTCTTAAGAAAATGATAATTGGCAAACCCATCATCGCAGCTTTCTGGCTTCATGCAGTCATGTACTTCACTGGTTGGTGGTTGAGCCCTACCCGTCTGAAAAATATGACTGCGTCAGTTGGGATGATGACATTCCCAATATATGGAAAAATAAAAGCCATGTTCCAAACCACCGACCAGATTCATGTACTTAACATCCGCTTCACGCCTTTTTATCCATCTCGGCAAATCGCAATTAGCCATCCGCCCAAAATTCGACTGAAGCGAAGCCCAGCCTGGCCTGAATCCAGGCCATCGGCTATCCATCTGGGCCAATCATGAAAATTAATCAAGCTCCACTGAATACCATTGATGTATGCAGTGCATTCCTTCTCGAGTGATCCACACTCTGGGGTATTTGACGTCACAACTGCTCTCCCAGATTCCTCGTTGAGCTGGCTGTGCCGCCAATTCAAAATAGGAATCTTAGAAATTCAGCTGGGGCTATATTCCCATCCCACTTCCAGTTGCAAGCAACAAGGGCATGGCAAAAGTGTCTGTCGCGGGATCTTTGGCTGCACCAACTTCGACCAGAAACTGCACAATGTCGAGATGGCCATTTTGAGCTGCAAGGAAGAGGGGCGTTGCACCATCATTATCTGCTTGATCTTTGGCTGCACCAACTTCGACCAGAAACTGCACAATGTCGAGGTGGGCTTTGCAAGCTGCAATGAACAAGGGCGTTGCACCCGTGTTTGATGCTTGATCTTTGTCTGCACCAACTTCGACCAGAAACTGCACAATGTCGAGGTGGCCTTTGTCAGCTGCAATGAACAAGGGCGTTGCACCATTGTTGGCTGCTTGATCTTTGGCTGCACCAACTTCGACCAGAAACTGCACAATGTCGAGATGGCCTTTTTGAGCTGCAAGGAACAGAGGCGTTTTACCATTGTCATCTGCTTGATCTTTGGCTGCACCAACTTTGATCAGAAACTGCACAATGTCGAGGTAGCCATTGTAAGCTGCAAGGAACAGGGGCGTTGCACCACCGTTATCCGCTGGATCTTTGGCTGCGCCACTTTCGACTAAGAAGCGCACAGTGTTTAGGTGCCCGTTGCCAGCCGCTGTAAACAATGGTGTCCATCCTCGGGCAAACTCAGTCTCATCTATCTTTGCTCCTGCCTCCAGTAGCAGTCCCATAAGTTGAACATGTCCTTGCCCTGCAGCGTAATGAAAGGGTGTCTTGCCATCTGTGCTTGCCTCATTGGGATTTCGTGGCTGCTGCAGCAACTGTTCAAGAGCAACCAAGTTGTTGTCCCTAGATGCCGTGATCATTTTCTGTGTTTCTTCATCATCAGTTGGCCAGAATTCCAAGACCACAAGCTGGATCTTCAGTGGAGCTGGATCTGCAATTTCATCATCCTGGATCTCATGCGAACCATCTTCAACAAACAATCGTTGCTGGAATCTGGAAATGCCAACCTTGGCTGCCAAGGCTTTCTTCACTGCCTTGCCTGTTTTGCCTTGCAGATCATCATCAAGGACTGTGAGAGTCTCGCCCGATGTGAGGAAACACACCTCCATCGCTGCAAGCCCCAAGGTGAAGTGCAGAACAAACAATTCTCTTTGTCTCATGTGTTTCTTCTCTCTCTCTCTCTCTCTATCTGGATATATTCACACACCTCTGCGTGTGTGTAAATATATTATGCATATATAGATGCATACATGTATCGCATGATGGACAGTTTGGATAAACACGGACAAATACTGTCAAACCAAACCTGCTAAAACAGTTCATATGTATGCCAATCCTTTACAAGTTTTACAAAAACAATCAATGCTACACACTCGATAATGCTTTTTCAGAATGTCCAGTCTGGACAATCTTCTGCAGCAGCAAATGTCGCAGGGGTTCATGCCACGAATAAAAACATGGTTTTCAGCATGGCTAGGTCTAGGAGTCTAGGTGATACCGATTCAGGATTTGGAAATCGAACATGAAGCATCTTGATACACGATCATCCAGGGACGCGCACGATCCAGGGTGGAACTCACCAAACATCAACATTTCCTGTAGATCGTCCTCGTGGGTCCAAGTGGATGAAGGCAATCTTTTGTTGATCACTGCCCCATCAACAACTTCATTGTTGACTATTGCAACCGTGTAACCCTCTGGCTTTTGGGTAAACTGCGGTAAACTCTGATTTTTTCTAGTGAAAACCTGTTCAATCATCATCATCATCATCATCATCAATAATGATAGTAATAGATGATAGTGGATATTAACCCTAATAATCATAGTAGTACTATTATCGATAAATATCAGCACCATCACCTTTAAAAAAAGAAACAACACACATCATTTACCATCTGGTTATTTAACAGTTCGCCATGGAAAATCACCATGCTATTAACAGCTAAACCATCTATTTCGATTAGGGCCATCGAAAAACCATGGCATGGAGTAGTCATAGCCAGACACCCCAACTCAGCTCGGGGCCGGCAGCACGTGGCGCGTGGGCGACGTGGGCCGCGCCGGCGACGCCGGTGCCAGCGGCCCACCTTGGTGCGCCCACGGCAGCGCCGTCATGCGGCCACGCAGGCGGCCCAGGCTGCGGGGCCGGCCCAGCTGCCTGCAGAAATATGGAGTCGGTAGGGTTTATCATATGTAGCTACAAGGTGGTGCCCCATAGTTAGCTAAGTTGGTTTATAACTCCCATAACTATGGTTTATGGTAGATATAACTATAGTTCATGGGGTTTATAAACCAACTTATAACTGGGGGGCACCATCCTGTATGATATATAGTAGCAATAGTTAATTGTAAACTATTCTTGGAATATTTTAATATAGCCCATTTCAGAATATATAGCAATAGTAATGAAAATCGTAGCAATATAGAATTGCATTTAGTTATAATTAGTAGTATCAACAATAAACTTATTATATGTGTATGTATATATATATATGAGCAATAGTTAGTAGTTGCAACTGTTGATTGTAAATTATAGCAATTGATAGGTATTTAATAGCAATTTACCGTTTATAGTAATGTAGATGATTAATTTATATATATATATACATAATAGTTCATAGTAGCAATAGTATGTAGTAATTAATAGTAATTAATTAACAGCAAGTTATAGTAAATGATAGTAGTATACTTATATATATAGTGATAGCAGTTAATCAAATGTACTATAGCAAATCATGTACAAATAGGGAGTTTTCCAGCGAGCCATGTTCGATTACCAGAGGGTGTTCATGGTTGTAATCACTGGCTATGGACAATTAATCAAATCCCCACAATATTTTACACCCCCTGTTGCATGGTCCAAATATGTGTAAATCCAGTACGTCCACCATGGTTCTGGGGGTGTTTAATTTTGGGGAGATTGGACTAATAGTGATAACAATTACCCTCTGGTAAACTAACATAACTATGGAAAATCACCATTTTCAATGGGAAAATCCACTATAAATGGTAATGTTCAATAGCTACGTTAAATTACCAGAGGGTAGTAGTTGTTAACAGTAGAAACTATATCCACACTAGTAATATATGGGCTTTATTCTATGGGAATCAAGGGGAACTAGTCACTATAGCAAATAGGTTTTTTCATAGTCATGTGCGTTAGTTACTATTTCATCATCATTTCAAATATATTTCAAATATGCACTAGGATATTTATAGTTGATATAGTTGTACAATTATCTACCATGGTAGCAAATTGGCTGGGATTTCAAGAACCTGGAGAGATGGAATCAGCGGCAATCAGAGCCGAAGAAAATTTAACCGGCAATCAGGCAATGAGTTCCTTTGATGTTCCAAAGCTGTTAACATAATCATATGGAATCATGAGTTTGTCTAAAAATAGAGTAGCCAGAAAAAATCCACTTGTTGATCATCACTTTTTCCTATGAAAATGACACTTTTGGGAGGTATACCACCATTTTCAGACGAAACATGAGCCATTTTTGATAACGAAGTCATAATATATCGCAGCATCCTGGAGTAGCGGCTACACGTGCGAAGGTGTAGTCGTAGGCTGGAAAAACCTCACTGCCATTGGGATGGCTTGGAAGTACCGCTGAAAGGAGCATCTTTGATCCCTTCAGATGTTTCTGAATCTCACTGGCTCGAAGCAAGAATCCAGCGGTATGAGGGAATAGACCCCAAGTTCCGGGGCCGCAGGGCCATAAATTTTCCAGGTCTGACCTGACCAGAGGGGCCCCATGACATGTTTGAGAGGACTTTTTTGATATATGCACTCCATCACTCCATCAACACCTCGAAAACTTCCTTGACCCCGAGCCCTTCTGACCTCAGTTTCCGAGCTTTTCACGTTCTGCGTTTTTGGGTTTTTCATGGCACAGCATCCTCTTGGATTTCGTGCCAAAGTTGGTGTCATGGGGGCCCATCCAGCGATGAAATCTTCCCATCCAACAGTGTCAAGGGTTTTAAACTACCAGATCCATTGATTAGTCATGATGATCCATATTTTGCTATTGCCATTTAGGAATATATATATATTATATTATATATGATTTTTTTATATTATATTATATCATATTATATCATATCATATCATATCATATCATATTATATTATATTATATTATATTATATATACTCCATTTTCAGACACACCCACAAAATCCATACGTTTGGCTTTCTAGATTCCATCATATCCCCATTGGTTCTGTATCTCATCATATCCCAATTAGATCCCTGTTAAAAAAAGATGATGTCTTCCATATCCCAGCCACATATCCCATCATATCATTAGGTAGAATATCCCATTATATCATATTATATGCGGATGAAATTAGGAAATTTATTATCGGAAATTCATATTATATCCCATTATATCATATTATTAGGAAATTCATCATAAATCATTAGGTTTATAGAAAATGTATAGATGAATTTCCTATGATTTCCCAAAAGCAAAAACATCCCGTTTCCCCTAATCTCCACATTGAAGTGGGGCCGCCCGCTTCGTTGGATATGAATAACCATAACTACAATCATAGAAGAACCATAGATAGCAAATTAAGCAATCTATAGTGATAACCATAAATTCTAGTTTACGAACTATACACACTAGTTATATCATGTTATATGAATGAAAAAATACAAGAACCATTGTCATTATCCTATGAATATAGGGGATTCCCATCCCCCATGAACAACTTTCCCTGACCTGGCTCGTACACCTCGGCGTTGTCCGCTCGGTGAAGTGGCCTCCGATAGGTTTCGCAACGAACTAATGATGCAACCCCCCCAAAAAAAAGAGATGCCGAACATTGAAATCCTCCTGAAATCATGATATCATGTCATAAACTGGTGGGTGGTATACCTACCCCTCTAAAAAATATTTAAGTCAGTTGGGATGATTATTCCCAATATATGAAAATATAAAAAATGTTCCAAACCACCAACCAGTAAAAATATTGTTCTCTATCTTTGGGGTGATGACTTTCTATCGTTTGGGGGATTACTTGAAGGGAAATGAGGCTTGAAGCAACAAACATGGCGGCGATTTAAGCATGACAAATGGCGATGGAACCATCTTGGTGAAACTGGCAAGAGGGATTCGATAAAGTACGTGCATCGATATCAAATGGTGGTGAAAAAACTTGTCTCTTGGGCATTTAAATGAAAATGGCATAAACTACTGTAACTAGCAAGAAAATTGATTCTGGGTTGGAAATGTCACGCTCTTCGTGTGCAAAAACAACGAAACGGTCTGGAAACGGACTATCCACATAAACTCGAACTTTATCCCACGTTTGATGGTCATTGAATGCTATTGATGGTGAATACACCCACATCCATATGGGCTTGTTTGAAGGTAGGGTACCCCAAATCCAGCCAAAGGAGCGTACATGCCTACAAACTTCAGACCGAGAAGGGAACAAGAATATAATACATCTATGGCATGATGATGAGAGAATCATGGAATACATGCGGGAAAATATAGAAAAATTATCGAAAAACAACAAAAAGAACAACAACAGTAACAATAGCAATAAGAATGACAGTAACAGTAGCAATAAGAATAACCATAGATTACATATATTTATATAATCATATAGAATCACGATAGATCATACAGAATAGCCAAGAAATGACCATAAATATCATCAAGATATCCATGACAAATCAGACCTTCCCCGCACATGGCACGCCTTGGCTCCTCTTGGCGCAGACATCGCACGATGCATCTCACCCAGCTCGTTGGCCTCGCTTTTCGGAGATTTCCAGCTGGGAAAAACCCATGGGTTTTACCAATTTGGAACCGTGGTAAGTCGTGAGAATCGATAAAAATGTTGTGTTCAAAAAAGCAACCAATGATACGGTACCAATTGATTGATAAACAATGATTGTAAATGGGGATATATTCTATATATATATATATGTCGTCTCAAATGGGGATAAATTTGCCATGATTGACCATGATTGGCCCATCTGATTAAATGTTTGTCGAAATTGTCATCCAGTGGTAAGTCGTGAAATGACAATGCTTGGTGTAAATTGATGGTGAATTCGAAGTGTCCATGGATTTTATCGAAAAGTGATGGAAAAATCCGGATTGTCATGATTTACCTGCAGCCAAAACTGGAGATTCGAGTGGATAGCAATGAAAATGGATAGGTCCAACAAGAAAGGGCAGAAAAAATCCATACATCATATGAGGATTGCGGTGGAAATGTAACAGTCATCCCTAGAAAAATCACCCGAATTTTCGAAATAGAAAAACCAATGGCAACAATCCAGGGCCATTTAGGCACCAAAAATCATCCAAAATCCTGGTTTAGAGGGCTTCCATAAGGGTAATGAACCAACCCTTGGTGATTCCTGGGGACTCATGCACTAGGGATTATCAATTATCCTTCCAAGATCCTGGTTCGGGGGTTGATGATAATCCCTAGTACAAGCCCCGAACTAATCAACCATTGCTCGAATGGAGCTTCTGAATTACACTATTGATAAATGCTTCCTATGGTGGCTCGTTCAGCCCAGCAAAAGCGCAGCAAACATCTTAGTAACACACCCTCATAATATGCATACAGTACATATTACTCCTACGGTGTGGTTCCATGTGGTAAGTAATAAGGTTGTAGGAAGCCTTTGGGTATGTCCCAAACTTGCTGTCCACAATCACTGCTGTGCTTCTTGGTCTCTCAGATTTCAACGAAAATGTGATATCTGAGGAATTGCCCAAACGCTCAAAGTCCTTTTACAACCCACAAGAGCCGTTGAAGTTCCGCAAAAAGGCCATAAGAAAAACGAAGTTTGATGTTTCACCTGCTACGCTGCAGCAACAACTATGCTGAACAAAAAACAGCTGTGGAGACCAGTAGCCAGGAGCCGCACCACGATGTTTGCATTTCTCGAACCACGATGTGCCAAAGTTCAACGCATGCAGACACTTGTAGACATTTTAAAAAAAACTGCTAGAATTCCGCAAACTCACCTTGCACTGCAGAGCTGTCACCACCGTGAATTGGCTGACCCCATGAAACCACAGATCTATCTGCCAGGATCGCAGCAAATGCGCCATGTGTGCCCTGGACCTGCTGCACATTCCTCAGCCGATCTTGTACCACAGAGCTGTCACCACCAAAAAATGACATGCCCCATGTAACCACAGATCCATCTGCCAGGATCGCAGCAAATGCGCCATATGTGCCCTGGACCTGCTGCACATTCCTCAGCTGATCTTGCACTGCAGAGCTGTTGCCGCCAGATTCTGGATTGCCCCATGTAACCACAGATCCATCTGCCAGGATCGCAGCAAATGCGCCATGTGTGCCCTGGACCTGCTGCACATTCCTCAGCCGATCTTGTACTGCAGAGCTGTCGCCACCATATTCTAGATCTCCCCATGTAACGACAGATCCATCTGCCAGGATCGCAGCAAATGCACGATCTGTACCCTGGACCTGCTGGACATTACGGAGCTGATCTTGCACTGCAGAGCTGTCACCACCAAGCTCTTGATGGCCCCATGTAACCGCAGATCCATCTGCCAGGATTGCAGCAAATGCACATTCTATACCCTGAAGCTGCCGCACGTTCCTAAGCTGATCTTGCACTGCAGAGCTGTCACCGCCATAATCTGGATCACTCCATGAAACCACAGATCCATCTGCCAGGATCGCAGCAAATGCGCCATATGTGCCCTGCACCTGCTGCACATTCCTCAGCCGATCTTGTACTGCAGAGCTGTCACCACCATAATTTGGCTGGCCCCATGTAACCACAGATCCATCTGCCAGGATCGCAGCAAATGCGCCATGTGTACCCTGGACTTGCTGCACATTCCTGAGCTGACCTTGCACTGCAGAGCTGTCGCCGCCATAATCTGGCTGGCCCCATGTAACCACAGATCCATCTGCCAGGATCGCAGCAAATGCGTGATCTGTACCCTGGACCTGCTGCACATTCCTGAGCTGATCTTGCACTGCAGAGCTGTCACCACCATGAGTTTGCAGGCCCCATGAGACTATCCTGTTGCTTCCACAGCACCACAAAGCGAAAGCACTGCCGCATATATCCCTCTTATTTGTTGCTACCAGCCTCGCTTGAAGTACAACAACAGTGAGGCAGTCTTTCTCTTGGAGCCCTGCACTCAACAGTGACTGGGCAACGTCATCCAAAACGCGGCCGTCTGCAGTGACAAGCCTGACGAATGGTTGTTGAAAAGATTTCTGGACCAAAATCTTTAAGTCCCCAACTTTGGAGGACTGGGGAATTGAAATGCTCTCATTGCGACCGCCGGTCGAAACTACAGTGAATCGAAACATAGATAGTGCATTGGCCGTTGCTAAATACGACACGGCTTGGTGAGAAAGGAAATAGCGCAGCCTCGGTTGGTCAATGTTCATACTAGACTGTGTATGTCTGTGTATCTATGTCTACTTATCTATCTACATACACCTACACACGTGTTTTTCTTCATCTCTTTATGCATTCACACATTCGTGTGTCTAGCCATTTCCCTCGTTATTAATTCATTTGCATATTCATGTGCATATTCATGTACAACATGTATACAATGTATATTATGGTTTCATATTATATATACATACATGGGTTTGTCTGAAAATAGAGTGCCCCTGCATCCACTGCTTGATGATATGTATCCCTAATACTACTACCATCTGGTTATTTAACATAGCCATGGAAAATCACCATTGTTAATAGGTAAACCATCTATAAATGGGTCATTTTCCATGGCTATATTAAATACTGTAACCAGATGGTAAATTGGACATTTGGGGACTACACCCCATCTTCAGACCAAGCCATACATTCCATCAATCATCACATTGTGGGGGGGTACTTGGAGGATCATTCCACGGTCCAACCGTTTTAGTGGTGAACGTAAGTGCCATGTATAAATGGGATCGTCCACTGAATGGGGACTTCAACTCACACCAGGGTTATTACCCTCTGGTAAACTAACACAACTATGGAAAATCACCATTTTCAATGGGAAAATCCACTATTTCAATGGGTAAATGGTTGTAAAATCACTTCACCAGGGTTATCAACCACTTGCAAGGACGGTGTGATGACCCCCCAAGTACCGACAATTCCCCATTGACCAACCGATCGTTCGGGGATTTCCTAAGTTTTCCCATCTGAAAACCATGGCTGAACTAAGCCACTTACCCTGAAAAGTCATCATGGCCATAGGGCAACTCCCCATTTGCTAACCCATGGATTTTACCATCCATGGCTGAACTAAACCACTTCCTGGTACCCAAAGGTGACCCAAACTGCCAGAAATGCTCCGCCTTCTGCTCAAACGCTTTGGCGTCCTTGGGCTCTTGCGCCTGACGGATTTGCACCTGCTCGCAGCGACGGCAGGGCCAGACTGGCAAAGGTCAGGAGTTTGATCTATGTATGCCTATATATATATATTACATATTAGTGTATGAGAATGTACAGTATATATACATACTGTGTCCTTTAAAGCTGCGGTTCCAGTCCTGCCTGCAACTTCTGCAGTTTAGTTTTCATCTCCATCTGCGCCCTGGATCGGGAAAAGCCCAAGCCAGGGATTGAGGGAAGGGGAAAAAAAATATCGGAAAAATCTGGAAACAAAAACGAAAACGTATGAAAATATGGAAAAAATATAGAAAAATGTGGAAAAATATGAAAAAAAAATATTGAAGAATGCAGTAATTCATCAACTATAAATGGGCATGAAATACCCCAAATGGATAAATGGATTGATTTCAGGGAAAATTGAAAACCGAAAACATGATTTTTGCCCCATAGATATGCCGGTTTCAACTGTAAATGTTCCCTTCAACCCATTCTGGGACGAAGTTCTCGGATTTCGCCAGCTAAAAATGGATCCAGCTTTGCGACGCGAAAATCATCGGTTTTCTTCAATGGGGAATTGTCCATGAAGCCACGTAGAAACTGAAGGGTTCTTGGAGGATCATCACACCGTCCTTGTAAGTGGTTGATGACCCTGGTGTGAGTTGAAGTCCCCAAAAACCGTGGATGATCCCATGTTTTTCAATGGCTTTTTTCTCACCGCAGTTACGTTCACCACAAAAACGGTTGGACCGTGGCATGATCCGCCAAGTACCCTCTGGTAATTTAACATAGCTATTGAAAATGGCCATTTATAGTTGATTTTCCCACTAAAAATGGTGATTTTCCATAGTTATGTTAGTTTACCACAGGGTACCCTTTATAACAGAAGAATGACCGGATGACCATTTCCCATCTCTTGTGGACCATCCGCTTGTCCGGTGGAAAATCCTCACATGTTCGACCATCCACCAACCACCGACCGTTTATAGATTCAATATAATAAGCCAGTTAGTACTGTATAACACCTACATTATTAACCCATCAACAGAGGTATTTTTAATGGTTCAAAAAAGCGCGATGGTCAAAAAGTTGGATTGTGTAATATACACACATATGCATACCCATTTGGGGGGACGGTCATCAATCCATTAAAATTAATAGGGCTTCTGTCGAAACATGTTTTGACCATGGCTCATACGATATCCCCCCTATCGTAGCCTGGCCTCCGGAGCTGCAGGTTCTCCTCGTGCACATCGTCCTTTGCCTCAGCGCGGGTGGGAAATACTCGTGGCTTGGGAAAGTGATGAAGCCAAGCACTTGCAGATAACCAGGATATTTCATGGGAGATACTCACCAACAATATGGGATACGAAGGGAAACAATATGGGATATGGGCCCTTCTGGAAATGGAGAATACGCTCAGAAGAGCTAAAAAAACAGGAAGATTATGATTAACGAATGAATTTAGGGTGTAACCTATTTTGGACAAAATCATTGATTTGGAGTTGGTTACAAGTGATGATGTGACCATTTTGAAATTGTCGGGATCATGTCAATCCATGTCAACATCAAAAAAGAAATGTCGGAAGGCGGGTCAAAAGTATTCAAATTGCTCTGTCATTCGTAATATTCGTACGACCCAATCCCCAAATCCGATCCAACAAAAAAAACAGATTTTTATCAGGTCCAACGGTCCATCATCCATATCAATCCCATATCAATCCTGGAACAAACATGTGCTTCATGTGATTGGAGCTGATACTTTTTTTAATAGCAGATCATCCCCTCTGGGAGGGGTTTCCCCACCTGATTGATCAGCCAGGCTTATTGAATTTGGGCTTGTTGCTGAGGGCTATGGAGGGCTATGAAAAATATACCATATGTCGTATAAAAAAAAATGCCCTGTAAAAATTGGATGGGAATGGAAGTTGATCAAGCGCGGAGATAGAGAAGCGACAGAAGCTTGGCCACAAACTGATAATGGACACGACTTGTAACATCTTGCAACCAAAGTATTGATAGTTTAAAAAAATACAAAACCCCATGCGAAATGCGATTGACATAACTTGCAACCAACAAGCAACTGATACAACTGGCAAATTGTACAAACAAGATATAGAACCTGCAACCACCAAGTCCCGTTGGCTCCCCGTTGGGTCCCCTGGCGCGCTCCTCGACGATGTTAGTACGTGCCTCCGGAAGCGCGACATCGAAAAACCCACGTTAGCACGCAACATGTCAAGGTTATGATAGGAAACCATATGGGTATGGGTCAAAACCTATTATTATCAATTCTAATGGGATGAACATCCATTTACCAGCTATTTTGGGGTTCACTAGGTGCCAGGGTTTTGACCAATAGCCATATGGGATGTGATGTGGGTAAAACATGGTAAAACTATAGTAAACCATCCATTTGGATCCATTTGGGAATCATAATAATCCACCTATAAAAATGATGACTGGGGGATGGTTTATGGCATTGTTTTCCTGAATGGGACACAATATTCCACCATCCCCCTTTCAGACTTTTCAAAGGGCAATCAAACTCTTTGCGACCTTCGGACAGCAACAGCATGTTCCTTTGACTCGTCAAGTTGCAAAGGATCCGTTTTCGGATGTCATCCTTCCACTTAGGACAATCTAATGTTCAATCGTTCAATCGTTCAAGCACCCAAGTCTCTCAAGC
>Ga0126342_10010884_pt1 | contig 16273 bp, 18 predicted proteins | sample Cyp1metagenome_FD_92528 | JGI IMG/M metagenome (GOLD analysis project Ga0126342, IMG submission 92528) | Coral microbial communities from Lord Howe Island, Old Settlement Bay, Australia - Cyphastrea 1 metagenome | ecosystem: Host-associated > Invertebrates > Cnidaria > Coral ... | reverse complement strand
TCTTACTCTTTCTCTTCTGATCTTCTCTCTTCTAATCTTCCTCTTCTCTCTGCCTCTTCCCTGCTCTGCTTTTCATCTGTCCATATTGTCGGAAGTTTGACTTCTAAACTTCCTTCGATTATTGTTTATTTATTTATTGGTATAGTATCATTAAGAGCTTCGGTTTTGAGTCCATTCCGCAGCAGTTGAACACGAACGTTATTAGGGGGCTTGTGAAACGTGCACAACTTCTATGGAACGTGCACAACTGCTATGGAACGTGCGCAACTCCTATGAAACGTGCGCAACTCCTATGAAACGTGCGCAACTTCTATGATTTATATAAGTTCTCAAACACTGCAAAAAGCTCTTAACGATACTATACCCTTATTTTTTTGTTATATACGTATATACGTATATAAAGAGAGAATGGATTGATGACCATCCATATTATGGGAAAATAGCCCATGTGTAGACCATGGCACGATGAAAACTTTAGTAGAATCAAACGTGTCCAATAACCTTAGTGTCCAAATGTAGACCGCTAGACCGCTAGGCGCCACTAATTTAGACAAGCATCTTCATCCCCGTGGTTGGCCTGGTGAAGGATGCAGTGAAGACTGCAGGAGGAGAGTTCCGAGCAGTTTGCTGTTGTGTTTGTCGGAAGATTGGGCACAGCAAAATTACCGGTGCTTTCCCCACTACAGTAACGTGAACATTTTAGGGTATATCCAATATATATATATCAGTATATTCTATTCACAAAGCTGCTTTTTTCTGGGTGGAGACTGAAGTCCAAACCATCCTGCCGCGCAGCCAAGCCACAGAATTGTTCGCGAGAACTCCTCCTACCAGGATTGCTTACACAGGAACTGTCGCTGTGTGAACAGATGCCCTCTTTCAAAAACACTCCCGAGACTTCCTGTGTATGTTGAAGAAGTGACCATCCGTGGTCCGTTGCAATCAACTTGGCTGAATCTGAAATCTATTGTCACTTAGATTTTAGATATATATATATATATTCAAAGGTTCCACAGGCAATGCTATGTGTGCAACATCCTGCAACACCAGTAGATCTCAATGGACCGATCAGTGGCTGTGGCGCCTGTGGTTTTGCTGGCCGTGGCTGTCCGCACAGTGTGAATATGCCGGGAGTTCGTCTTGATCTTCTGCCAGCACTCGTGAGGCTGCCTCGGCTTCAAGATCGCCAGGCTTGCATCATGGCCTAGCATCGATGGAAACAGTGGAGATATATGACCAACAATATTAATGATCGTTGGGATATATCTATCTGTCTGTCTATCTATCTACCTGATCTGATCTGATCAGATCTAACTATCTAACTATCTAACTATCTAGAACGTAACCACTAAATCTGATCACCTCAACTTCCCGAAAATTCCAAGGTGCAGCATAGTCTTGAAGTTTTGTGAGTTCATGGCAGCATCCTCCAAGGTGGTCACTGCCTCAGCAACTTTGATGACTTTGAAACCTGGCTCAACAATCCTTCGAAACCTTTTCTGCTTGTTTGCATGAACATCTTCTTAGATGTTCTTAGGCTTTCTTGCTTGGAAACCGTGCTGGAACACCTTGTGACACCTTGCTTCTATGCACGAACGGTGCAAGAAGCGTCCTTGCCTGGAACCTGGGAACCTGCTTTGAGGCTCAAGATCATCTGAATATTTTTTACGGCATCCCTTCCCATTGTGGTGGTGAAAAAAGTGACACAAATTCAGACAGAAGAGTTCCCGTCGAACAAAACGTATCGCCATCACGGCTGAAGTGAGTCGTTAAAAAAAAAAAAAAACTGTTTGAAAATCCTGATCCTAACCAGAATTCATCGTAATTAATTCCATGCGGCGGTCTTCTTCTTCATGGGACTCACATACTGGTAATCTTGCTTGGCGGTTGAAATCTTCATCACTCACGAGATTTGAAATTAATTGTAACAGAAATATGAGGGGAGTGACACTTTCATCTGCAATTGGCAAATGGCGACCATCTTTGCAAATGCTGCTTTCGTCCCTGCAGCCTGGCATTGTTTTTTCCTACTCCAGAGCATTCTTTTTTTGCGTTTTTTTGCAAAATCTCTCGTGACGGGGAAACGGTGTCCAGCCTTTGCCTTCTGATTCTGCATGTTTCCCCTTTACCTATATGTTTGCAAAACAAGGAAAGCAATTTGGGCATATGGTCACCTATGACGGGTTTGGATGTCGTTCAGATGTCGTTTCGGATGTCGTTCAGATCACGTGGGATTTCCAAGAAACAACTTTACTGTCAAGATGCACGCCTTTAGAGAAAGGCGGCTGAACAATTTTCTTTTCAGCAATCTTGTTTTGCTTATTGCTGTCTCAAAAAAAAAAAATGGCAATCCTTGTGGCGGCCGTGGAGTCAGCCCACACCTCAACGCTAGCTCCCAACACCTCTACCTGAGCCTTTTGCAGGTATTTTTCATTTTCAAAGTTCATACGAGTACATATGATTTGGATGTCGTTTTAGATGTCGTTCAGGATGTCGTTCCCCACCTAAATGGAATACCCTCAAAACAGTTGAAGCCCAGAATTAGGTGCGGCGGTGCGGCGAATCATGAACCCAAGGATCACCCAAAACATAGCTCAAGTCATGACCCAAGCCCCGCCTGTGCGAAGCCACCCTTTTCTGTGAAACTGTTCAAAGTTTCACTGTCTCTGTTTGCGCGATCAACCGCACTCCTCCTCCGCCCTCGATGTTCCTGGCCACCATTGCCTGCACTTGGCAAAACTTGCCCCAATGGCCTACTGGATAGTCACTGATGGTGATCTGTGACTGGTTTGCTCAACATCAGTCGGTAAAAAAGTGACACCATTGGAGACAAGCATGAGCAAAAACTTGTCACCGATCTCAGAGCTCCCTGCAGCGTCGTTGAGTGGCGCAGCAAAGCGCGGCCAAGGCGCTATGTGTGCGATCCGGAAATTTCTCACCAGGAAATTTCTCACCATGCGACGACCGGCGTCCAGCGAGAATTGCCACAGGCATATCCTCCGTCCTGGCTCAGTGCTGAACAGTCTGAACAGACTCAAAAACTGTGGCGTTGACCTCCAAATAATTCTAAGGGATTCCTCTAAATATGTTTCCCATCAACCAAGTCAAAAGAAACAGGTCCAGTCAACTTCAGTCCGGATCTGCCCGCAGTATACGTGCAGATGCGTCGTGTGGAAACCTTTGACTATCAGCCGATGTCCCGAACTGGCCATTTCTCCAAGCGACATTGGGCTGGGCACTGCACTGGGCACCACTCCCACTGGCCGGCGATCGCTGCTCAAGGGATGTGAGCCTGCAGGAGAATTTGGGTCTGTCTGAAAATGGGGGGACCCCTAAATAGCCATTGAACAGTAGAGACCAGGCTGATATTGGGGGTATCGAATCTTGATCTCGAGCAGGTTGACATCTGAAGGTCCCTTAATCCCGGCCCGTTCAGTCAAAAAAGCTATCTCTGATTGTATCCCCCGGGCAAAACGAGCTCATCAATCCCCCAAGTTGCACACAGGAACCTAGATCTCAACTCATGTTTGGAATACCTTCCTGTTTGGGCCTTTAAAGATCTCAACTGTAGCCGCTGATGCCTTGACCGTGACTGTTTGCTGGTGCATGGTCCAGGTCGGCCAGGCCCTCCTCTGATGGGGGCTTGATGTGCCTGGAAACATGGCAGTGGAGCTGACCGCCGGGCCCCATCGGTTCATCATTTTTCTACATGTTGGTCATGCTCGTCACTGTCATCATAAGCATAATTTCACATTATGATCCGAAAGCTGCAGGCTGCAGCACGCAAGTTCGTCTTCCCTGGTCATCTTCTTGGCAAAACATCATCAAATGAATCAAACGTTGCAGGCAAGCGGGCTGAACCAAGGGGCTGCTGCAGATTGGAAGGGAGTCGAATACTTTTTCTGCTCAGCTGGTAGCCTGCCGAGGCAGAAAGTCACACCACCAGCGTGGCCTTTGATTGTGATTCATCTAGTTCAAGTTCTCGGGTCAAAACTATGATACCATAGGCTGTTTCGGGTTGCACTCGTTGCACTCGGGTATCAGTCTTGAATTGTCCCACCTGGCGAATGTGAGGCTCCGATTTCCTCTGCATGCCTTGCCTTGCGAACGCCCACAAAGTCGCATGAAGTCGTACGCTGCTTGTGACTCACAACAAGGTAGAAAATAAAGAAATATAAATAAATAGTACATACATGTACATACAATAGCCGCCATTCAACAGCTGTAGTCATATGGTGAATATTCTGCTTACATAATATGTGCAGGCACAAACTTACCTTTACTGCTCAAAGTTAATTCGACTACATCTTCACCTTCAGAGCTGGCTCTTGGTTTTCCATAAATGGATTATGACGATCCCCAATTTATAAAGGGCAGTATAAACCCCGTTTCATCATCGATCATCTGGTTCTTCTTAAACTGCTCAACTCCCCAAATCCAATGGTGGGTCATCATGTTTCACAATCTTCCAGTACTGCGACCAGCGTTAAAATGGCATCATGCATACTATTTGGGTTTGTCTGAAAAAGTCTGAAAAAGTCTGTACCCCTAAACCCAACGGTTCATCCTCCTCATTTTCCCTATAAAAACTGGATAGAAATATATAGAAATGGTTCTAATTGGGGGTATGCCGATATACCCTATTTCTAGATACACCCATTTGGATGTGGTTGCCTCACTGGCAGATCTGGTCAAGTGCTTCTCTCCCGTTTCCACCTCATAGCACCTGGGCTTCAAGGTTCAGCTTGCCGAGGCTTGGGCAATCCATGGGCTCCCCATGGGGAAAATGATGATAAACCATCCAATTTGGTCCTTTCCCAATAATTTTTGAACACCCTGATGTCATGGGTGGCCACCAGCATCTTCGACCCCAAACTATTTTAAAGTAATCTACCATCTTATCATTAAGCCAAGCATAAGGATGCACACCTTTCAAAACCCAAGTGTCTTGTATTGGCCAAATTATATCTGCACAATTCTATCAAATCAACCATTTCAGGGTGATTTTCAGTGGCCCATGGTGGCCTCAGCTCTGTGTTTGGGCTACCGCACTGACCAAGCCTTGCATGTAGCTCCCAAAAGGATAGCCGCTGCACGCACTTGCAATTCGGACAAAGCAGCGAGCTCATTCCGCATCCGCTTGCGAACGGAGCTGGGCCGATGATCTGCTGATGTCTGCTGATCCAATCATCTGTGACTTCCAAAATTCAACTGCTGTCTGATTGGGGCATATTTGGGCATATGATTGCAGCTTGAAACCCATTTAAGGACTCCGTTCTTTTGCGAGCATGAAAAGGAAGCAAGACTCTTCATGGTGTATCTTTGTTTGCACTCAGCATGCATTAGTGTCTTTCCATCTTGTCTTGTTCACCTTGCAGCTGAATAAAACACAAGCAGTAGTGTCGAGGCAAGATTTCCACGCAACACTGATGAAATGCATCCCTACACACGATTCCATGTCTACACACAATTCCACCCTCTATTATCAGAAGCTTCACCATCTCCAAACCAAAAGTCTCTTCACAAATTCCTTGCAGAATGACTAAGAGATGGATTTGTCTGAAATTTTTGGGGAAAACCTCACCCGTGATCCTGTGTCACATTCTTTGCCAAGAAACTTACCTGTCCCTATCCCCCCAATTCAATGTTGTTACATTCCTTTGCTTGGAAGGGTCTTGAAAAAACACAGCCATTTCGGTTCTGATGCCGGCATGCATTGGTCAACAACATTGATCAAGGGGGCACGGGGGGATCAGGTGTGATGTGACCACATGTAGGAGGATGGATGTTTTTTTTGAAGAACCCGGTATATCTACGGCAAATCCATGTAAATTCCCTATGTTTCAAACAGATCCAAGAAAAAAGTTGTTAGCTAACAGCGAAGATCATCGAACTCTCCTCCTGCCACGTAAGGCTTAGCATTGTAGAAACATCGCTTTTCGTCACGTCTTGGAGGCGTGCCAATTAGGCACGTGCCTGCCAAAGGGAAAGCTGGGTATGGTACCTGAATATGGGTGATTCACCCACAAAGTGGCCATGCTGAATGGGAAACATGATGATAATCCATTGGAACTATAAGTAACCTATTCTCAGACGCAGCCATTTAAGAAGAAATGAATGGACGATCGGATGATTCGTACAGAGTGAATGGAATGTTCTGTGCCCAACATACTGAATTCAGTTGATCATCAGAACGTGTGGTCAGCTGCAAGAAATCTAGCCAGCGATACACGTCAGCCGGCACTGGCACCCTTTGGCAGGCACGAGCATACCTCAAACAGCCCAAGCTGAATGAAACTATAGTGTACCCCCAAAATTCCAATGGATCATCATGATGTTCCCTATCAAAATGGCCATTTGTCTCATAAGTGTTGGGCTCGAGAGCATCGATCGCCTGGTCCTTCTCCATATTCGCCTGGTGCCCGCAACGCGGCACGACCCCGGCGACGGGACTCGGATCGCCGGCCATGGCGGCCATGCCTTGAAGAACGCGAGTTGCAGGTCCTTGTGCTCTGCATCAATACGGTCCTGGCCACGACACCCATGAAGGGTGAAATATGGTGAAATCATGTAGAACCAAGATCTGCATCCATGATGTGACAATTAGCGTCAATGCTATTCATTGCCATTGCATATATATATAATATATTATATTATATTATATCATTGTATCATTATAATACATATATTATATTATATATATAACATATCAATCAATACATATCACATGTTTAATTCTGTTTGATGGCTTTGAATGGAGCCTTTGAAACTTTGAAGTCCCCGCACCTCACGGTCTTCAGTCTCTTGGCGAAGGCGTTCCTGGCCGTTGGTGTCTGCGCCGTTGGCGTCTTCTGGGTTCGCTGTCGAACTCGAGCAAACCAACTTCCGGAGCTCCGGCCTCTGCCTTGAACTCTGAAATGAAGTTGTTTTGCTCGAGGTGAGCCTGAGGCATCAGGCTGTCACTGCTGAGATCAGTTGAGTATCTTATATATATATAAACATATTTATATATATAAACATATTCCAGCAAAGGGCAACCGACATCGCTATCCATCGCTTCTGCTTGAGTTGAAATGGCCCACAAATGGTGCACCGTCAAACCGACCTGAGCACTTGCCTAGGCCTTGGATCAGAGACGGGGCCTCGAGGATCATCCTTTGCTCTTCAGCGATCTTGTTCTTCTTGTCTTGAACCATCCATTCCGAGTACTCCTGTGCAAGGTTGGCAGATCAGAAGTCCTGATCTTTTGCAAAAGTTGCTCCAAAATGTTGCAAATGAAGGCAAGACAATCTGCGACAGCAGTAACTGGATTGTCCTTCTGCTCCAGATAGTTCTGGGTCATCTTCTGCAAGGCTGCCTGCTTATCAGCCTTCCGAATGCCACGCTTGAACTCCTAAGCGCGCAGGGAACTACAGCTGCAGGTTTTCACCTAGGGGATCATCCCAAACTGCATGCCACAGCGTCCTGATAGTTCTTGCGATCATTAATCTCCTTCAGCCAAGCTATTGGATGAATTGCATCACCGAATAGTCCAATGAGTTCAATGTCCACGGAGTCCACTGAAGCTGGCAGCTAGAAGCAGGCACCAATGACTAGCGATGCATCAACTGCTCAACATCAAAATGTGAAGCCTGGAGCAGCGTGACATGTAGGGCCTCATCAAACGTCCTGGGCCAACAAGTTAGGTGTTGTGGTATGAGGTATGCCGAACTTGAGGCAACAATGACTATCAAACAGAGATGTTGGGGTCACAATGATCACAATGTTTGGGAAAGTACCCCATCAAATCTGTGGCGTGATTAGCTACACCAACTGATTCAAAGTCAGTGAATATCGAGCCCCGGGCTGCTGCAATCCGTGCTCCAGTTCTGCCTTAGCCTGCATGTGGTCGAGCATGTCCTGCAATCACAACAGCATCTGCATTTTTTTTCGGAAGTGGTTCAAGGGAAAATCTACAGAAAACCCCTATATATATATACATATTCCAATGGCAGAAGGCCCATGGTGTCCTGTAAAACTTCCATTAAATCAACCCATCAAACAGCTGTGTACAATGTGTATATATCAACTGTGAGAGGAGGTGGCCAACACATAGTTGATCTGAATTCTTGATACGGAGCTTCTGAGTGCACTTGAATAGCTTCACGACTTAAGACTACCGAGCTTCGAATGAAATCTTGAAATCAGGCAGTTGGCAGTACAAGCTGAATAGGTTCATGCTCAGAGAAGTCTCAGACAAACCCTTAGAAAACTCCACCTGAGCCTGTCCTTTCTTTGCTCAGCCTGCTTAGCTTTCTCCTCTTCCCTTGCTATGTCCCATCTGAGGGCTGCCTGCACGTGAAAGATCTGATCACAATCCGAGGGAAATCTCTGGAAACTGCATGGACCCGTTGTCAACGACTGTCATAAAGTAAACCTGCTCCAGCCTCCATTCCCTTGATGGAGCGAGTGTCTTTCTTCATCTGATGCAGGCGAAATCTGAGCTCCTGGATCGGATATGATGCGCAGCTGTTGAGAAGTGGTGGAAATTTGAGACAACTGCCAGGCTCTCAGGTCCTTTTACGTGTCGTGTCACAACACAGTGTCACTACAAAGACGGCGTGCTGTTCCACGGGGTCCTCCAGATCTGCGAGGGTTGTCTTCGGCCCTGCAGGACACCAGGTCTCTAAGTGAATACCAGGGGAACCTGACACTTTGGTGCTAGGAAGATCATCAAATCTGATGTTCTCGAAGGTCTCTTGAAAGCATCTCTCAAGAAATCCCAAGAAACATCTCTCGACATCAGTACAAACCACTCAAACTTGTGCCCAGCTTTCAGGGCAAGCTGCGCAGAGAAAGTCCATCAGAGCCACTACTGACTCTTAGGGCCAATACTGCCCAAAAAATCCGCCAAAGCCTTTAGTTGCCCTTTGAAATACCCCATGTCCAGACTGGTTGTCTCTAGCCTCCAAAGGCACCGGGGGAAGAGCTGGGGCTCTTGTAGCCGCCCTTCTTGGGAGACTGCGTCTCGGCCAGATTCTCTTTCACTTCCCCAACGAAGGATACCATCAAGTGAATCAGCAAAGAAGCACTGGCTGAGTGTTCGGCCACAGAAGGGGGATTGCCACCCTCCAAATTCAGACAGCAGGTAAATGAAATGTATGGATGTGCGTTCTTGAAGGATTTGCCAAATGCAATGGCAGGATGTGCAAGGGGCTCACGTTGTTCCACAACGGTTGCGATTCCAGACCATGCTAAATTCCTGGGTGATTCCTGAAGTTTCTGCTAACTCAGTAGGTATGCTCCAAAGCGGTTTGAACCCTTGTTGAATATCCTAGATTATATGGTTGATATGTACAATTGAATTGACTTATAGCAATTACCGAAAAGATAGAAAAGTCAAGTCCTACTAAATATTGGTAAATTGAATCTGTTCTATCTTTTTGGGTGTCACTATAATATATATATATATATAAATAAAGATTAGGGGAAAATCATCCCTGATCGCTCCAGGGGCTCCCAACTCTGACAGGGACTGGCACAGGACGCAAGCTGCTGGTTTCTCGCACCTGCGACAAATGTGACCGGAGGTTTCAACCAATCCAGTGATGGCTGTCCAATGGTTTCCCTTCATTCGGTCACCGTGCCCCGTCCACACCTTGCCCGAAATAGCGCTGACCCTGTCACGAGGAGAACTTGTCAAGATTATCAGCTGGGAGGTCCAGAAAACCGTTCAGCTGTGAGATTCAAACGCACTGGACACCATCATCTGGTTCTATTCTTCGTTCTGAATGCTTCATTGACTTTTGATCCTCCTAGTTCAATGTGTGGAATTCTGATCCAACTTAGTTCCAAGGAAATGTTTCTGGGTTGGAACTTGTCTGCCGCAAGACCAAATCAACACAGCCTTCGGACAGATTAACAAATGCAAAAAGTCCTTTTAAAGTTGTTTGAATACATTAAGAATTAAGAAATACATTCATGACATTCATACAGACCTCAGGCCTCTTTCAAACCAGTTCGTGGTGGCTCAAGTTCATACTAAACTAAACTATGGCACAAACCATGGTCCCATGGTACAGTACTCAATAGCACTCTACCTACAGCGACACTTGAGTCCCAAGATGTCCCAGGGGTTTGTGAACAAGACAGTGGAGTAAGTGCATCAAGGCTATGTATCAAGCTATTACTCAATGGCACGCTACCTACAATGAAAACATATCTACTGAATAAAGCTACACGGACATTTCAAATCCGCTAAGTTTCATGATAGAACTGGGTTTGTCTGAAGATTGGTACCTCAAAATCCAGTGGTTCTCATAATTGTTTCATTGAAATTGCCTTTTTGGTGAGTATATGGTATACCGTATGCCCCATTTTCAGACACACTTGTAATTATAGTAATACTGATAATAATAATAATAATAATGATAATAATAATAATAATAGTAATACGCATAGATCCGGACGTTTGCCCGGAGCCTATGTTCTTTTCGGGTAAAACGACCCGAGTTTTCAACAGACCCCCACGAAGTCGTGGAAGGGTTCTTGATGTAAATTTCTGGTTCTCCCGGATCCTAGGTTTTCTTGCAGAAAGCGGCCCTTTTGCACCACTTGTATTTGGGATAAGAAAGAATATAACCATTACAAGACCTTTTTACGTATTGTTTTACGTATTGTTTGAGGGGATGGCAGATGATATATCCTTCTGTAATGATGTAGTATGATGGAAGAAAATATAACATAATATATCCATTATAAGACCTTTATACGTATTGTTGAGGGGGTGGCAGATATATATATATATATACTGTATCCTTCTGTAATCTGTAATATGACGGAAGAACTTATAATAAAATATCTCAGATGTTGATTCAATATAGGGCACATCGTGCGAAAAATGCGACATCATGGAACCAATGGTAAAAATGATGTAAAAATGGAGGAAATCCCTGTGGATTTGGATGAGACAACTGTTAGAACCGTGGCAAAAATGGGAGATTATTTCAGCATGGTTGAACGTCTGGTTCTGCGGGTAATAATAATGATAATGATAATGATGATAATGATGATAATGATCATAATTATGATAATGATGATAATGATGATAATGATGATAATGATTGTGATAATAATGGTGATGATGATAATGATATTCATGATGATAATGATAATGATAATGATAGTGATAATAATAGTAATGATAATAGTAATGATAATGAAAATATTAATAATCATACATGTTTTACTTGGCGATATATCTCATTAAATCATATTAAATCTCCATTCGTCGCCAGCTGAATTTCTGCGAAGCCTACATTTTGGGCACCGAGGCACCTCGATCCTGTCGAAGCAGAAAGCGCAGAGCTCCTGCGACCGTGTTGGGGATACCCACTGAGCTCTCACCCAGCCACCATAGGTGGTGTGGTTACCATTCCCAGTCATGGGCATGGGTAGTTTATGACATTGTTTTAACCACATGATACTAGTGTATACATGTAATGTGGGAAAGCCTGGCTGCAGTAAACCTACCATGACTGGTGACGACAAACCAGCCATGAAAATGCTGATATTAGGGATGGTTTGCGTTGCTATTGGGTTTACCCCATAAAATCACTACATTTGCTGATCAGAGGCGAATTGAGAGTGGGAAAGTCGGAGTGCCAGTGCCTCCTGCAGTGCATGCTGGCAATGCTTCAGCATTTCTGGCATTTCTGGCATTTCCTCTGTGATCTGGGCTTCCTATCTGGATCCCATCTCAGCAGCCAGGATGGTCGGTGAAAATGAAACAAGTCTGGCGTCGGATGCGTCGGATGCGTCGGATGCGTCGGGCCCCTCAGCTCTTGGATCGCAGGTGGATCTCTAGTCCATGCTCCACGACCTGAGACCAAGTTCGACTGGGATGCGAGTTGATACAAGATGATAGTTGATGATAATTGTATTTATTCAACTATTCTTATTAATATTATAAATTATCATATATTATCATTAGAATAATAAATAGATCTTTTTGTTATTGATGATACAGTAATGTGGAAAAGAGGACACACATTCAGAAAAGGTCTGCGCTGCAGCTCTGCATTTTGCGGGCCTCTTTGGGTAGATATTTTGGCGCACACTCCTTGAAGATTTCTTGAAGAGCTGCCGAGTATCGCTTAAAGACCTCCAGAATTGACACAGCTGGAAAGTTTTGACCCAAAAAAAACAGTGGAAAACAGCCATCTCTAGCCTCCAACACTCTCTCTTCACTGGGATTCTCTTCTTTTGGGCCAACATCCACGGGTTTACCTCACAGGCACTTCCGCTTGATGCGAAATCAATGTGACAATTATCTCAAATAAAACATATCCAAAGAATACAAAAATGCCACCCAAGCTGCCAAATTGAATGTGCAAGCGGCGACCAGGCACCTTGGAACACATGTTGATTGCATCTTTCAATTATGGCTTGGAAGCTTCATCTAATTAGGACCTTTCACTTTCACACCTTCTGTATCCTTCTGTGGGGTCCTCCAACTATGTGTTACCAAGAGGTGAATGAGTTGAATGTTCGGGCAGCCACCGGCATCATCAGTGGAGTTGGAAGCAACGGAGAAGTTGGGATTCCACCATGACCTCAGCATCGAATTTCAAAACGCCGCGGCATCGCAACAGATGGCCTCACCAGGGATGGCACCAAACATGATGAGATTGCCAATCTTGAAGTTCCTGGGCGAAACGAAGCGGATGTGAGCTCGCGACTTTTTGCTTTTTGAAAAAGGGTGTTTTGTGATTTGAGCCGCTGATGCCCGAGGATCTTGTAGAAGAATCGATTGATTTTTCTCACCCATTCGGCTGTCCTCCACAACACAGAGTGGCCAATTAAGTGCTGATTAAGGTGGAAATTATATAAAAACAAACCAAAACTACATCCAGAGAGAGAAGAGGCTGTCAAGCCAGGACTTTTCATAAAATTTGCTGAAAATCACTCGGAAAAAATGGAAACCTCATTTTGGGTGTCAGGTACTTGGATCGCCATTGTGTCCTGAAGAGTTGGTTCTCGCCAAAGCTATACACCGGAAGAAGTGGCACTCCATGTTGGATGGCCAACCTGGGGAAAAGCGGAGTAACTCAAGGGGAAGCGAAAATGTGAATGCGCCAAATGCGCCTGCCTGATGAATCCCAGATTTGCAGGGAAGTAAAGTCTCTCCTGGCAATTGAGAGATTCCATCCCAGCTAAAGTGCTCTCAAGATATATCGAAAAACGAATCAGATTTTGCCCAAAGTCGACTGACTCTGCGCTGCACCTTCTTATCATCAGTTTCGACCTGCTCATGGAGACCCCCCGGTTGGACCTGGCACGATGTAGCGATGACGTGGCGCCGTGGCGGAGTTGGAGACTCTGAGCTGCAGGCGGCCACGGTCGCTCCCGCTTGCAGCAAATTGCTAAAGGTCCTCAAAGATCAGGGCCATTGATAGTTGCGATAATTGCACCTATTGACGTTTTATGACGTTTTATGAAGTTTTACAAGCAGTAATTGGTTATGTGATTATGTCAGCATCACATGGCTATATGATCAATGATTGTCACATCAAAACAGGTGTTCTTTCGAAAAAACGAATCAAGGCCGCAACTTGCGATCTTGTGAACGGGCATGGCAAAGAAGAAGATAGTCAGCCAGGAACGGAACTCGCAGCAGCCTTGGAGCCATGATCTACAGAATGGGTACCTAGGATGAAAAATGATGAAAATGAGTAGGAAACGATATAAACTACAGCTTTTAAATAGTCGATGTAGAGACAAGTAGCGATGCAGATATATAATTGTCTTTGGTTTGACCACATGTTTTTACCTTGTTTTGGTCTTCTCTTGCATATCATGCCCTGTTTTCGTCCTCAGCTGTTCAAAGTTTTCCTAAGCCAATCTTTCGCCGCATTTGTCTGACAAGATCTGGGGTACTGACAACGACGCCACGCCTTGGGCTGTTTCATACATCTGTCCGTAACAGTTCATCAATTTTCTGGGCATCAAAACGCTTCCAGGATGTTCACTCCGTCTGTGCGCCAAGGCAGCTACACACAAACTGTGCACCACGTCGGCCGGTGGGAAAGTCGTCGGCCTTTTTTTGTTCCCCAAAAGCAGGTCATGGAGTCCTCCAAACTGTCCACACAGTCACACAGTTCATGTTGAAAATATGTGTGGGTTTGTCTGAAAATTGTGGCAAAGCCTCAAAAAATGGTTGGATCATCATCATGATACGTCTCATCATTTTTCTTTTTGTTGCTATTTGATGGTGTGGTATATTTTTTATCTAAAAATTCTGGGAAAAAAAAACAGCAAGGCCCAAACAAGGTGGGAGAAGGAATTAGAAGAATCTGTTTATAGAAAGAAGTAAAACAAATGTTGAACCAGCGGGCGACGTTGTCATTGAATTGCACTACACAAAGGAAGGCACAACAGCCACTGCAACTGCATGTGCCAGGTGGTCACTAAGTCAGGAGGAGCTCAAAAGCTTGGACGGCGGAGCAAGACTTGCAGCCAGGCTGTAGAATCTCACAGGATCTAGACGACAAGGATCCTTGAAACTCACTGGATCTTGGTACAAGATCCCTTTGGGAGTCAAAAGATAAGATTCTGTCAGTGAAGGCAAGTCATTTGAGCACTGTGCCAAAGCGCCGAGAAGGATGCGTGAGCGAGATCAAAATGAACACCACGCCATATCGAGAGCGATCCGACGCGCACAAAGTCAAAGTGACAAGCATTTCAGCCAGGCAATGCACGCTCCACAAAAAAATCGATAGATCTAATTACACAAATTGAACATGTGCAAAAACCATGTTTTACCCTGCTATCAGGCACTTTTTCCTCGAGGTCTCTAAAATACTGCACCTGCTGCGAAAAAGGAGCCTGAGGCATCAGAAGTACTGCGCGTGCCGCACAAAATGATCACCAAGCACGACATCACAAGTAAAGACAGTCTCGCAAAACGAGCGTTTCAAGGCTTTCAAAACATCGTCCAAGTTCACCAAATACTGCACCTGCCACGAGAAGAGACCTCCAGTGGCACCTGTTGTTTCCACTCATGCCTGCCAACATTTTGCCACGCGGATGAAAAAGTGTTCGATGTCCTGCGAAGAACGTACATAGCTACAAAATGGACACCGCGCGCCAGTAAAAGTAGACCTTTGATGAGAGAAAAAGGTATAAAAAGGTTATCACATGTTTGCACGAGCTTGCGCAGTCAAACGAACATCGAAATCTTGGGGGTAACCTTGTGCGAGACTGTCGACGAAAAACTCACAGCCACGAGTGAGAACCTTCAATCAAACCGGCCTGTAACACTTACCGTAAGAACCCCTTAGTGTGGACACGCTGTTTGGGGAATTCTAGTTCATCATATGTTCCATCAACATCGCTATTTATCATGTATTCTATGGGTATCTTCCCCAAAAACCGATGGGGTTAATCTCATTATATGTCATCAATGTCGATGTCCCATCAAGTTTGCTATCCCTGAAATTTCATGCTTAATCCATGGGAATACTTCAATTTTCATCATATTTTCATCATATTTTCATCATCCAATGGAAATTTCAGCCATCTGAGACTCATCGCCCAGTAGTGTGATGTGAAGCAAAGTGCTGCAATGGCAAAGGCTCCATGAGGATGCCAAACCATCACCTGCCAAGTTCCGCCATCTGAAAAACTTGTTCCCTGAGTCATTTTCTGTGGGAAAATTTACAGGAAATCATGTGTTTTTCCAGTAAACCCAAGTGTTTCTTCCAGCAAATCACGGTTTTTTTCCCAATAAAGATCATGATTTCCTGCAGATTTTCCCTTTAAACCAATTTTTGAGCTGATGGATGCCGCAAAGCTATGCTTCACACATACTGCTGGCCATCTTTCCAATAGCCAGCCGCAGCATGCTCGGCCAACTGAATGCAACTGGTGGAGGCACTGGATCAATCGACACAAAGTGGGGCCAAGTGCCCGGCATTGTCGGAATATCTGAGGTACCATTTCCTTGGCTCAGCAGTCTCAACGATGCCAACATCAAACAACCCATCTCCCACCTGACTCGAAAGAAACAAGATGAAGCCCACGAACCCGAATGCTCACACGTATGTTAATGGTACAGATGTCAAAACACGTGGTTATGCAGTCACGCGCAATACCTTTCTGCAATAGTTTGTTTGAACAGTCTTGTACATGTTTCCCTTGTTACCAGTCTGCAGTGTGGAGTGGAAAGTGTAGAGCGTGGAGTGTGGAGTGTGAAGTAAGGAGTGTGGAGTGTAAAGTGTGGAGTGGGGAGTGT
>Ga0126342_10010883_pt1 | contig 16273 bp, 14 predicted proteins | sample Cyp1metagenome_FD_92528 | JGI IMG/M metagenome (GOLD analysis project Ga0126342, IMG submission 92528) | Coral microbial communities from Lord Howe Island, Old Settlement Bay, Australia - Cyphastrea 1 metagenome | ecosystem: Host-associated > Invertebrates > Cnidaria > Coral ... | reverse complement strand
GTTTTCCTATGGTTTTCCTATGGTTTTCCTATGGTTTTCCTATGGTTTTCCTATGGTTTTCCTATGGTTTTCCTATGGTTTTCCTATGGTGTTCCTATGGTTTTCCTATGGTGTTCCTATGGTGTTCCTATGGTGTTCCTATGGTTTTCCTATGGTTTTCCTATGGTTAATAGTGGTTAATAATGGTTAATGATGGTTAATGATGGTTAATCATTGGTATATTATGTAATCAATGGGAATTTAACTGGAACCGAGAGCCATTGGAGGTACCGATTCCATATATTTTTGGCCCTTTTTTAAGGCCTATGTTTGCGGGAATATCCCAGCAAAATATGGCCAAGAATATGGTACTAACGTACCTCCATTTTAGGATCCTGGAGATCTCCCATTGATGGAATGTCTGAACCTTTCACAAGGAAAAACGGTGGAGGTCCCCATCTTCCCAGCTGGTTGGTGGTTTGGAACATGTTTTTTCCATAAGTGGGAATAATGGGAATAATACTCCCAATTGACCGACTTTTTTCAGAGGAGTTGAAACCACCAACCAGAAATTATTGTGGAAATCCCTATTCGCCGACAGGTTTATGAAAATCCTGCGTTGACATTCTTTGTAGACAAAGCCAAAATATGCCAAAACAAAAGTGTCAGGCCTCACATGGTCATGTCTTACCTGCGATTGTCATCCAGTGGCATTCGACTTTCTGGGTGTTGATCCTCAAGAGGTCATGACCCCCAAGTGATGGGTGTTTGTCAAACCTTTCTTCATCCCGGCATAATCTGGGATTGTAGTGATGGGATTTGATGAATTTTCTGCTTGATCCAGAAAGATGAGGACGTTTGACGTTCGCAAGTCCACACGAATCGTGGCATGCTTTTTTAAAGCGGTGATGAATTCAGCACCTGATGGACTGGCGGCAAATTTCAGGTACCCTTTTACGCAGATGATTGGTCCCACCTGGTGGCGAAATTGCTTGCATCAAACATCGCAGGTTACCCTCTGGTAAACATACAAAAAACTATGGAAAATCACCATTTTTAATAGATAAACCATCTATAAATGGGCTATTGTCCATAGCTATGTTAGTTTACCGGAGGGTACATGTCAGTAGTTTTGCGGAAGACGATGTCTACCGAAAACTGAGGGTTTTGATCACATGAAAACAGGTCCAGGATCATGACTACAGCTCATTATTTATCATTGGGCGGCTGTCCGATGTCGGAAGTGACTAGGTTTTTTTGGGGGGTTTGCGGGGATTGGGGGGTTTGGGGGGAGGCAACTGACATGCAGTGGTTTCTTAGGAAGCCCTCCATGTTTGCAAATGTGGATCTGTGAATTGTAGTAATCTCATAGGACTCCCATCACAAGTAACACCAACGCTGATTTGGTATTGCATCTACCCTCTGGTAAACTAACATAACTATGGAAAATCACCTTTTTTCATGGGAAAACTCACTAAAAATGGCAATTGTCAATAGCTATGTTGACATAACCAGAGGGTACTTAGTTTGGGATCCAAAAACTGCTATGTAAAAAAGGGGTCACGGGATTCGATTTTTCAAAAACAAAATATAAATCCGAAGTATGTTCGAGTAAAATAGAAAAACACCATTAACCAACGAGATATTAATGGATTCATTATAGTGGTTAATGGTGGATAACGGTGGTTAATAATGGTTAATGAGATATACTGGTTGGTGGTTTGGAACATTTATTTTATTTTCCCTTAAAAAAAGGATCATCATCCCATTGACTTTCATATTTTTCAAGATGGTTATTGCACCACCAACCAGTATATGATATGTATATAGGAAACAAAAAAGCGGTTGATGGAACTAAAAACCCACCAACCGTTTTCCGATGATTTACCGTGTTGATCATGGTGTTCCTTGTTTCGCCCCAGTGTTTGATTGAAAAAGTGTGACCTACAAATATTCGCACATGTAGATATCTGTATATACCTGTATATATGTACATGTGTAAACAAAGGTTTACGGTATTTTGAGATGTTTGTTCCTTCATTTGTCAAATAGTCCCATCAAGTGGGCTAATTTGTGGATTTCTGGTATGTGTAGCCCCAATTTCTGATGGCGCTACCCATCTATTTTTTGGTGATGGGAAATAGTTATTTCTGTCTAACCTTGAACTGCACGGCATTGGATACGCAGAGATTCTATGAGGCCGCATGATGTTTGTCTGGGCATACCACCAGCTGGTGGGGACTGGTCTTTGCATGACATGTTTGTCAGTTCCAGCTTGCGAACACGATACGCATGACTGCTGTGCACCTGCTCTTTCTTCCATGTTCTGGGCACTGCATTAAAGCCGCGAACTCCCAAGAAAGCAAGAGCATGACAACCATCATGAGCTCCCCAAACTCGCTTTCATTCACACCATGAGCATCACTGGACTGGGCGGCGGTTCAGCATCTTAAGGTTTGCAATGAGCAAGGCGCTTTGCCCAAGGATAACTTTCAATATGTCCACCGATTGTTGGGGATGCGATTAAATTGAGTCGCAACCACCGAGCGATATTTTTTGTTGGGATTGTTTCTCCGTCCCCATCTTTGGAGTACAGGTCACAGGCCTCTTTGAGGCGCAAGCCGAGAAGACGCAAGAGAAGGCGCGCGAAAGACCCCCCGTTGGCTTAATGGTGGCAAAGGGATAATAGGATGGCAGTGAGATTGTCGGCGACTGGGCTTCACATGGGCTTAGCCATACTTGAGATAACCACCAAAAGTTCAAACACATAGCAAATGGTGAATGGTCGGGTGCAATAGCGGCCTCACCGAAAATTGTGAAGTTTTGAGATAAAAATCAACAGTAAAGCAGCCAGGCGCGCACCTACGAAGACCTCCAGTCCGAGATGGTTGGCCCGCGAACCCGGCCAAACCCGGGCCTGAAACACCTAAGCCCCACGAACACATGAAAGTGTGGTTGTTTCTTAATGGACTCCTATCCACATGTGTACCAACACAATGCCTTGGGAGCGCGCATGGACAAACGCGGTCTGATTCGAATTTCAAGTTGCAAATTGACATCGCCAGCCGGTGGTTCAAACATGTTTTACCTTCAACCCTAGAAATGGAATGATCATCCAAACCGACTTTCACAAGTCAGTGCTTGGATTTTGCCACCCAACCAATGGTTGGATTGTGGTTTGAGCCATGGTTTTCACCAAGGTTGGCGCGGCAAAGACCCAATTTGAATTGTGTGAGCCATGTCAAACGTTGGCATTAATACATGACACTGAGGTCTTACCACTCGCGTTGCTGACTTGGAGGAGAATATCACCAGGTGACCATGCGTCAAGGAATTATGTGGAAATCTGGTTCAACGATGGGCAAACCATTGCATCAACAGCGTTGGTGTTATAATCCTATAACCGGTAGGTGCTTGTGGTCCAAAAGCACCATCATTATTCATTTTCTGCCGTACAGCTGGTGGATCAAGTGGCAAGACTAGTAGATGGCCTCTAAGCTTGACAGCTAGACCATCCACAAATTGCGGAATTGTCCATTGGACTTGATGTGTTTTTGGATGGATCCCCCTATTTTGTTGTTTTTGCCCAAAGACTCTTGGTGCTTATGTCTAAAGGATATTAAAGGACAATCTTGTATGAGAATGTGAATTCTACCGCGACCTCTTGCGGGGGCATTCCGCGCAGGGGATGTGGTTCGACCTGGCGGCTGGCCAAGGCACAGCGGCCAAGGCGTGCCTGGCAGAGCGCTTGCCGTACTTCGGCCTGACTTTGAGCGAGACGCACGGCAGGAAGCTCGAACTCCAACTCACAGACTATATTGTGGCAGAGATGAAACGGGAAGGAAGTACATTCTTCCGGCCCGAAGCTTGCCAAAACCCGGCCGAAGCAGAGGAATCGGAAAAGAAGCCAGTGCCGAAGAGCAAGGGCAGTAAGAAGAGCAAGGCTGACGATGAAATCGTTATAGGTAGCCCATTCATCATAGGGTTGGTTTTGGTGGCCTGATCTGCCCATATTCGTCATGCATTGTATGTTTTCCAAGTAGCCTGCAGTCGATTATGATGCATATATATTATCTTTTTATATTTATATATATATAGTAACCAAACACATTTACCAACTATGATTTTTCTATTTGTATATATATATATACATATGTGAGCCGGGATCTAAATTGTCGGGGTATGAATGTATAAAATGATCATTGTAGATGTAATGTTTGGGACTTGGCGTGAAAAACGATAGGGCAAGTTAAAAAACGATGCGTCCTTTTCAGGATTTGATTATGACATATTATGATGATAATAGGGTATCTAACCATTAACCTTTCACAATGTTACGATGCTGGATCACTGTGTATTATGATGATGTTTTAAAGATGAAATGTTGTTTTTGTGTGTAAGAATTGCAAAGAGACACAAAAATGGGTTACTTTGGGTAAAACAAGAATAAACCATCCCCCAAATCACCACAATTGGGGGTATAATCCATTCCCAAATGGGTGTTGTTTCATTATTGTTTTATCCACATGACTAGCCAAAGTAACCTGAAACAATAGGCAACTACGGCTTCCCAGCTATTCCTCCAAGTTAAAGCGGATTCGAAAGCAAGACGTCGGGATGTCCTCACTTACAAACGAAGACGCGCCCAAATAATCCTAATTAGAGAGGATGCCTCACTCATCATTCTTACATTTATATATACATATGTTTTACATGTTTACATATGAATATTTGATCGGAGTAAAACCAGAGATTCACGGTTTCACCCCCCCAAAAAAAAAATCCATGGCAATTCAGGTACCGCCTCCGCGAAGGCACGTTGCTCAAGGAGATCCAGGCCCTTCAGTCCGAACGTGCCGCAGGCGACCTGGGACTAGGGTGAAATGCTTGGATTTCGGCAGCAGGAAGACGGATTTTTGGGTGACTTATGCAACCTATATTTTCATACTATTTATATAAATATAGATATACATATAGTTACAGATGCTGCGATTCGTGCGGTTTTTGATGGAATTTTAGCTGGGATTTCAAGATGATTCAAGAGGAGATTCACGGATATGAATGGATATTGGTTGAGATTCATATTCTGGTTGGTGGTTTGGAACATTTTTATTTTCCCCAATAGTTGGGATGATGATCCAATCTGACTAATATTTTTCAGGGGGGTTGAAACCACCATAAGTATTGGATATGATGGGAATCATGGGGAGTTCACCAAAATAAATGAATTTAATGAACAAAAATGGCGGTATGACGGGATATCGTGGTGGTATACTGGGGATATGTCCACATGAGAGGTGACCAAACCCCTGTTGGTTGATGATTAACTATCAAACATGGGACATTCATTATCTTTTTTGGGGGGTTTTGACTTTTGACCATCAAACATATGGGGATAAAACTGTCAAATGACTGGTTGATGATTAGCGTGTGTGCATGTACAAGCACAAGATGCCAAGCACAAGATGCCAATGCCCAACTTAAAAGGGGTGGATGAAAACCCGGTCTGGGCGCTACCGCCGGGCCCCTATCACCCATGGCGCGAAGATCTCGCATTAGCTGAGAGCAAGGGCTTTCGGTAAGCCAGAAATCGGGCTTGGGCAGTTGCAGCAAGACTTCTTCGAAGGAGATTCTGATCGATTTAATTTGACAGCTGATCCTCAACACACTAACATCTTTGTGAATCTTGCTGCGAAGATCACCGATGAATATGTGTTTGGGTCCTTGCGAACACCGCTAAAGGTGTGGGATTGGTCTCGAGCACGTAGTTTGCGCCAATTGGCGTCGAAAGATTCATTTGGTGGATTTTTCTTCTCGCAGGTGCTGAACAACAATTCACAGCGTAATTTTGTCTGCCCAAGGACATTCTGGAAGGCTTGGGCCAACGAAGACCCTTCCAGTTTGTCGTGCAAACGTACCTGCCAGTGATGCACCTGGGCGCAGTGGTCACAGCTGGTGGTCACAAACCCATACTTTACCATGCATATAGATTTATTAATTTTCACATTTGCACAGACAGTCATCATGCTTCGACTGCGTTGGTTGTTACTGGTGCAACCTCGGCTTGGTCTTCGAGGAACTGCGGCGAATTTGGAACCAGCTCCACGTCTTAAAACCAGTCCTGTGTGTGTGTTTTTTAACTACCCAACACAATGGAGATTAGCAGAATTTATTTGCTGGAAATCCCTGTCAAATAACCAGGAGTTATTGGCCAGTCATTCGCCAGCATTTTTTCAGAAATTTGCGAACCGGTGTTCCAATTAGATTTATCTGAAAATAGGTCCATAATTGGATGGTCATGCTCAGACACGTCCATTTGATCTTTCAGTGAAGAATAATGATAATACCTTGGGGTTGGTTAAACCATGGGGAGACTCAAAGAACGATAGATTGTGTGGATGGGTTGCCCCAGGGTTCACGTACAAAATTGAAACAATCAATAAAACTAATGAGGTTAAAACAAAAATAAACCACCCATTTGGTTGTGGTTTATACCTCCTATTTATGGTGATTTGGGGAATGGTTCGTTATTGTTTTAACCACATTATGGCGAATTCACATGGGTTACCCTGGTTTTGCTCTAAACTGTCGAACTGTTGATGGGTAACATGACCCTGCCATGGAGGAATAGAAACAAGATCGTCGAATCGCCACGGGAAAACCTCCTCACAATACAGGAAGTTCACAGTGAAAAATACTGCTGTGAATCAATTCCCGAAAATTGGTTTATGGCGAAACTTCCGGGAAAAACTTACATTTGTGGGGAAATCTATGGTTCCTATATGTTTTAGCCAATCCCAAAATTGATCATTTTGGCCCAAGATCATACCATTGATATCTCATCATCATAATCATCGCATGTATATCCATCGGTGGTTAAATAGGTCCCTTGTTTCAGCCATTAAAAAGTAGACAGTCAAAATCATATTGAAATCCAACGAAAACACTCGATTGTGAAAACACCCAATCTCCTCAAAAAAACTCCCATCCTATTTTTTAAAATAACAAACGTATGATGAAAAATGGATATCATTTATAGTGGTTCCATGTGGCTTCCATCATATCAGTGGAACATGGTGCAATGGAGGTTTCCTTAAAGAGGGCTACCCCTAAATCATGCATTTTCATATGATTTTCAACTATAAACCAACCATTTGGGTACCACCATTTAAACCATTTATGGATTTTCCCTTGTAAACCATCCAGCGTTTTTGGGGTACCCCCGTGACTCTGGAAACCTCCAAATCCCATCTCACAACCGACCGAGCCTTCCGCACGACCGTCCACGTCTCCACGTCCACGTCGCAGGCGACGCGTTCCGCACCGCAATGCAGCAGGCCATGCTGGGCGAAGCAAGTTGAAAGATGGGCAGCATTGACCGTCATTGACCCTCCGGTAAGCATGATTTAATATGGGCTTATATATGGTTTACCCGGTGTAATCGGGAATTAATGGGATATTAATGCGATACTATTGGACAATTGATGGGTTTACCTTCCGTGACATCAAACGTGGTTGGCTGGAAAATGCCTTTTTAAATGCCAATAGATCGGCGCAGGATCCGTTCACGTACGCTGAACCATGACTTCTGCCACTCGCCATCTGGCTGCAGTGCAGATGAGTATGTGATCTTCTCATTCCAAGGTTGGGATGGAGCAACGGTGTATCTCTTTCAACAGGTTCACAGAGGAGAAAGTGAATACTGGCAGTGAGTAAGCCCACGCAAGTATGTCATACTGTCCAAGGGTACGAGTGAGAGGATCAACACTTCTACCCATGCAAGATGTATGAGAACAATGTCCTTGCCAACCGTCAGGAATGCTGCCGATGCCATAAAGTACCACTTGAATCTGGCAAGACCAAGCAGCAGTACGACCATCGGACCTACTTTCTTGTGCTATTTCACATGGTGAAATGATAAGATTGGGTGTGGAGTCCTGCTAGGAAACAGACCAAAATCATTGCAGATTGAACATGCGCTGATATTTTTTTGGCTGTAATAATGGCCTGAATGCATCCACGCTAGATTTTTGTTTGGCGGAGCACCCCGACCGAAAAGAGTTTCATTGCTTTAGAATCATATATGGTATACCAGTCATCGGCCACCAATAAGTATAGCGCGTGGGAAATTACAATCTTTTAATAACTAAATCAACTGTAAATGACCCCTTTTCAATAGCAACCTGTTAAAACACCAGAAGGGTACAGTTTGTCTTTTTTACTGCATTATGCCGCATTGTACCCTACTATGAACGTTACCACCGTTTCCTATTGCTTTTTTTGTCTTACTCGATGATATCTGACTATAACCTTCTACTATACCCCACGGTTATTATTATACCTCCCTTTTTTCACCAGTCACTCATCACCATGAATCACCATTTTTGTTTAGATACCCCCATGGTATCACATTGTATCTCCATAATTTACCCCAATATTTCACCATTTATCATACCTTAGGAAATTTTGACATCTATAGCTTACACGCGCTTTTTTCCATACCATCGGAAATCTACAATATACATCTATATCTCCATATATCTCCATGATTTCCTATGATGTTGATTGCCCCATGATAGGAAATATCCGTTGTATATTCTCATCATTATTATATCCTCTTTCCTAGGATGTCGAATAACCCCCGTTATATCATATCTCCATATATATGCATTACTTCCCATTCAAAAATTGTCTTTATATCTCCATAGGAAATCTACTATACACCATATCCCATAGGAAATGATTTCGCATGATTGTCCCATTCTATTGCCCTATTACCTTCTGGTAAACATGCCAAAGAACTATGGAAAATGACCATGTTTTATGGTAAATCAACTATTTCTATTGCAATTTTCAATAGCAACCTGTAACACATTACCAGAGGGTGTATCCATTAATATCCCCGTATTATCCCATCACCATCCCATTGTCATCGCATTATCATCCCTATATTAAAAAACAAACATATTAAACCATAGTAAACCCATTAACATCCCCTAAATTACCAGAGGGTAATATCCATTAATATACCATTAATATGCCATACTTCTCCCATGATCATCCCGATAAAACAATATTAGGGATTATAATAATCCAATAATGAACCATTTTTAGATAGGAATCCCCATTTTAGATAGGTAAAATGACCAGAGGGTATCAATTCTAGATTCTCATCTGCCAGGCCAAGGGCGAGTTGAAGACGGTGCGACACGACTTGCGCGAGTCCATGCGGGACTGGGTACATGGGATTTTTTGGCGTTAATGGGGTGTTAATACTGGTTGGTGGTTTGGAAAGAAGTACTGGTTTGAAAACCTTTTGAGGTGGATACCGCGGACTACAATGGAATGACCTGCGCGAATTGCAGAGAAAGCGCGATCCGTGCAGAAATAAGGATTGCCTCAGAAGAAGGTATCCTTATCTGAGGTCTGTGATGAATATCTACATGTCCACCAAAGAGGATGTCTGATTATTAACGTGTTTGGAGTTCGAGCGCTTCAGATGGACCAAATGTTGAAACCCTCAACTCCAATCAAGATCGAGCCAATGTGTGCAAACACAAGCTTTTACATTTGGTCGACGAGGACATTCTCAACTTTTGCTGATTTGTAAATGTACTTCCACGGTACAAAAATGTTGGAATACGTTCCATTTCCGATTGGACTCCATCCGATCTTGCTAAAAGGAATCCGTCTTTTGACAGCATCTCCGGCTTACATTTCGAGTCAGTTTTGGCCGAAGAGAGATGTGTCAGAAGAAGATAATGGTTTGCACTTTGGGTTCGGATTTTAAAGGTGGTGTCCCAGTTTGGAATCGCTGAGTTGGTGAAGATAACGAAGATTGCTACGGTTTAGGATAGGATCTATTGTTAGTGACCCTTCGTGGGCCTTTTCAACGTGTAACTGGGGGGAACCACCTTGCAGGACAACAGTTTCAATAAATGTTGCAGCAGCCTGGGTAAAATGCCATAACTTGAGTGTGTTCCATCTTTTCAAGACCCAAATTATGGTGCTGAAAATCATGACCTTCCTTGAGAACGAAGGTCGTCTTTGGGATTTGGATTCCACGACCATCCCCGTGAAAGAAATTCGATTGCAATGTTTGTGGGTGTAGATGCTGAGTGTGTTTCAGTTGATTTTCTAATTTTGGATGGAGAATATACACCATGACAGGGGGAATCTATGAAGGATATGTTTTTTGGAGGTCTCTTAGGCAAATCCAAGAATTTGATGGTTAATACCTTGGAAACACATTGATTTTGCTTGCTGATGAAAGGTTTACATGTCAACCATCAAAAATATTGTGGTTATTACGCGAAATATCACCAACAAGTTTCTGCGGGTATTTGGGGCATGTCTGGAAAAGCCAAGTGGCGAATGTCAGGTACACACAGACATACACACATATATATATAATGGTTCCGCTATGTTTTGCCATGGATACGTCTAGCAATCACCAGTTACCTTTTTTGTAACCACGTTATGAGTATATCCTTGTTGCTTTCAACCCCCCTTCATGTTGGCTAGATTGATTACATATATATATATATACATATATATACCTCCATGATATACCGAATATATATATATCCCGATCATGATATCACCATTTTTGCTGGCTATATCACCATGAATGTAAATATATAACTAAGATATAGTATACATACATGCATGCATGCACGCATGGATACATAGATACATAGATACATACATACATACATACATACATACATACATACATATCCAGATCTATCTCCATTACATCTTCATAATACCCCATTGTACCACGATGTTTGTTGCTTGTTGCTGAAAACCAGATGTCGATAAACCTCTCTAATCCCATCATACCTAGCATCAATATCCAAGACTCATCCCATGTTTGTCATTTTTGTTTGGTGTTAAACCTCTTCAATGGATAAGTGGAATTCTCCATCCGAAAAAGTCCCAGTCCCACTTCTCCATCCCAATAACTCCCATAGAAGTATCCTATTGGACTGGGAATTTTCCAATAAGTCACCAATTATCCACTAAGTCCCATTATAATACCCAATAATCCCCAGCAAAGTCCCATTAAATCCCAATTAAATCCCAGAATACGCATGAATTATCCCATTCTTCTACTTTTGCTTGGTGTTAAACCTACTAAATCCCAATTAAATCCCATTACATCCCATTAAATCTTATCAAGCCCCCTGTTAAATCCCGTTAACATCCCATCCCTGCCATCTTTGTTCACCGAGCCCACCAGGACGTGATGCGCTTGCGGGAGGAAGCGCGCAGCCACAGCGTTGGGTGCCCAGCAGCGATGAAGGTTAGGATTATTGGGAATTATTTGGTTATTATTGATGATTATTGGGAATTATTGGTGATTGTTGATGAATATTGATTATTGGGCATTATTGGGAATTATTGATGATTATTGGTTAATTATTTGGTGATTATTAGGGACTATTGAGAATTATTGGTGATGTTTGATGATTATTGGTGAATTATTGGTGATTTCTGATGATTTTTGATGATTTTTGATTATTTTCGGAGATTATTGGGGAACTATGTGTGATTATTGATTGGGATTATAGTCGTTTATTTGGTGATTATTGATGATTATTGGTGATGTTTGATGATTATTGGTGAATTATTGGTGATTTCTGTTGATAATTGGTGACTATTGGGAATTATTTAGGTTACTTATGATGGAGACTTCCACTTATCCATTTGCTTGAACACCAAAAGTGGAATACTGGGATAGTCGTGAATATTCTTGGATATTCACAGTAGGTATGATGGAATTGGAACACTATTTATGATCCAGATGACCCATTGATAAATGGATAGTAAGAAGATCTTACTGGGATCTTAATAGGCTTGGATGGGGAAATAACTAAAAGTATATATGAGTACCCTCTGGTTCTGTCTACATAGCTATTGAAAATGGCCATTTACAGTTGATTTACCCATTGAAAATGGTTATTTACCATATTTTTTGTATGTTTACCAGGGTAACTACAGAAACAAAGAAAATTTACAGAAAATAACTGGGAATCTGATGGGAAAGAATGGATATAACCACATTTTTGACCACAGATTTATAGTTGATTTGTGCCAGTTAACTTGGATTATAAACTCAATAACCAGGGTTTATGGGGATAATATCTATAGTCGCTAAGTTTTTCAAACCAAATTATACCTGTTGTGGTTGTATAAGATCGACCATTGCATGGAGATATTGATGGAGATATATGATATGATTCTGTTAAGAAAAAACAACGATATGATATGGTCCCAAAATATTTAAAAAAAACATATACCTACCCCGAAAATATGATATGGGTTCCTTTATTGGGGAAAAAATCTGGTTCTAAAGCATGAAATTTGACACATCAAAATATGGGATTTCCATGTAGAACCTGGATGATTTCAGCCACACAGCTGATTTGGGAAGTCCAAGGAGTCCCAAAAACATGGGCGACAGGCCAAAAACTTATTTTATTTCTTCAGGGGCATGCAATTTGCCAATGTAAATGGCTGGGTATGGGTGACCTAAAACCAAAAGGCTGGTCACGCCAGAATTTGGATTTGAAATTTCAAGTGATGAGATTCATTGAAACTGCAACTTTGCATGGATGTCAGACTTGTTGATTTAAAAAAATGACATCCTGTCAACGTAGATCCAATCATGGACAAGTTATATTTTTGGTTTCAATCAAGGACCCGCTGCGATCATTGATCCATGGTTTGGTATGAAGCAGGATAGCCAGTGTAGTCTTCGCACCTACAATTGAACAGGAATCCATGACAAGCTGAAATGTTCAGCTGCATGTTTTCCATTTGACCCATAGACATTTCCCAGACTGCCAAAGATGTTGTGGTCCTCCTTATCAATCATCGTCATCATCTGTCATCATCATCCTCCTCATTCTCACCCTTTTCCCGCATCCACATAAAACGGGTCAAGTTTCAATGACTTGAGATTACTTTAATACTGGAAGAATCTTGTATGTTTTTACATGGAGATACATCCTTGACACATATCAACCTGCTCTATATATATAGATAGATAGATAGATAGATAGATAGATATATGTGTATATATATGTCTATATATATGTATGTGTATATATTTGTATATATATGTATATATATATATGTATATATATGTATGTATATATATATGTAAATGTATATATATATGTATATATCGCTTTAATCCAATCGTATTTAATACAATTCATTTCATTAACAAACCATGTCCGATCAAAATCTGATCATCCGATGGAAAAAACATCAGAAAATCCCCATTGCACAGCAACGGTACGCTCTCAGTACGTCGTGGAACGCGCTCAGAAGCGTGCGGCCAACGAGTTGAAGGCGGTCGTACGTTGATGTCTTACTACTTTGAAACATTGAAAACGGGATTTCTGCCAAAAAAACAATCACGGATAAGACATAGTCACTATTCTAAATGATCCAGATTTGGTAAATAAAACATAAAAGTTTCGACGGTTCAGGATTTGGTAAGTGTCCAACCGCAACCCAAAAAAAAACTCTGTGGGATTTTGCCAATGGGGACTCGCCTCCTTGTGGATCATCGTTGGATTCTGCTGGGATCTGCGTGAAAATCACTGGATATTTTTATATTCGGAATACATCTGGATTTATTGGGATATTCTCAATCTATTGGAATATTCATTTTCCATTATAATATTATCATTAATATGCCCATCATATTTTTTTTATTGGGATAACCTAATGATATTGGGAATATGATGGGAATATCTTCATGATAATATGAAAATTGAATATCATTAGATTATCATTGTAAATCACTGGGAATGATATTGGAATTATGTTAGAATACTGCAGTAAAAATCACTGTAGTGGAATTATGATGGAATATGATCCGAAATTCAAAACACACTTTCAATGAAGGAAAAAACAATCAAGGATAAGACGCAGTATGGAGGTACCACTACTGTGGTTCACACATGTTGACACTACTTTGTGAAAGCTTCACTTCACAGCATGTTTTTAGACACCGCGAAGCAACTATTTTCTGATTGGATTTTGCAATTTTGCGAAATTCAGATCAGTCTTTCCTGCAAGATCGGCATTTTGGCTCGATACCATCTGGTAAGCTAAAATAGCTAATGTCAAGTGAGGATTAATAAACCCCTCCCGATTAATCAACCACCACTGCCCCAAAAAAAAATGTAATTTAAAGACAGTTGTCCCCCCAGATTAATAAAACCCCCCGATTAAAAAAAACACCAGTGCTGAAATCCATTTTTTATCCAACATGTTTTATTTCCAATTCTATTTATTTCCAATTTGTTTTCACCTTTTTTTGAGCATCATTGTTATACTTAAGGTTTAAGTTGATCATTGAAAATTTCAAAAACGAATATTCCCCAAATGATCGATTTCTAATTAAAGTCTTTATAAAAATCATCAGTTTGGATAGCTCCCAAAGGGTACCCCCCATGAGCCCATGTCCCCCATTAATACTAACCAGGGTTTGCCCCTGATTAATCAACCACCTTTCTGATCCATGAGATTTAAACAAATCCAATAGAATTCTGATAAGATCTAATTGACGTAAGCCATATCCAAATGTTTATGGTTCAGAGTTGCTTATTATTAAGGGGGGGGTCAAGAAACTAATCCGGTGTTGGCATTATTGAAAATGGCCATTAAAACAGTGAGTTTTCCCATCAAAAATGGTGATTTTCCATAGTTTTTTGTATGTTTACCATTTCGGGTACCTTCATTCGATGCCGAGGGTTGACTTGGTTGAACCGTTGGCCAGGCCAGAATGAAGATCGAGGACGAGAACTTTACGGATGGTAAGAATTCAATGGTCATGTCAGGAACCGATTAATGGTGAATATATGGTTATATGATTAATGATCAATGGGAATTCCAGGAACCGATTGATTGGAGGTACCGATTCCATATATAAGGCCTATTTTTTAGGCCTATGTTTGCGGGAATATCCCCAGAAAATTTAGCCAAAAATATGGTACAGTACCTCCATTTTAGGATCCTGAAATTACCATTGAACAATGGGTAAAAATGGATGGGTCTGATGGCTGAAACCAAGTCTGGTGTGCTATCAAAACTTAGCTTGTCCCATCACCAACCGTTCATAGGGATAAAAATCTCACGACTTTTTAAAATTCCTATTATGCGATGGTGGTGACCATAATCCTTTAACCTATGTACCATGTTTTGACCATGGCACACGTGAAAACGAGCCGAAAGTCCTAGCCTTTGTTCACGCTAAAAAGCCTAAAATGCTATAAATTTGGGATATACTGTGATATACCCCATTGCAAGACACACGCAACGGCTGTTAGAATGATCCAAATGGTTTTTAGATGTTCCAGCGGAAATCCCGTGGCAGGAAGGCAGAGAGAAACCAGAGTTTTGACCGACAGATCTGGGATCTATTGGCATAGTTGGAATAGATGTACTTTTTAGTTATATATTTGTATATGCCGAAAAATATCCCAAGATTCAATTGGAATAGATGTACTGGCTTCAATATTGCCAGGGATTCTGCTAAAATCTGAGATTTGGGATCTATTGGGTTTGCACCAGATGACCAAATCTTGCTGGGTTGATATCATGACCCTCTGTGAAAAAAGGTGTGCGACATGGAAAATCACCATTTTTTATAGGAGAATATAGGTGAATATGTCATAAATGGACAGTTGTCCACAGCTGTGTTAAATTAGCGGATACAAGAAGTGATTGCCAGCCATCGTCAAAAGAGCCATGTGATCAAAGACGGTTGGGTGAACGACGATGCGATCGCCGATCATGATTATCGATCCTGGTGTTCTTGATGATTGTCATTATGATCATCAGTATTTGTTTATAGGGTACTGTATAAACATTTAGAAATGCAGCTATTTTGATGTTCACCAGGGGTACAGACTTTGGAAAGTTATGATGTATTCATGGAACGAATATTTAACAAAAATATCCAAGAATTATCCATAGATATCATGTACTTGATGATCATCATCATCATCATCATCACTATTCTAGCTACTATTATCATGTCTACCATTATTGTTATCATCATTGTTATCTTAGTAGTGGTAGTAGTAGTAGTAGTAGTCGTCGTAGTGGTAGTGTTAGTGGTAGTGGTAGTGGTAGTGTAGTGCTAGTGGTAGTGGTAGTGGTAGTGGTGGTAGTAGTGGTAGTAGTGGTAGTAGTGGTAGTAGTGGTAGTAGTGGTAGTAGTGGTAGTAGTGGTAGTAGTGGTAGTAGTGGTAGTAGTGGTAGTAGTG
>Ga0126342_10010882_pt1 | contig 16274 bp, 13 predicted proteins | sample Cyp1metagenome_FD_92528 | JGI IMG/M metagenome (GOLD analysis project Ga0126342, IMG submission 92528) | Coral microbial communities from Lord Howe Island, Old Settlement Bay, Australia - Cyphastrea 1 metagenome | ecosystem: Host-associated > Invertebrates > Cnidaria > Coral ... | reverse complement strand
TGGCAGAAACCCGAGGTTTTCCAAACCAGTACTAAAATACGGGGTTAGTACGGGTAAAATACGGGGTTAATACGGGTTAAATACGGGTTCAGTACGGGTTTGAAAAAGAAAAACCGAGGTTTGTGTAAGAAACCCGAGGTATTTTCATTTCGTCAAACATACCTGAGGTTTCGAGTCAGACCCTACAAATTTCCAGGGTTTGGGTTCGCAGGGTATGTATCATATATATATATACTATAGGCATAATTATAATTATACAGATATAATTAATTTTATGTAATCGTCAATATTATCAATTAAGTATGTGGGTAAACAGGGGGTGGCTAACTGTGTGATGGGAGATAATTAGATATGATATTTGGGAGTTGGTTGTGTCCAGCCAACTATTGGGGATTTAGCCACCGAAAATGGGGTGGCTAAGCAATGAAGACTGGGGATGGCTCTTCAAATGAGAGATTAGATAATCATAAAATCATGGTATAACATGGATAACGTTCATGGAAAAACTGATGATGAACCATCCAATTCGCGGAAATTCGCAGTCCGCGGTATCTTTGGACATGAGTCATAAAGTTCATTGATATTCCCTAAGCCTGGGATGATGGGTTGAGCGACATCCCTATGCCTCCCTAGGCCCACAGATAGTATAGTTTGAGACATCCCCAGATTGGATCAGGATGAGGATCAACTTAAGGACCAATAAACATGGTGATATGATCTGTGGATATGAGGACTAATTTTGCTATATTTTGCTCAGGTGAATTTGCCTGCGGCTGGTGAAAATTTCAAGGGTTCTCAACTAGCACACGGCAAGATGTCTGAAGTTAGTATCTACAGAAAGGAACTGGGCTGTATCCCTATATCATGGAGATTCAACCAACCCTCCACATGTGACCACCTCAAATAGACGATTGGGATTCGCCCTTACAGAAGTGATTTTCTTGTGCCTGTAAGACTACAAGCACACCCAGCCCCAGACATGATTGAATCCCCATGGATTCAACAAGAATACTCTCAATACTCTCCTTCAATTTAAGTATATATCCATTTAGTTCGATGAAACCCATAGGATCCATGTATGGTATATATGCTAACATTGGGGATATATTGATGGTAAATGTTACCATATATATCCATATATAGCATACATGGATCCTATGGGATTATATCAATCACATCTCATCCCAGTTCGGCGTCCGGCCTCTCCCGTCTGCACTCTTCTCTCAAGGCTTCTTCAGCTTTCGCCTGCGCGGCCTGTCTTTGGAAGAACTCCTGCGCCCAGTCGTTCTTGGCTAAATGCATATAGCAACGCTCTGGTTGACTCCCAGGTTTTTGTTGAACTTAAAACCCCCCAGTCGTTTGGTGCAACATCCACCCATGTTTGGTGCAGGAAACATCCAGTCACGTCAACTGAGATCATCTCTATCCAGGACATGAAAACCACACAGGAGCTACGCTACTCCCAACATAGATAGATTTTGGCCATCCAAAGGCATGGTTTCAACTAGATTTAACTCCCCGATCGCAGGCGCTTGAGAAGCTTCATGGCGGAGAGAAGCTGGCAATTTTGAGAAATCACATCATGCCATTCTCCGTCCAATATAGCACCACCTAAAAAAATTAATAAATTATTGCACTATTCTAGTGGAAAAGTACGTGTCTATCTTTTTTTGGGGGTAGTCATATCATGCCATACCTACCGCGAAATCATCTTTCTCACAGCAGCTTTTTGAGGCACATTCCGAGGGTTCCATCAGCAGTGCTTCCTCACTAGGGATATCAATGTTCTGATGGAAATATGTGTCTTCCGCGTGTCGCAAACATCTTAAAAGGTCACCAAATATCACGGCCCCACGACTGATCTACATATCAAATAAATATACATATCCTATAGATGTTCCTGAGGGTCTCGTTTTTTGCCCCGTAGCGCAAATCTGCCTATTTTTATCTTAGAGGCGTTTTTTGACTTTTGGAGCGTTCTATCATTAATTACAGATGTCCTTTAGTAGGCTTGATGCCAGTTTCCTGCTAAAGTTCGATGATGTTTCAGGGGCAAGGCTGAATAATTAACTAATCACAGAACCCTCGTTGCCGGGTAAAGCTGTGCTCATGAGCTGCTACTGCATGAAGCAGTTGCGCAGATCACGCATCATATATAAGACGATATTATAAGATACTCTCTTCATGTGACACGTTTTTCCTGGCACAACACGGTTATCATTAGTTATCATATGTTATCATGGCATGATAGGCTTACCATCAACTGCTGCGACGGGGACGAATGATAATTTTGTTTATGGCATGATCAGTTCCTGATCATAAAACCCGGGATCATCTAATTACTGGTATGATACGGTATGGCATAACAAGGTGTCATTTTTGCAAAATCCTACGCTTTTAAGAGGCGTAGTTTGCCGGGTAAAAGCCGTAATTTGCCGCAATTGGGAAACCACCCATGTTCAATTTCGAATTTCCTGGTTTTTCAGGTATGATACGGGTGACAAACCATGGGTGCACACAACGCACATAATCAAATTGAGCGATCCGGTTTTGATTTTTTTGACACTGGGACCATGGCTCCTACTTCACCTGTCTTTGGCTTCATGGGTTTTCTTGTCTTAAGAAGCTTTGCCCTCTTTTCGTACCATTCTAGCAACTTGCTCATCCCACACTGGCATGTCATGCAGGCTCTTCAGTCGCTGATTTGGGCTAGTAGCAGGCACCAACAGTATCCAACAGTTGCAGCATTGGAATCACAACTTCGAATAAAACTACTTGGATATGACTCAGGGATGATCTTCCAAGGACACTTTTCTTGCTCAAGAAAACTGCCAGGGGCGTTTTTATATTAAGGGGCTGAAATTTTGTACTCTTTGCTAAGAGGCAAAAAAATAGCACAGGTGGATGTTGCAGGTATCATGTCATTCATTCTCATCACTTCAGGTTTTTCTTTACCTCATCTTTTGGATGTCCATGGATTTCCCTATCCACAGTTTTCTGTGGCATCGCTGGTGCTTCGGGATCCTAGGGGCTTCTGGCGATTTGTTCAATATGGAAATGGATGGTTTAGATACCAAAAATAAAGTCAAACCCGTGCCTCCAAATCCATTGGTTTTAGTTGCAAGTTTTCCTTTTTAATGGTCATTGTTCCATGTTTTATGGTATCTTCACATTAAAAAAAACATCCATTGGCCACTGGCTAAAAAATAACATGATCCATCTGGGTATGGGTCAATACCTATAGATACATTTTTAGTGGGATGAACATCCATAAATCCCAGCTATTTTGGGGTTCACTAGGTACCAGGGTTTTGACCCATCCCCATCTCCAATTTCCAACCTCCAAAAGGTTCACCATCCATGGTCCGTCACCGTCCTCTTCCCGTTGCTTGGCACTTCTTAGGGCTTTCAACATCTGCGGCAGAGCCGCTTTGAGCTCCGCCATGGCGTAGCTTGGAACCGAGGACACGGTGATGCGCCAGGGGTAAACCCACACGAATGGGTGAGAAATGGTGAGAATCATACCGTCTCTGTGGTGAAATACTTTGAATGTGTAGCACCGCAGATTTTTGTCAAAACATCGTCGGGTCTAAATAGTCTTTCCAGACGTTCAGTGAAGTGCATGAGCAGATTAGAAAACTAGAAGTCACTGCGTTCCAAACCAGAAAATGCCTTCAAACGTGCTGCTGCGCTGCCCTTTTTCAGTGCACCCCACACATGAATCAAGGTGCCGAAAAACAGCACTTGCGCCCAGCACTCGAGCAGTTTGGCTGATGTAAATGGTGTTACCGAGTGTTACCAACTACCAAGACACGTCCCTTGATATTATCTTTAATAGTCTCATCACAGTAAATCTGCATATGTGTCATATATGAATATGTAGTAAGTTGCTATCCATAGACTTTACGTGCGTATGTGTATATATATATATTATAGAGAGAGATATTAAAAAGTGTGTGTGTGTATATATATACACATACATGTATGTATATACAAATAATAACATATTATATATGTGTGTGATGATCAAATGTCGGAAGAACAGATTACCTTGCCTTGGTATTTCCAAGAACTTGGCTACACTAGCAGCAATTTTCCGCTTCAGCACCTCTTGAATTCCCACGAATCATCCCGGTTGAGGTGCATGGCAGGACACATCAGACTGCAGTTGAGGGTTTCTCAAGATGGGGGATCCACAAACCCATGGCGGTCAATTCTGGAATGGTCTAAAGTTGGATACCCTCTGGTAATTTAACATAGCTATTGAAAATCACAATTTTTAATGGGAAAATTCACTATAAATGGTGATTTTCCATAGTTATGTTAAATTACCAGAGGGTAATTTGGGTCTCTATGGCTTTGGATCCTTCTGTTTCCCAAGTCGATTGGACCATCTCCAAACTTCTCAGTCGATACCATCGCGGATTTAGCGCCAGATGGGTGGAACATGGTGGCAGCATCAGGCCAGTTCTAGCCATGATGTCGAGGGGGCAACTGGACTTCTGTTAGGGGAAACTGCACCAAAATGATTTCTTTGAGTGCCAAAAAAAAACATTCACCTACAGTATGGGCTGGACACACTTTCGAAAGGTACCGGAATTGTTCTCAAAATTACGTGCCACCAAATCACAAACAGAGCCGGGTCCGATATTTCAAAGATTTCCTGCGCTGGAACAGTTATTGTCAAAGTTTACGTGACTGAGGGGTACATTACTCAAGGGGTACATTACTCAAATTGTATTGCAAAATATGAGAATAATGTGAGTAATAGGGTTTCCCCACACTCCGCAGTTAAATAGGGTTAATTGTATTAAATATGAGAATCAGTCTATTTAACTAGCCGCCCAGGGTTTCCCCACACTCCGCAGGAAGAGGGTCCAAGACTTGAGGGTACTTAAGGGTCAATTACTGAAGGGTAGCCCTGGCAAATCATGGCGGGTTTCCCCAGCACAACAGGTCCTGTCCTAGAATTGATTTTGCAGGGACATACTGCCTGGAGGGTGCACTCTATCAAAGCCATTGACAAACGCCTTGTGGCCACACGTCCTTAATTTCTGGAGAGCGCATGATTGTTTTCCAGCTTTTGAATGTTACAAAATTATTTCATAGTTTTTTGGAGGTTGTCATTTTCCAAGCCCCAGTTCCTGTATTCAAGAATGACCTCTGGAAGACTACTCTTCACTTCGGGAAAATTCAAAACTGCCGAACTGCGAAACACGAAAAACCCCTCATCCCAGTTGCATCAGACGAAAAACCCCCCGAGGTGATGATCCAGTTCATCGAGATTTATATATTGATAATATACATATACATATATATACACATAGTGGATTAACATCCTATCTTGGATTTATGATCATGAAATCATATTCTTGGGATTTAGCTAAATCATCCCATCTTGGGCTATCAAATGATTATGATTGTGCTATATTAATTAGATCATATACCATAATATACACATGTTTTTAAGATTAATATTATGATTATTATCAATAATCCCAAGAATGATAGTAATATTGATAATAATCATATCCCACTAACTATTTTTTGATATTAATAACCCAATTAGTATATTCATTCATTATCATCATAGATAATACTGCTGGAAATATCATATATCAGAATCATAAATATGACATATATGATATCCAATCTCCAATCACTATAATATATATATATATATGTGATTATATATATGTAGTAATGATAATTAATGAGTGGATATCTGAATAATGATGATATTAACCATATTTAATCATTATCATATACTGATGATAACTGGAATATGCAGAATATCTGGATATTTCTAGATATGATAGTGATAATTTATCCAGATATTGTGCACCATAACGCACCCACTGGTCGCAGACTGGCGCTCGGAGGATCCCCACCTGGGTGACACCTCAAGTGACACCCAGGGTGAGACGTGTTCGGTCGAAAATTGGGCGCCCCTATTTGAATCACTGGCAAAAAACAGGCAAACATATACAAAAATCGCAGATTTCAGATGGTTTCATCCATTCTGATCAAACACACCCTGAAAATTCCTGAAACATTTGGAAAAGACTTGAAAATCATCCTAAATGACGGCCAAAAATCATCCTATAAAATGACTCGACACCGTGAATTTTCGGCCCAGAAAGGAGCTCGTCGCTTCCCCATTCCACGACCCCGCTCAAAAAAACGGGGCCGAGCTTCGCCTCAGTGGCTCAGCCCTCTGTGCAATCTGACCTGCAGCGAAAAGGTTGTCTCAAATTTTGGAAGCACATCCCATCCGGTTCAATGGATAAAGAAAACCCAAGAAGATAGAAAATTGGAAACACGGAAATATGGGTAAAACATCATCTATACTTCTTTGTGTATTCTATACCATTCTGGAAACACTGTTCTATCTTTTTCGGGGGGTGCTATATATATATACCCATAGGAACCATGTATGGTATATATGCTAACATTTGGGGTATATTGATGGTAAATGTTACCATATATACCATACATGGATCCTATGGGATATAGACTATGGACCCCAAAGGCTTCACCTGGTGGCGAATTTTCCGAAGGTAAATCCTCCATAGATTTTCAGTTACCAAAGCCACATCAAAGAAAACAAATCTCAAGTCCCCACATTGTTGGTATTGTTGTAGCCCCACGTCAACATGTTCTATGTTTTTCTTTCCAAATTCCATCCCCTTTGTGAATTTCTGGCCCTTTTGGAGGTGTCCACGTCTGGGATGCCTTGCCTGACCCGAAGACAAAGGTCCAGGTTACCATCGTGATGCACGATCTGCTTCAGGCACTTGACCTCGGGATCTTCAATTCTTATCAGTTGGGTGGATCAAACGTTCAATAAACCAGCGGTGAGCAAATAGATACTATATATGTAATATATATATATACGTACATATGTACTATATAATACTATATATTGATATGTTCTATATAATATAATATGTAGGTACATAATACAAACGTTCTATATCTATAATATCTATATATATATATACATGTATATAATATTTTAGAATGATGGAGACAAGAAAAATCCGGCTGAAATGCGATGGAATTCCATTCTATATATGTCCTAGACATTCGACCTCAAAGGGCAGCAGCAGCTCTCAATAATCAACGCCTCATGCTGCGTATGTGTCTCAAAATGAGGGATATCCCCCAATATACCCTCCAGTAAATTAACAGTTGGACCCTGCCAGTTGTCTTGGAAGACGAGTTTCCACGATAAATTGGTGATTTTCAGGGTCGAACTGTTAATTTACCAGAGGGTAATTTATGGTCATTTAATGAATTTAAGGATCAACCAGTGGATGGAATAGGGCACCCCATTTTCAGATAAATCCATATATCAATCACAACTTGGACAACTTGGGGACATGGCTTCTACAGAATTAAAAGGCTAAAATTGCAGAGGCTATCCATTCCCTCAAAATGATTGACCCCCAAGTTGAGCCAGTTAACATATCAAACATATCAATCATATCAAATACAAATTGAGATTGACCGGCCGTGTCTGCGTCCTGTGTGGGTTCCAGCTGCTACCGCACCTGCCGCCATGGCCGCCCTCAGTTCCCTCTCCACAGGTCCTCCGACCATGACCGCATGTTGCTTCCCAAGCTCATGCACCCCTGGGCGGTCCAAAAACCTCGGCTTTCTTCATTGGAGCCATGAACCCAAAATCATCAAGCTACCAGAAAGGTGGAACGCAGCAATCTTTGGTTGAGGGTCCTATACTTTTGCTGGGTAAAACCCAACTTGTTATCAGAATCTTTGGTGGGTCTGTGACTTACTTGCTCAATTCCCCATGCCTTCCGCCTCGAAATATCCATAAAGATGGGTAGTTATATAGGTAAAAATACAAAAATATGTCTTACTATGTCTATAACTGAAAACCTCAAGCCAGGTTCGATTCATCCCCTATCTATTTATATAAGGAGTTCCATTTTAAAACATTCATGTGGGTTTGTTTGAAAATAGGATACCCCCAAATCTCATGATTCTCATAGGTTTACCATATTCTTTAAAAAATTGAATTGGCGATTTTTGACTTTATAAAGCGTATCTCCCAACTGACATCGGAAAAAACTATTCGTACTGAGTGCAGATCTTCACAGATTTCGTTCTTGTGTTGTGCATATTGGCCTCGACACAGATGGCGAATGACCTAAACCTGGGTATGGTCAACAATGGTTTTGTCCAAACATCAGGAGTACAGAATGATAAGTGTATGATGAGTGTGAACTCATCCATTTTTTTAGGGTGATCATTTTGACATATTTTGACCATACTCAAATTCAATTGTGATGGGGGGTTCTCCGAGGTGAGAAGGACCAATAGAACAACAAGGAACGACATCGGAATGGCATATGAAAAACAAATGGCTTGCTACCTTGGGGCTTCTGAAAGCATCCAACGTCGAGGCAAAAATCTGAACCCATTCTCATGTCCGTCACCACCGCCGGTTCAATTGGGGTTTGATGGTCGATGGGTGTCACAATTGCGTACCCCAAAATTGAAATAAAATTGAACCGTTGATGATAGATTCTGATAGATAAAGCAGTAAACATAGCCCAAATTCGTGGTTTGTTCTCGGTCTTCAATTTTGAACGAGCCCAAATTCGTCCCCCAAAATCCACCGCTCCAAGGTCTAAGGGAAAGCTTAGACTCTCCCAGAGACACCCGAATGCCTAGACAAACAAAAACAACTACCCTCTGGTAAACTAACATAGCTATTGAAAATCACCATTTTTAATGGGTAAATCAACTATAAATGGCAATTTTCAATAGTTATGTTAGTTTACCAGAGGGTAGGTTGTTGTTCTATGTTGTTCTTCACTTCATTCACATGCCTTTTTTTTCATAAAAGCCACCAGTCAACCACAGCCGGAACAGCTTCTCATCGGGGTTTTCTCCAACTGTTGGACTGCAGCTTCAACGGACTTATAGTAACCAGAGATAACTATATGGTAACACCCTCCGGCAATCAGACGTGGCTGGGAAATCCCCAAACTCAACGGAGGTTTATAGCCTGGGAACATCAGCGAACAAAATCTGGGAAATTCATCGAACATCATCGAACCAAATGGGAGATTTTCTACAATGCTGGAGGGAATCCAATTCTTGTCTTCGACTCCAATCTTCATAAGACCCCCAATAACTGGACCCCAACCCATAAAATCACCCAAAATAACACCAGAATCCCGTCCCTGGGTGTGGCGGGCGGTAGATTTGATCAAGGCTTCTCTTTCGTGCCCACTGTCCCCGAAGGAGAGAATGTTTCTTCTCCTGCGGTTGAGCGGGACTGGTTCTTGAATACCCAGAATGGGCCCCACAAGTCATCTTTTATAGGTCCTATTAGGTCCTATACATTCCAGCTGGGGTTTTGTCTGGGTGTTATTCAATCTAAACTTGGGAAGGGGTTACTGGTTTATAATGTTTATATATCATAGATTTTATTCATTGAATGGCAATTTCGGTGGGTATATATATATACACAATTACACACACGTACACCCACAGAATATACATTTTTATACACTTTTGGGAAGCAAACCCATGTCAAGACAATGAGTATCCCGGAAATGATGAGCGGATTCCCATAGTTTTTGTTGGAAGAGTCCCCCGGCTTGGCAGGTTGCTCTCTTCATCGTATGATTAGTGGTGCACTCCTCCTGTGATGGTGATTCTCACCCCAAAGAGGCACTTGGAGATGGGTGAACCAATGAAAAAACTTGAAACCAGCAGGGAAAAGGCAATGTCACGCCTAAGTCATGCCTGGCCTAGCATGGTTTTGAAGGGCATTTACTATTGTAAACGATGCATCCAAGAAATTACATATGCCTAAGTCAGGCCTAAAGGCCTAAAGTCTTCTGTATGCAGTCTTCAAATGTAACAATACATTTCGAATATCCAAACCAAGTAAAACAGCATGGAACGATGAAACCAATGCTGTTCTACTGGATTTCTGATGCATCTCTCGTGTGCAAAAGCAGGCGAAATTTTCGTGTTAGGACACCGATACGCAGAAACTATGTGTGGCAACATGTGGCAACAAATCTCGTGTTCCTATGGATATCATGTCACCAAGCGCTGCCTGCATCCACTTGGACCCCAGGAACAGCCGAATCTTTGAGGTTTTCAGCGCACTGCTCAAAGGGGGCTCATGCTACCAACTGCAGGAGTTCACCCAAACAAAAAAATTGAGGCCTGGGCTGCAGGGCAAAATATCAACGTCCTCAAGTTGACCTCAACCCCGCTCTAGGACTCAACCCCGCCCCACAGCTGCTCCTGGACTTGTCACGAAAGACACGACCGATTTCACAAAGGAACGCCCGGTGCTTCCACTGGGCGGCTGAGAGGGTCCCTGGGGGCCCTGGGAAGCTAACGGATGAAAAAGGAGCCCTGCTTCCTGGTGTCTAACATCTTTTGACAATCCAAATAGGTTTTTAGCCTGAAATCCTCTATTTAGTCCCCACATATCCACATGAACCCTCTGCTTCAGCATCTCGTGCTGGGACGTATCCCACTTCGTGCTGGTAAAATCATGTAAAATCCGGCCGCACAGAACCCTTGCGTCACCCCCATCTTTGCTTTTTTCTGGGTCGCTGTTGAAGCCTCTGAAATGACTCCAAAATGGGTTCCAGATGGTTCCAGGTTTCCAGCTCAATCCCTACCTGTTTTGGATATGTTTGGATCAGGTTGAATCTGAACCTAAACCAAGACTCCCTGACTCCCATCCGCAGCCTCAAAAGGTGAAGAGACCTGTTCCGTCTCGAAACGAGTTCGCGCCGACATGATCCGCACCTAGGACGCATGCGAATCAATGATTTTGAGAGCCCAGCTTGGGGAAGTGTCTTTACCTAGACCCTCCAAGTACCTTACAAAATGGTGTTTGACATCTTTATTTTTGGTAATTTCCCCCGTTTTTGGGTGTATTTGGAAGGTCTAGGTATTCAAATTCATAAAAAGATATAAAAAGGCTCAAAGCCGAAAAAGATTGGAGATGCTTGAAGATTTAATTTCAGACTGAGAGTGACCCGCTTCGTTTCAAGGCTGCTAGCGACTGCTAGTGTTGCCCCCAGCTGCACCCATACTGTAGTCCAAGCACTTCTGACAGATTGCAAAATGATGAGATCATCTTCAAGTGAGACTCCCAGATTCCCACTTGCCCAAGTATTGTCCCAGTCACGGGTTCCACTGCACGAAGTCCAGCATAACGCAGTGCACCCCCGAAATCACAAACCAAACCCCATGAAAATCAAGGAAAAAACCACCTAATCTGCCCAATCTCAGCAAATTTGGGGTCTTGAACCTTCAGCTATTGGGCTAGCGATGCTGGCAGCGATGCCAGGGCACCGAAGCGAGCGCAGGAAGCAGAGTCGGCATGTATCGTTGACAGCTCAGTTCAACCTCGGCGTGGGTTGAGCGCCAAGCCCAGCGTCACAGCGACCTATCATGGCATAATTATGGGAAAGCTATGGGAAAACTACGGGAAAAATGGTTGGGACATTCCTAGTAGATCCCTCCCCATGAAAACAAAAGGACACATAGAACTCTTTGAGTTCCATCCTACTGGCTAGGGAGGAAGAAAAACGTGGTATGGGGAAGGGTTAAACAATGGAACTGCAAAATTTGCAATCTTTTGTATTTATTAAACCCATTTTGAGGTTTTGAGAATTCGACTAAATCTCGCCGATTCACTGATTGCTGATTTATCTGAAGAATCTGAAGAATGGAAGATCAATTTGAATTATCATCCCGAATAGAATGGAAACGACAAATCTTTCAAACCAATAACCAGACTAAATGGGTATATAATGGTATATACACAAATTGACCGAGCAAGATTTGAAACATTGTGCATTGACCAACCATAGTCTAGTTTCTGGTTGACCCACTAAGTTGAAAACTATGAATTCCAACTACGTACGGGCTCATCATTCTCAATGGGCAAGGCGTATCAAGATATCAAGTGGTGGCATATTTGAAACACCAAACAAATAGTAAACCAGAGCCAGGATCTCCTGTGATGTGACATGTTTATCATGTTTATCATGTTTATCCTTCAAGGCGATAGTCTGGGTCCAGCCGAGAAATCCTGGTTTAAGTCATCCTCGGATTCCAATCAGTCCAATCAGTCCAATACCTCAGGATCCACGATACATTGGTAGCCTATGGCCTGTGATGTATCGAAAAATTTCACAATGCATAGAGGAAGGACGCGAAAAAAACGGTCTTCATCCATGTGCCAGAATTGCATGCAGGCTTCGAAGAACCGTTCTCTTTTCTGGAAGTTCCGCTAAAAAACTGGCATCGCACCGACTCTTAGTTGAAATATGTTGAAATGAAATTCGGGCAATATATCGGAATTTCATGTGCAGGATGCCATGCTAAGTGTCCAAAATATCGGCCAGGGATATCCATCTACTCTGGTTATATGGGTTCCAGTGATTCCCAAGTTCTCGGGTTTTCAGAGTGGTCCAGAGCCTGCGGTAGTCATCGTTGGTCCAGCCATGTTCATTAGTCTCATGCCGACATCTTTCAGGACCTTCATAGGCTTGGACCTGTAAGTGCACACGATCTTCGGTTCCTTTTGTCCGAAAATGGGGGATACCCTCAAATGGATTCAAATGGCAATGTTCAATTGGAAAAATGATGGTGAACCATCAAATTTCAAACTATATTGTTCTCTATTTTCAGACAAACCCAGATACAGAAGAATCAGCAGATACCGCAATGGGTTTGTATCTGGCTTTGTCTGCAAATAACATGTTCCAATCTCCCAAAATAACCTTAGCCCAGATACTCAAAATATGTTTTTTCCCCTACAGTGTTCCGATCATCAATATAATTAATCATGGAGCCGGCCATAGCCATTCAGCCATTGAAAAATCCTTGAAAATCAGGGTCCATTCAGCCAGAAATGGCGATCTAAGCCAGGCATGAACGAAGCTATGTTTAAAACCATAGCAGCCATAGCCATTCAGCAATTCATTCAGCCATTCACCGAGGATGCGGCCCATCCTTGCTGAGCATTCGTCACCAGCAACTGACGGGATTGCGGTTCGAAAACCAAGGACTAAAGTGCTGCTAAAGCAAAGCCATAAACCACCGATTTGGGAATGGTTTATAGCACCTATTTATGGTGATGCTTATTATATAATTTTTTTATGGAAGCAACATGAATTCTTACTATAAATGCCATATGAATCCATATGATAGATCGCTTCTTGGAATTTGACATAGCGAAGCCTTGGTCGATTTCTCGATCTACCTATTGAAGATATTTAAAAAATGTTCGTTTCCATAGCTTAAACTGTTAAATCACAAGAGGGTATTATATAGCCACATATGTGGAAGGGTATATTTCATGAAATACTTGAAGTACTTGGGTCACGCAACCGTTCTCTTTGTGCACCTCTGCAAGCAGGTAGTAAGCATTTAAGCTAACCTAGCTTTGGATGGAATATCTACATGTATGGCTTATGCATATACGTACATATATATATATAATCATAATAAATATAATATAATATAATATAATATAATATAAATATAATATAAATATAATATAATATAATATAATATAATAAAATATAATAAAATATAATAATATAATAATATAATAATATAATAATATATATAATAATATAATAATAAAATAATATAATAATATAATAATATAATAATATAATATACTATAATATAATATAATATTATATATATAATTATAATATATGATATATATATGTTATTATGATATATATATATATGTGGGTGTTCTTCACCAATCACGATTCCTGAGATACACCCCCCCGTATGAAAAACAATGGGGACGAGCGGTTTATTCACCACGATTCCTGGCAGGGCACCACGGTTCCCAACTGCTGCGCCAGCCCTAACGTCTCAGTGGCCAACCTGGCGTGTTTCATGGATGTCCCATGGGGACCGTTTGATAATTTATAATTAGAAGGTTCTAGATATAAACAATAGGATATAATAGGGATACAATAAGGGAATAATGACATATAAAAACTGCGAAGCCTGAAAATAGACCATGTTTATAGGGATATAACCCATAGGATCCATGGTGCTGGTATATATGCTAACATAAAGGGGGTATATTGATGGGATCCATGTTACCATGTATAGCAGCACCATGGATCCTATGGGTAATGGTATACAATTGGGATTGGTGATTTCATGGCGGTTTAATGGTGGGACTTAATGGGATTGAACTGGGAATTTCATGGATGGGAAAATCAGAAAAATCCTTCCACCTTTGGACCAACACCCAGTAAGAACCATACCACCATACCTAACTGAAAAGTTTATCGTTGTGATTACAACAGCTATCATTAAATAAACACATATCTAGGCAAATCCTTCCGGCATTTCTTTAGGAACGCGTGTTCCCATCGGAAACTTCCGCCCTGTCTTGTGCGGGCTTTACTTGTACGTATCGTTTCTGTTGGTGTCGCAAAATGTGGCACCCTAGAGAATCGCATCTTGACGGGTTGCCACTGGAATGTTGGTAGCTTTTTTCAACGGCAAACCATAGCAAACTAATCACTAGTTTAGTCGGTAGGAACTGTCTACAGCAAGCAACAGTAAACCAGAATTAGTTTTTAGCATCCAACATATTGTCTGGAAATATAGGGAGTTTTTCATGCTTTCACCGTTGGGGTCAAAAGGCTGGTGCCCGGATTTTCACAGCTTTTCAGAGCTGTGTCACTGTGTCTTATCCATGTTCATCCCTCCTTCTATTGAACCCATCCCAAAATAATTCAACCATTGAAACAATCGTACCACAATCATTACAATTCTATAATAGTAGAAGTATATTTCGTTGGTATAGCAGCACCCAAAAAAGATTGAAGACTAGAATCCAACCAGAATAGTGATAAATTGCTGTTCTATCCTTTTTTGGGGATTACCATATAGATAGCCTCTGGTAATTTAACGTAGCTATTGAATCACCACTCTTCACAGGTAGATAATACATCGAACTAAATGGGCCATCTATATCATAGCAAAGTGTTAAATAACCAGAGGCTATATCTTCACGTCTTCCCACTGGGGCGCCCATAACTGGTGGTTGGTAATATGTTCTAAACTTTTGCATCCCTAAGAACTTCGCAAATATGTTCTAATTGGTGGTGTCAACCCCCTGAAAAATATTAGTCAGTTGGGATCATTATTCCCAATATATGGAAAAATAAAATTTATGTTCCAAACCACCAACCAGTGTTGCTTTTCCCTACCATTACCCAACTCATCTCCCATCAAACCAACCCATTTTCGATGTGTTTTTTTTGGGACCCGGCACCTCGCCAAATCCTCGAGTTGCTCCTTGGCACATGGCGAAAGTAGGAGATCTATAAATTTCAAAGGTTAACTTGGGGATCTACCAACAAACATGTGGGTTAAACCAAGAAAAATCGAGACTTAACCAAGAAAAATCGAGACTTAACCAACAAACATCAAGATTTAACCACCAATAATTGAGACCTAACATGATTTAACCAACAAAAATAAGGGATTTTAACCATTGAAAATTGGGGGATTTAAGCATCAAACTAAGGCGGGTTAAACTCCACATCTATGTTGGTGAAAAGGGAGGGTAAAAGGGTAAACCACAATCCATCCTGGTACTGGGTATCAATCCAACAGGATCTCACCAGCAAAGAATATCCACAGTTGCATAGTTTACATCAAAATGATTTAAAATGTATATCAATATACATATCAGATTACAATATGAATATATATATATATATATAATTAATTCACATCCATACATACAATGCAATACAATACACTACATTATTACATGACATTACAGTACATTATCATAATAACTCATAATAATACAAAAATTCAGAATGTATCAATCTACGTATATATATATACCCAATGCATTCTTATATATACATCTATATATATATATATAATTATACTATAAACATACATACAATAAAAAACGATGTATAACATATATATATATATATCAAACATATTTATATAGATCTCCCCGCTGCACCGAGCCCCCGCGGCACCTTCTGGTCCTGCGAGACCAAGACTTCGCTGCTTTCATCTTCTCCAGTACGGAGGCCCTCCACCTGGTCCAGGTGCCGCGGGGCCTTGGGATCCCCTGATCCACTGCTAGTTTAAGCTAACGCCGCCCGTAGAGACGCGGGGTTTTTTAAAGTTTTTTTTACTGCGTTCATACTTTTTGTGGGTTGTCTGGGTGGGGGGGGTGGGGT
>Ga0126342_10010881_pt1 | contig 16275 bp, 9 predicted proteins | sample Cyp1metagenome_FD_92528 | JGI IMG/M metagenome (GOLD analysis project Ga0126342, IMG submission 92528) | Coral microbial communities from Lord Howe Island, Old Settlement Bay, Australia - Cyphastrea 1 metagenome | ecosystem: Host-associated > Invertebrates > Cnidaria > Coral ... | reverse complement strand
TATGCCAGATAGAATGCCAGATAGAATGCCAGAAGATATGTCAGATAGAATGCCAGAAGATTTGCCAGTAAGAAAATGTATAAATGCCATGGTGGGGATCATTCGAAGTGAAGTATTTTTTTTGGTTTGGGGATTCAACTGAACTGGGCTAAAAATGTGTACTAGGATTATGATAGGATTATAGGATTGCTCTGACTGAGTCTGTTTAGCCGATAGACCATGCTCCAGGGTTTTAAAGTGCAAATGTGACATGACCTCAAAATGCTAAAGTTGCCATGTGATGGCACTTCAACTTGAACAAATGAGTTTCCCAGCTTGGGTTTTGCAGCCGGGGCAATCTTGCAAATGATTTTCATACTTGTGTAGGATTTGGTGGGTATTTCTGAGTCCAGGACACACGGTTGAAATGGTTGGCAGCTTAAATACAGGCAACGCTGGCCGTGAATTGGTGGATCGGATTGCATTCTCTGCCTATATCAAGTCAGCCTACTGAACCAAGAGAAAACCAGAAAATCAATAGAATGCTTACATGCAGGTCCCTTTCTTGGCAATGAGGCCTCAAACCGACTTCATTGATGATATTTTGCTGTTTTGGTAGGAGCTCCTTGTTCTGTAACATTCAGTAACTATGTGTCTACGCCAGTTGTCCACCCAAAAATTTTGGACCAACAAATCGCTCAAAGGTTTCAGTTTCAAGTTTCAATCTGGCTTTCCGATGCCCGGGACGTCGCGGGCACTCAAAACCATGTGTTTGGAGGGGTCAAGAATTTTCTTTCCGATGGGTTTTCCGATGTTTCCCATGCATTCTTCGACGTTTCCGATGTTATACGTGTTTTAAGTCTCATGTTTGGCCATTTCTGGCGTGTCCGATATTGTTTTTCAGCGCATCCTGCGATATTTGGGGAGGTGTTCTGGGTGTTTTTCGTGCCAGTGCTGCATGTTTTGGGACAGAAGTGGATCTACAGATATCTACAGCATTTACAGCGTTTACAGCCCTGATATCCCATACCCCTCTGCCAGCTTAAGATTGATGGGTTTGTGTTTTATTTCAGTATTAGATTGTTGTACTTCGGCTGATAAAAACGATCTCCTTGTGAAGGATAACTTGTGTTTCTTGCATCCATGCGGATTACAGCATTCTGAAATTGAAGTTCAGGGCACTTCTGCACCCGCAGAAAACCGTAAAATCACAAACCGGACGGACTGTACTTTGTGACGATGCATTTTTCGTATTTTGATTTGTTGTGAATTTCCCAGAGCGGACTTACAAAACTTTTGGCACTCGTGCCAATTAAAAAGAAAAGGACATGCGACACTGGATGTCCGAACCATTTTGTTGGCCGCCCAAAACTTGGACTGGGGAAGACGTCCTACAAAGACCTTTTTACCTTTGGTATCCACCTGAATCTGGAAAACCGTTTGCTATATTCTGTGGGGGTAGTACTTGACCGATGCCAGCTTCAACTGGTGGGCAAATCAATGATGTGATGATGTTTCCAGTACTAGGAGTGTTTTTGTAAAATTGGGAAAGCAAGAATGTTGGTAAATTCAATGCCCCAGAGTCACCTGAGCAGATTTTCCTTGCTACCTAAGTCATGTTGTGGAAAAAATGGGGCGCTCTTTTCTCAACATGTTGTTTGAACTCAGTTTGAATTGCGCAACGACTCTGGAAACAGGGGACCCCCAAGCAGTGAAAGCATGCGAAAACCCGTTCACTGTGCAGACACAACATGCTAATTAGAAACAACCTTAGATCCGAGCAAAGTGACCCCTAAGCAGGCTGCTAATTTCTCAAATAAATCACCGTCTTCCAGGTCATCCTCAAACTTTCAGTCTCGCAGGAAGACGTCCAATACAGTAGCTGACTATCTCCATGTGAGCCTTTACTATTTTGCTTTCAGATCTGTAAAGCTTTGGGGCTGAATGATAATTCTCAAAGATAGACATTTTCTCCAGTATTCTTTGGACAGCACGATGCTTGCAGCTAATTAAATCATTTCAGCTCAACAACGAGATTTGCAACTTGTACAGTAGATGATATTTGCAACAACAGGTCGAGGAGCAGGAAGGGTGGGGTTGAAGAAATGGCTCCTACTCAAAAATACATTTCCAGTTGATCAAGACGGTTACATCTGTAAAACAACAGAAAAACTACTATCCGGGCCCTCGCGACCTCGTGACCCCACCCCTCCCTCCTATGGAGGTCCCGACCCCTCCCATGGAGAGCCTCAAAATCCTGAGGGCAGTACGCTTCAATACTAAACCATGGTTTCCAGGTGGTATTTAATACTAGGGAGAAGGGAGTAATCATAATAAGCATTCGTCCGTCTTCTTCCCATCAACATGGCCATTGATTGCCATTTTGGAGTATACCAGCATCCCCTAGTTTTGGGTCCAATCACATGGGTCAGTTCACCCCAACACCAAAGTGCTATGGATGTTCATTCATGTTCATACCCATGAGACCCACATAGATCCACCGTGGCACATCTCCCCTGAGAAGCGGACCACCCACCAATCATCGTCTGTCAGCAAGGCGCGTGCCTTTTCAACGATATCGAAGTAGGTGGCTTCCTTGGGCATGTGGACCCTCGACACCAGGCGCAATGCCCAAACTACCTGCTTCATGTTGAAAAGGTTGGGTTATAACAGGTTGTAAGTGGGCTAATAGTCTTTAATGAAATTAACATGCGCGATGTTGATCGACGTTTACCTCCCATGTGGTTCAAGCAGTCGCATGAACTCATCATGGCATGTGAAAAGGGAAATTCTTCAGGTTTCTTAACCCATCAGAAACCATGTAGGTGGATTCTTATGAATGATTAGCATTTACCAGAATCATAAGGGACCCAATATTGTCACAAGTCCCACATATTTATATATATATATATTATACATCGTCATGGATATGAATCTACTACATCCACAAACCCCAACCAACAACCACCAGCCGGTTGATGGTTAGTGCTCAACCAGCGCAGCAACACTCTTTCCTTGCACCACGAGCATGGCACGATACAATACACGACCTTGCGGCGCGAGAGCACAAACACCGATGAGGCCATATGTTTCATATGTCTACGATGGGAGCTCCAGAAATTCCTTTTAGGAATTTTTGGGTCCCTAACATTAACTTCAAAAAACAGAACCCTTTTGAGGACTTTGGAGACTGGAGTCGGCATTCTGAGAGATTCAACGATGTCAGTGGCTACGCCACAAACATCTCCTCAAACATTTACAAATGAATCACAGATGAAGGTGATTCCTCCTCGTCATCCATCATTTCCGGAGGCGATGTTTCAACATCTGCCAAGCGGAGACCAGTCAGAACGTCATTGATATTTGGATGTTCTGCTGGGACCTCCGGCAGATCCAGCTGAACGGTGACAAAAATTACCATAAAAATACTGTGAATAGATCAAAATTTGCAAAGGTATTGGTATCCACTGTTCATATTCGATTATGTTCCATCCTAAGACTTTTCCTAGCCCTGGTTGGTTTACTGAAAAAATATTCAAAAATGAAAGGCTCGAGTTGCCAGCTACAGTTTTAGCACCGCAATATTCACAGCGCCTCATCATCCCCCATATCGAAGACATGAAAGGACTGTCTGTCCTGGCGCCAGGTTTCAAAGCAATCCTGATGACATATTCTTGGTGGAACAAATGGCAGAACTTGAAATTCATCCTACTTTCACAAGAACACGTCCTTTTTTTTGCCACTGAAAACTGATTGGCATTCGCACAGCAAATAAATACCAAAAATACCACGATAATCTTTGTGTTTAGCCTATTTTGGGATGTGTGAGGTTGGAGTGGTGCATGTTCAATTTCAGGAAAGAACAACGTTGCGTGAAAACACATTGTTTGATTCATTTTGGTGAGGCTCAATGTGACATCCCGGGTCCAGTTTGCAAAGTACAGTTGTGCCTTTTGAACCATATAAAATCAACATCTAAATAAATAAATATATATATATACATGATCCCGTCTTACCGTGGGTGCCATCCCTCTCTAGCCCCCCAAGCCCCTCCATGCCCCTACCCTCCTGCCTGCCAAGGCCAACCCATCCCAAACAATGTCTGACACTACAATCATTAATCTTGCATTATCATATTGGTTGCCACTAGCACCGCACAAAGCGGCGGCGGAAGTTTCAAAGATAGGAACCCTATAGGAGAGGCAAGTTGTGGTGATTCATGGATGGGAGAGCAAAATGATGGACTGAAAGGTGGTTGACGCTCTGAATCTCGCTCTCTCTCTCTCTATCTATCTGCCTATCTATCTGTCTATCTATCTATTTCTCTCTCTCTCTCTCTCTCTCTCTCTCTCTGTGTCTGCCTGCCTGCCTGCCTGGCTGGCTGCCTGCCTGCCTGCCTGCCTGTCTGTCTATGTATCTTTGTATGTATGTATGTATGTATGTATGTATCTATGTATGTATGTATGCATGTATGTATGTATGTATGTATCTAACTATCTATCTATCCATCTATCTGTCAGTCAACCAATCAAACAACCAGTCAGTCAACCAAGTCAATCAATCAATCAATCAATCAGTCAGTCAGTCAGTCAACCAAACCAGTCAACCAATCAATCAATCAACCAACCAATCAATCAATCAACCAAATCAATCAATCAATCAGTCAGTCAATCAATCAATCAATCAATCAATCAACCAAATCAGTCAATCATCTATCTATCTGTCTGTCTGTCTGTCTGTCTATCTATGTATCTATCTATCTATCTATCTTTCTACCTATCTAATCTAGCTGTCTGTCTATCTATCTATCTATCGATCTATGTATCTACCTATCGACCGATCGATCGATCCATCCATCCACCCATCTATCTATCTCTCTCTCTCTCTATCTCTCTATCTTTCTATGTATCTATGATTCTATCTATCCATCTATCTATCTATCTATTTATCTATCTATCTATGCATCTATCTATCTATAAATTTATCTGTCTATCTATGTATCCATCTTTCTTTCTGTCTATCTATCTCTATATCTATGTATCTATCTATCTATCTATGTATCTTAGATTCTATCTATCCATCTATCTACACAATTAATCGTTCTTATCTATCTATCTATCTATCTATCTATCTGTCTATCTATCTATCTATCTGTCTATCTATCTATCTATCTATCTATCTTTCTATCTATCTATCTATCTATCTATCTATCTATCTATCTATCTATCTAATCTATCTGTCTATCTATCTATCGATCTATCTATCTATCTATCTGGCGATCTGTCTATCTGACTGTCTATCAATCTGCCTATTCATCTGTGTATCTGACTATCTGACTCTCTATCTGTCTATCTAACTGTCTGTCTGTCTACTTACCTTCCTACCAACCTTCACTATCTATCAACCTACCTATCTATCTGGCTCTCTCTCTCTGTCTACGTATCTATCTGTCTGTGTGTCTGTCTACCTAGCTACCTATCTATCTATCCATCCAACCATCCATCCATCCATCTATCTCTGCTCTCTTGTTCTCCCTCTCTCGATCTATCTGTCTGTCTATCTATCTATCTGTTTATCTGTTTATCTGTCTATCTATCTATCTATCTATCTATCTATATATCTATCTATCTTTCTATCTAACTATCTATCTATCTATCTACCTATCTATCTATCTATCCATCCATCCATCTATCTATCTATCTACTTGCAACAAAGCAAGCATCCTAGACTTTCTCAAAAAATGGATGTGCACAGCGCACAGCTCTAAAACGAAGCAATCCTGCGAGACTTCCTCAATTTTCGAAGTTGACAACATCAAAAACGAAGCAATTCTGCGACACTTCCTTCAAAAATGGAAAGTTGAGTGCAGAGCTGACTGCCTCGTACCAATTCGTTTTGCGATTTCTCCGCTCCATGTGTCTAAAGTTAAAGCGCCTGCCACGAAAAAGTGAGGCCAAGTCATATGAAGTGCTGCACCTGTCATGCAAAATCATCTTAGCAAACTTGACGATCTGATGCTCTAAAATGCAACCCGCTCAGGAAATCAGCGCCTTGACCTCCTAACATGTCTGACTCATGTGTCTCGTGTACTGCCCCAGCCACGCAAAATACATCTTTGCAGATCCTCTTCAAACCTCCCACACCCGCCATCGCTTTTGAAACTGTTCCAAAACCCACACGTTTGGCTCTCTTTTAACAAGATGCAGAATCCATTGCGTCTACCAGAAAAAACAGCGCTTGAACGTCCAAAGGTGGGCCGAAAATGAAATGCGTTTACCATTTTGACTTTGGAACGCGCTTCGTGCCATAACGGCGTGCACTTTTTGATCTCTCATCTGGTCAGATGTCTCTGCACCCGCTATTTAAGAAGCCTACTTTTCGACCCCCCGAAGCGACCTTTCGACCTTTTCGCTCGCTTTGATCTTATGTCTTCTGACTATTTCTCTTCTCTGACTTCGTCTCTTCTGACTCTTTCTCTTCCCTGCCTCCTGTTTCATCTCTCCATATTGTCGGAAGTTTGACTTTTAAACTTCTTTCGCTCATTGCTATATAAAACACCTAGGTACCAAATACTGTACTCTCTTTCGTGCTACCAACGAACCACAATCTATGGCATGCCTAAATACAGCCTACATATATTGCTAATAGCATACCTATATACCTAACATTACCTAACACTGTATACCAAAGATCTGTCCTATATAAAGTAACGTTATATATATATGCGCTACATGTATATATATATACCCAATCTAGTACCCATTGAATGCCTATATAGTGCTCATATCCTGCTATCAACCTAACACGTCATACCTAATATCTAGCCTAATACAATCTAATAACGTATGTTATGTAATATATTGTAAAATATTTGATATTATATATCAACATCGGTTTGTATAATATATAATATAAATTTATACCTTATGTTATATATTGTGAAAATGAAATATTATATTGTATTAAATAATATCATTTTATACTATATATTAAATATATTATATTATATTATATATATATAAATCATTATAGATATTGAATACTATATATATATGTACACTATTATATTTATATTGCTAATAGCATTCCTGTATTATACATTCTTACACCTAATTTTAGTTACTTAATATTATCAAAGCAAGTTTAGAAGTCAAACTTTCGACAATATGGACAGATGGAAAAGCAGAGGTGGGAAGAGTCAGAGAAGAGAAGAGAAGAGAAGAGAAGAAGAGAGAAGATCAGAGAAGATCAGAGAAAAGAAAGAGTCAGAAGAAGGAAGATGCAGGCCCGCGAAAAGGTAGAAAAGTCGCAAAACACTGTATTTTTCCATGTTTTTCCAATGATTTGTGGCTCCGGAGGGTCGAAAAAGTAGGCTCGCTAGGGCGGCGGGTGCGGAACCATCTAGCCAGATGAGAGATGAAAAATTGCACGCCGTTGCGGCGCGAAGCAGATTTGGAAGTTCAAAATGTACAAGACACACCAGGTTCGGACCACTATTGGAAGTTGGGATGTTGAAAATTGCACGCGGCTAAGGCTCGAAGCACATTGGCATGTGGAGGTCAAAAGTTAGTGTAAAAAACGGAGGGTCTCAGACCACTTGTGGAAGCTGAGCTGTTGAACAAGTGCACAGGGTTGTGGCGCGAAGCACATTTCGAATTCAAAATGTTGAAAACAAGACATGTTCGTGCCACTTTTGGACGTTGAAGCATCGTTTTGTGTGGCAGGCGCAAGGGATTCTGCACCCTGCCAAAAGTGAGGAAAACATGAGGGTTTTGTAGCATCTCCAAAGACGATGGCAGGCATGGGACATTTTTGAAGGGGATCTGCAAAGATGCACTTCGTGGGCAAGCGCAATACAAGAGACATGTTAATCAGAGATGTTAGGAGATCAGCCCGCTGATTTCCTGAGAGGGGTTGCATTTTGGAGCATCAGATCTTCAGGTTTGCTAAGATGATTTTGCGTGACAGGTGCAGCACTTCGTCTGACCTGGCAGCACTTTTTCGTGGCAGTCGCACTACTTTAGAGACATGGACTGGAAAAATCGCATGACGCATTGGCACGAGGCCGTCAGCTCTGCACTCAACTTTCCATTTTTGAAGGAAGTCTTGCAGAATTGCTGCGTTTTCGATATTGTCAAGTTTAAAAACTGAGGAAGTCTCACAAAGTAGCTTCGTTTTCAAGCTTGCAGCTAGACCGATAGAAAGATAGACACAGAGATGGATAGATACACAGATAGAGAGATAAACAACTAGAAAGATAGATAGACAACTGCCACTACACTACGCTACACTACAAGTGTAACTACAACTACCACTACACTACAACTACAGCTACGACTGCAACTACAACTACACTGCAATACACTTCAGCTTCAACCGCAACTACACTACGCTACACTACGCCACAGCCACAACTACAACTACCACTACCACTGCCACTACACTACAAATACAGCTATAACTAGAGCTACCACTACAGCTACAACTAAACTACAACCAAGGCTACAGCTACAACTTTAACTTCAACTTCAGCTTCAACTTCAATACAACTACAAATACAACTACAACTTCAACTGCTACAACTACCACTACATCACTACACTACAACTACAACTACAAGTACAACTACACTACACTACACTACACTACTACACCGCACAACACAACACTACATTCAGCAGTTGTGGGTGAGGTGGTCACTGCAACCACTCTTAAAAAACCACAACTCCAACCACCTTTCGGTCCATCAGTGGATTTGCTCTGCCATCCATGCATCACAACAACTCACCTCTCCTATAGTTGTCTATCTTTGAAACTTCCGCCACCACCTTGTGCGGTACTACCGGTACAAACTGGCCAAGCTTGACCTTAAAATCATTCAGAGATTCCTCGACACATCCCAACACTTTCGCATGGAGTCCGGTGTTTCAAAACCACCCGGGTCCCCTTTCGCATGATGCAAAAACATGCAAATACATTAAATTACTTGTCTGCTTATTCTGCTTTCAGATCCCATATCCACATCCAGCCTGGAGCTTCGTGGGTCTCTTCGGACTCTTCTTGCTGCTACTGCTGCCGCCACGTCGACCATGGGCTGCTGAGATGCGACCACTGAAAGACCTCTCCAGTCTCTTCACAGAATCTTGCGAATGCACTGCCAGCTGCCAATCATCGAGCAAGACGTCAATGGCTTCCAGCACGCAGCTCAAGTCGTAAGGGCACAATTTTGACAATCCTGAGGCTGGGTATGGCTGGCCACAGCCACTTCGTCAGGTTGAAGAACACAGTGATGACATGAAACTTCCAGGTCGAAAGTTCAGTCCATGTCCCAACTGGAAATGGCTTTTGGTCATGTGTTAGCTTGGATTTGCCTAAGGAACCCCCAAAAAAGTAAAACATACTCCGTATTGCCTATAGATTCATATAGATTCCCCAAGTAAAGGATTTCCTGGACAATCAACAATCATGGACTCAGCAAATCCAGCACGCCTTCCAGCAGCTCTGCAGATCTTTCCTTCTCGTAGGAATCCAGGAACTGTGAAATCTTCTGCAAGCCATCAACGACACGCTGGCTGTCCAGTTCACCCAAGTTGATCACCTTCCTGGGAAATGGGTGATGTGGAGGGAATGGATGCGATATGATCATGATGATCATGGGATATGATATCATGGGCCCGTGGCCATTCTGCCAACCCAAAACGGTGACGCTCATGATATGATAGGCTATTCTAAAATTGATCAAAAGGACAACTGTTCAACGTGACATCATGCAATATCACTGTAAGATCTGTAAGATGGAAAGCAGTTGGTCCCACCATGAATTGCGATGAATTGGGCATTTCATCGGTGTCAAAGCTTTGCGGAGTGCGGAGCAACGCGCTCAGTCTATCCGAGTGTCAGTTGCTTCCCTGTCACGAAGGCATACGCAAAGTTGAAGCATGTAGTAGAAACCTTGTAACTCGGTTCGAAACAGTTCGACAGAAACGAGTTGACAGTTGACATCTGTACCATTTTCCAATTCAAATCTCACTGAAGTGATACACAAATACACAAAACCCAGTCATTTGCCCTATCAATGCGAAGGATCCGAAGGTTGGGGTGTGAAAGGTTCTTATGCTACTGTGGGATACTGTGGGCTGGGGGTCGGTGTCCAAACATGTAGAATATGTTCACTCACCTTAATTTTATTCAAAGTCAGTGTTTAAACTTCAACGAGTGTCCTAGTTGTCGCACAAGACTGAAAAAACACAGATGTCAGGATTCCGCTCCAAAACTCTGTTGCCCATTTTGTACATGTTGTTGTGGGAGGCCATGATGATATGCCGGTATGCGATGATTCTGCTAGAATGCTAGCGCTGCAAGAGAGCCTCCATATGTACAAGTGTTCTTCAAGCACGCTGCAAAATTGGTGGTAGACATAGGCCAATGTTTGAAGGTCTTGTGTAACTGTCATACAACATCTCACTTTCAGGAGTGCTGTTCAAACATGTTATACAAACTTTTTGTAAGCATGTACTTCACAAGAGTGCTGACAAGAGTGTCGAAGAGTCCAAGAGTGTTCGACAAAGAAGTCGCGTAAATGATCACAGAAGGGTATCAATTACGAGAGTCTTATACAAAAGTGTGTAAAACTAAAACGCATCATTACATATATATATATATATATATACAGTATTAATACAACCTGGATTGAAGACATTGCAGTCTCCCGCGCACGTGCTCTACGCTCATTGTGATGCAACACAAAACATGGGACAGAAGCATTCCAAACAGTATGGTATGCTGCTTTTAATGTGTTTTTGACAAGTTGTTTGTTCTGCCAACCATTGGTTGGTTGTTGCGAAGGCATCTCCGACCCATGTATGAAAGAGCTGTAAAAGTGTCATTTAGAACGACGCGATGCAACACAAGAGCATTCTACCATGGTATTCTTGCAGGTCTTGCACGAGTGGTTTTTGAAAGTGTTCACCAAGAGTGCCCAGCAAAACTCTAATAAGAGTCAAGCGTCTTTTTCTTCTGCAAAACATGTCAGAAGGTCTTCCGCAAGAGTGTTCTACAAGACTTTTTCACCAGAAGGTTGCAGAAATATTTTCAAAAAAGGGTCCAACAAAAGTGTCACCAGCCTAACTTTTTTGATTGCATCAGTTGAAAGTGCAACAGCGTAGTTTTCATGCGTTTCCCCAACAGCGTAAGCTTGGGGTCTTCAGCCATAGTAAAGGTGTCGGAGAAGGTCGGATCAGCCAAAATTCGGATTCCCAAAGTTCCCAGGTTCCCAGGAACAGGTTCCGAAGCAAGGTTCCCGAGCAAGGTTCCCGAGCAAGGTTCCCGAGCAAGCTTGCCAAGCAAGGTCCCAAAGGTTCCTAAGAACAGGTTACCAAGCTAGGTTCCCAGGAACAGGTTCCTAAAGGTTCCCAAGAACAGGTTTCCAAGCAAGATTACCAAGAACAGGTTCCCAGGAAACAGGTTCCCAAGCAAGGTTCCCGAAAACAGGTTCCCAAAGATTCCCAAAGGTTCCAAAGAAGAGCTTTCCAAGCTAGGTTCCCAGGAACAGGTTCCTAAAGGTTTCCAAGAACAGGCCCAAGCAAGGTTCCCAGGAAATATGTTTCCAAGCAAGGTTCCCTAGAACAGGTTCCCAAGCAAGGTTGCCAAGAACAGCTTCCCTGGAACAGGTTCCCAAGAACAGGTTCCCAAGCAAGGGTTCCAAGAACAGGTTGCCAAGCAAGGATGCCAAGAACAGGTTCCCAAGCAAGATTGCCAAGAACAGGTTTGCAAGCAAGGTTTCCAAGAACAGATCTCTAGTCTCTAAGCAAGGTTTTCAGGAACAGGTTCCCAAGCAAAGGTTCCAAGAACAGGTTGCCAAGCAAGGGTTCCAAGAACAGGTTTCCAAGCAAGGTTGCCAAGAACAGGTTCGCAAGCAAGGTTCCCAAGAACAGATCTCTAAGCAAGGTTTTCAGGAACCGGTTCCCAAGCAAGGTTACCATTCCAAGCAAGGTTTCCAAGCAAGGGTTCCAGGAACAGGTTCGTAAGCAAGGTTCCCAAGAACAGATCTCTAAGCAAGGTTTTCAGGAACCGGTTCCCAAGCAAATCTCCCTGGAATCGGTTCCAAAGGAAGGTTTCCAAGAACAGGTTCCCAGGAACAGGTTCCCAAGAACAGGTTCTCAAGCGAGGTTACCAAGGAAGGGTTTCCAAGCAAAGCTCCCAGGAACAGATTTGCAAGCAAGGTGTCCAGGCACAGGGTTCCAAGCAAAGTCTATTTCGTTTCAACGATGTCCCCACTATTCAAGCTTTGTGTGGGGCCACTGCTGTGTGTTCGACAAACATTTGCTGACTTTTTCCTTTGGTTGTTGCTGTTAGGGATATTCTTTGGACTTCTTTCAAGCAACACTTGGCCTTGCGAAGGCCCTTGCAAACTTCCCCGCTTGAGTTGTGCTAAAAGTCGTGTGACAACGGGTTTTGGGAAAAGTGGCTAGCAGCTAGGCCATGTTGAAAAAAACTGCAGTATACCAGAAGCACCGTCGAAGAGCGTCTGGAAACAAGTGATGTGCAAAGTGTTTGGAAAATGCATTTACCTTTTCCTACAAAGGAGATGGCATCGATTTAATCATCACCACCAGAGTGACTACATGTCCACCCTTTTGCACCTGGATTTTGAGGATCTCAGAGATCTCAGACCTCATATCCCTGCTGGCTAGCAACTAGGATTCCCAAGCTCGCCACCAGACCAATGGAGACGATCATGCGCAAAGTTTGCATCACTATGTTGCATGAGTCTATACCTGGGATCACACGTCACAATCGTCACAGTATCCCATTCCAGTCGTAAAGCAAAGCCCCACCACCGGCCCCCGCCCCATGGCTGACAAGGGACAGGCCAAAGAAGTGGCCAACAAACTCAGTAGAAGACTTGTAGCTGTGGCATCTCCCAGGTTGAGGATGGGCGACCTCCCGATGCAGTCACGGTGTGAAAATGGGCTGCACCAAAAGTGGACAAACATGGGAGGATTTACTATGATTTACAGAACAAATACAAAATTGGGATCTCCACAATTTAAGATTCTTTGCGCGGCTTTTTGGACATTGAAGCTGTGTCCGGCTGCTTTTGTGAGTGAGATTCGACTGTTGTGTCATGTCTTGCTACCGAGTTCAAACCTTTCTTCAAGTTTTGACCTGCTTATCAGTCAATGTTCTTCAATCCACTTGACTGAAATTCGCCAAAAAAAATACTGAAGAAATATCTCAACAGCACTCACCTTTCAGTCAAACCATCGTTTGCACAAACAATTTCATGCTAGCCCTATCCTGCCCTGCCGCCCCCATCGCCCCGGCGCACTTCCATGGCTGACACCATAGCTGCAGATTGGTGTAGAGCTGCTGGACTGACAACATGATCATCAGGTGGAGGTTGGGCATGTTGGTGGCAAAGACCACTGGCAAAGACAAGAGCTGACCTGCGAAATTGCTAACACAAGGGGTTCGGGGGAAGCAGGAAAATTTTGTACTCATCAAACATGTCCAATACGATTTTGACAATACTTGGTTTCAAATGTTCCGGTGGCTCAAAATCTTCGAGTAGTATCGAGCATCTCTCAAAAAAAAATAGGATTTTATAAAAATTGAGCGTTTGCAGTTTTTTTTGGAAGTTTTAGTCGTCTTCTCTGAGAGTTGGTCTTTTTTTGAGGCTCGCACTCCAGCCAACTACCCCAGAGATCCTGTGGGTGTATTACCATACATCGCCTGTCATCTCACTCAGTTTCTATTCGTTCAACCCCCAAGTGTGGAGCAAAGTAGTTTGATCCAAAATACTCTACACTGTCGATCTGAAAATCACGAAATTGGCTAAATCTAGCAGCCCAAAATCAAAATTGCCTCAAATGATCAGTTTTCAGGGGCAGGGGGTCAACAGGGTTTAGTCCTCACCCCAAATAGGGGGCAACTTGGCTCTAGTTGCTTTAGATTTCTCAGGATGCTGAACTTGATTTGTACAATATGATATGCGCAGCTGTTTACAGTTCCGGCGGGGTTCTTGAGAACACGTCTGAGATAACAGCATAAAAGTATATACAAGTCTTAAATCCCTGTTCAGATCCCTTTTTGAAGAACTTATAGGGTTCCAATATGTTCCAAGGTCTTTTCACATCTTTTCACTATCTCCAACAAACAGCAGCCTCGTCCCACGATGATGAGGCCAAACCACCATTTGCTGGGACGAAATCGCTGGATGAGGAACACAATGGCAGGTATTCGGCTGGAGGCTTTTGGGCCGGCAGACCAAGTTGGCGCCTTCCATGCAGCAAAGCAGCACATGGAAAAGAAACTCACGGACAGCACCAGCAGGGACGTACCGATGATCTGCATGGAAAGGTGTTCAGCGGATCCGCACAAAGTGTTGGAATACTTCAAGATGCTTTGCTTTCCTCGTTGGTGGATCCCAGGCCCTAAGAAAGATCTGGAAAGTATGAGACCCTTGCGATCTGCAACAGAGAATTTCAACATGAAATTCACTACCCAGTTTCCGTTCGGGTGATCATAGCACATGAAGGGCAACAATCCCACGGATGCCATTGTAGTAGATGCTACCTGGAGAAAGTGGCCTATGCAATTCACGGTCTTCGTGGTTTGCCATGCAAGACCTCTCCGTTTCAACAACGGACTGAGGTTCGTCACCAGACCCAAGATGACGAAGCAAAGGGGCACCCCCCAAAAGAATGATGCCGTGATGCCGTAAAGTTCCACATCTCTATCTGCGACACAGATGTATCCAAAGCCATCTAGGTCAAAAACAAACAGGGATGCAAAATGCAGAAGTGGCCTCAGTACAAGCACGTGCATGTAATCGAAGTGAAACATTTGGGCAGAATATGATGGGTATGATGGGCCACAACCATCTCGGAATGAAGTACGACTGTTGCATTTAGAACCATTGAATTGATATCGGGATATCGTTGATAATTGATATTTATATACCAGCAGAAAAAGTCCGGAAGGATTGGAAAATATAGGGTAACGCCAAAAGGGAGAGGGTGCCATTCATCTCCTTGATCGACTGTTCGCTCGCGTGAGTATCGAGGGGGCTTGATCAGTCGAGTCGATGATACTAATAATAATGCATCCGATGAGAAAATTTAGTGTGGGATTGTCCTCTCAGTTTATCACTCAGGCATTTTAGTTGCAAACTTGCCTCAGGTCTTTCATGTACGGATCATGTAGCAGCTCTTGCTGTAAACAATGAGTTTTCACGACCCTTCCAGCGCACCACCTAGTTAAGGCTATATCTCTCTCATTTTGTATGTGGAAAACTGTAAAATACTGCTACCGGGTAGGCTTCTCTTCGAGTCGCGTCTCACCAGCTTGCCAGCTGATTGCTGTGTTCAGAACCCCGAGGGTTTGGAGCAATCCAACTGCGATGCCAAAACTAGCTGCAGCGCAGAACAATCCACTCCCTTTGGCGACATATGGCAGTGTCAACGGATAGTAGGAGATGAAAACGCCAATCCTGTCACTTCTGCGCCAAACGGCAAACAATAAAAGGTCAAGTTCTCAAAAAAACGCAAGGCAGCAAAAAGGCGTATTTAATTTAATCCAATCCAAGGATCAGCAAAATGCTAAAAATGACTAAGATTGCTGAAGGAATATCGATACCACAAGGGTAGCACTCGCCAGAGAAGCTGGTGTAATGCTGTGGCTGACAATTTGCACAAGCAATCCCTTGGTGCCCTCGGCTACAGCTATCAGGAGCCCCTCCAGGACATTGTGGGGTGGAGCATTTGTAGACGGATATTGGATCAAGTCTCTCCTGGGATGCTTGGGCTGAAAAAGGTTGGTCCGAAAATCGGATATCATTAAATCATATATCCTATATAAGTCCATTCATTGATCATCATTAAAATCAAAAATTATCAAATTTACTTTACTCACCATCACAAAATTACTGTCATACCTGTCTGCCATGGTTCTGACACATATTCTGAGATTTTTCCTGGCACATCTTTCTGCCAGGCAAAAGGACAACTCTGATGAAACCTACCTTCGACAACTCTGATGAAATCCGGTTGAGGTCCGGCAATGCCCACCGATGCCCACTGAGATCTGGAGCTCGCGGTTGAGGTCCCGCAGTGCCCACTGAAATCTGGAGCTTGCAGTTCTACCTGGCATAGTTTCTGACATTCTTTCTGGCATTGTATCCGACATATATTCTGACATTCTTTCTGGCAAAAACTCTGGCATCCTATCTGACATTCTTCCGACATTCTTTCTGGCATTCTATCTGGCATATCTTCTGACTGTTTTTCTGGCATT
>Ga0126342_10010880_pt1 | contig 16277 bp, 19 predicted proteins | sample Cyp1metagenome_FD_92528 | JGI IMG/M metagenome (GOLD analysis project Ga0126342, IMG submission 92528) | Coral microbial communities from Lord Howe Island, Old Settlement Bay, Australia - Cyphastrea 1 metagenome | ecosystem: Host-associated > Invertebrates > Cnidaria > Coral ... | reverse complement strand
GAATAGACAGGTAGATAGGTAGATGGCTAGAAAGGTAGCTCTGTAGATAGATGGCGAAAGAGAGACACAGAGAGAAAGAGAGAAAGAGAGACAGAAAGGGAGAAACACTCAACCACCTTTCAAGGTTCGCTCTGCCATTTTTGCGTCACACCAACTCACCTCTCCTATAGGTTTTCCATTTTTGAAACTTCCGCCACCGCCTTGTGCGGTACTACTGGTATATTCACCCAGCGCAAATGTAGGTCGTGTGGATCGACTCTGGTTTCGCAGGCCGCTCCCATCAGTGCATTCAGTAATGGTTGGAAAAATGCAGGTAAGTGGCGCCAGAGGCAATAGTTCCTGATTGCTCAAGCAGTGAAACTGACCAGAAAGAAGTGTTTGCCATCTCCAGTCTCCTGAAATTATATCAGTCTGCTAGCTCTTGTTGTATCCATTCATACTCGGGAGAGTAGTGTCTATTTTCAATTTGGGTTGCTCTTGTTCCTGTTTAGTACAACAGTGTTATGGACATCAGGTCCATTGAAACAACAAGAAATCAACTCCTAGGAAAATCCTTAGTTGTGGGCAGTTTCTTCTCCCATCAAAATATCTAGTATCTCACCACGTTTGTTGGTTCAAACCCCTAACCGCATATTGATCAGATCCCCATTTACACTGGTGAGAACCCTCTACCTTTCTTGAGTGATGTTTCAAGATCTTTCTTGGTCGAAGCCACAATTCTTCTTGTTTGGTCCTAGTCTTTGGCTGGTGAAACTACACCAAACAGAAAGCCAAAAATTCTTCCACCATCAGCTCCGAAAGCCAAATGCTGCCTGGTTTCTCAGCTTCAACCTCAAATAGCAGGGGGCGCCAGGCTTCGGACCCACCTCAGAGGGTCAAAGCCCATGACCTTCCATGAAAAAAATGGGGCCTCAACCAACAAAGTAAAGGGACTTAACCCACCATAAAGTACTGGAAATCCTGCGAGCGATTTAAGCAGCAACACCGGGAGGTTCACGACCGTGGGGATTTAGAGTAGAAATGTGATGGTGAGTTGTGTCAGTGATTAAGTACAACTGGTTTGTCGGGGATCATGAACTAGAATTATCTGAGGTGGGAGCCCAACCAATTTTGGGTGGTGGTCATTCACACGCTTTGGAAGGTGGATTGGTAAATGCTGTGTTGCAAACTCCCAAGATCAAGATCACTACACCAATATGACTCAGTCTGCATCGCTGATCAAAATGGAGGGGTCAAGTGGCTAGTCATATTCATTACTAAATACACAATCACAATATGAGATCCTGCTATTCCAGGACCCTAGAGAACTGTCCCACTGGCTATGTTTCGGGTGATGGTTATGGATCAAGCCAGGAAGTCAGCCCATTTTTGATGGGTTATTTGGTAAATTTTCAGCCCGCGCTCCATACATGTTCATCATTTCCAGTCTCATCAAAACCTTTCCCGTTTTCCTTTGGTGGGATCCTAAGCAAAGCCTCACACAAAGGCCAACAGCGACCCAATTCAGGCGGGAGGTGACCCAACGGTTCAGATTTGCCCTTGTTGCTGGTCACCTTGGCATGGGTGGAAATCAACTGACGGTCGAGCCTACATCATCCATCTTGGCTGCGGCTACCCTACCCCTGCAGCCGGGAGGCTTGGTGCGTGCGCCGCGCCAAAGCGCTTTGGCCAGTGGTCCACGTAGTAAAACTGTCAAGTGTGGAAAAGTGGCACTCAAAAAGTGACAAGTTTGTTTCGCCACCACCGCTTGGATGGTTTTAAGTTCTAGAATGGCAAATCATTCAAGGTTTTTGGGTCCCGGAATGGAACTGTTTTCATGGCTTTTAGGCAGGGAAGTGTATCCTGTGCTGAACCAACCCATCACATCAGGTGCAACACATGTTTGCAGTCAAATGAAACTGTTTTGGGCTGCCAGACTGGTGGTGCCCCATCCTCCACAACCCACCTCCATAGGAATTTGGGTTTTAGCACGATATCGCTCCAGGGGCCCCGAGAGACTTCCGTCTGCATCGAAGATAGTGAAATGATCAATGCCCATGAGCCGGTGATAGTCCTGGACTCAATAATGTCCTTTTGGTAAGAAAAAGAGGGGCCGGTTTGGTATACCAACATCATTTACCTGTTGTTAAAGATGTAAACAAACCCCTCTATTAATCAACCAACCAATGGGAAAAGGACATCTATGCCTGGGAAAGAGAGATGCCTACAACTTGGGGAAACAACTTTTAAAAAAATTGAATGAAGATGGTATCTCAAATCGGCAAATGAAGGGTTCAACCGACCTTTGAGGGGAATTACCCACTGTCCCGTCAACTTGGATGTCATCACAGCTGCAAATTCACTACTTTACGTGTTTTTCCTCAGAAAATGAGGGTTGCACACAGCTGCACTCAAGGTAGTAAAGAATGTAAAATGGGTACTGCCACAAATGCATCGCATTATTTTCTATGTGTGTGTGTGTGTGCCTCAAACGCTTTTTGAACACCTCCAAATTTTGAGGGAAAACAGATGAAACTGGAAAGGCCATCAATACGAGCTAAGCGGCAAGGAAGTCTTTCAACAGAGTGGGATTCAACTCTTCCATCTTGGCAAAGCTATGTAGTGGCTGGGTACAAGCCTCCATTCCAGTCAAGGATTGCTGGCAATTGGACTGCTTTCTGTCCAATGCTCAGGTTTTCCCTTCCAAATCGAAAAAACTGAACAGCAGTAGCAAAAAGAAGCAGAAAGAGCACAACCACCCCAATCACCACATGAGCAGGGATCAAGACAAGGACTGGTGCAAAGAGAATAAGAAGAAAAGTAACATAGGTATAATTATGTGTGTGTATATATAAAAGTATATGTGCAATGAAAAAATACTTATTTTATGTGCATGTATGCAAATATCACCATATATATATACAATCATAAATATACATTTATTTATATATATATAGAGATATATTGATATATACACATATCGTTATATATACACATATATTTATATACATATATATATATATATATACATCTATATATATATTGTGATTTTCTGACACCTGCACTCCTTGAGACAGCCTGACAGGTCATGTCGCTATGCCCATGCATGCCAGACTGCGGGAGAACCATTATTTGCGGCCGCCATCTCACAAGGCCCAAGATGGGGTTGCACTAGGCTGCGCGAGTGTCTGAGGAAAAGGCCTTCAGACCGTCTGGCCGCAGGGGGCGTTCGGACCATTTGGAGCCATAGTGGTGGCTTTGGTGAAACCTTTGGTTGTTGGTGGACCAACACCGCTGGGGTTCAGGAGAACTATTTTCTTTGATAGGGTGTGGCCCCTTTAAAGCCATTGGATTCCCTGGGCAAGAGCGAAGGGTCCCTACCAGTGTGATCAATTCACACTGGTAGCGGAGCCGAGAGCTCCCCAGAACGATGTTGCAATCAGTGCAGGTGAGGATCAGAAAATCTTCCTTGTCCTGGAAGGGAGCAGATCACGGGCCATAGCTGCCTATCGTCATGTCGGAGCAGGCCGCGCAAACGAGCGAAGCAGCTGCAGCAACTGGCACCGGATCCTTCGGATCAGCCTCGCACTTGCCATGGCATCTGATACCAGCATTTGATCGCAGTGAAACCGACCTGACAGAGTATGCCAGAAGGTTGGAATTCTTGGCCGGAACCACCGGAGCACTTGAGCCAGCTGGCTCCTCGGGCCGCTCTGCAATGCTGCGGTTCGGCCCTTCAGAAGGTAGTGAGACTCAAGCCTGAACAACTGAAGGTAAACTCCTTGGATGGCATCAAACTCATCGCAAGCACCAAAGGATGCACACCCGAGAAATTATAGTGTTAGGTCCTGGAGCAGGCTTCGGATTGCAAGGCCGGATGGCCACAAGTGAGAGCTCCCTAGCTCTTTGACTGACCACGGTCTGCCTATGGCGTATCAAGCACCGAATCCACATCCCACCCACCTACGCTAGAGCTTTATTGGGCCCAAAAGTGCTATATGTCAATGCCCCTTCTTACTGGAACGTGGACATCGGTTGGAAGGCAGGAGGTTCATGTCAACAGGTTTCAAGTGCAACGATGTGGATTCAAACTCCCAAAAAATCCAATGTTTAGAAAACATTCATCGTTGCACCCTTTGCATTCAGAAGTCTTCAACCAGCGAAGGCGGTTCCTGGATGACGCGCGGTTCTTGAGAATCTCCAACTCATCATTGAGACGATAACGACCTATTTTCAAGGTTTCACGCAAGAAGGAAGTTTCCATTACTTTGGTAAGGCAATCTGCTAGCTGTGCTGCGCTATGTACCCATCGCAGTTCAACTCCTTCAGAAATCAGGTCTTTGATCGCTCTCGCATTGAGCTGGGTTCTGTATTCTGCACAGTTCGGCGTTGCAGTTCGGGTGATTAGATCGTAAAGTGATTTACAATCAGTGGCAGCTACACTTTCAGGTAAATTTTGTGCTTGAATGGTGGCAGTGGCATATGTTGAGGGTAATCCTTTGAGTGTGGTATTTGGTTGTTTCCAATTGACTGTAAGATCTAACATCCAGGCCCAGCACAATCGCATCCAAGACAGGTGGTCCAGGACGCTATTCAAGGACACTGTTTCCGCCGCCAGTGTACTCGTGACAACCCTTTGAATCTTCTTGCAACCTCATGACAACGGCGAGACTGGGCAGGCTACATTTTCACTGATGAGTCTTTGGGTTCCCATGATCAAGCTACCTGTATGTGAACTGGGGTTACTTTTTGAGGCAAAAGAGGCATCCGAGAAGGCTAGGAAGCGAAAATCTTCCAGTGGTATAGGCTGTATCTGAATTGTAGTGTCGTGATGTTTCTTTGCTTCATGGAGGGCTTGATTGGCATTTATCAAGGTGGTTACTGTTGCAGAGTTGATTGAGGATTGAAGCATGCTTAACCGACTGGAAGATCGGGTCTTGTATGTACTGCAGCGTACTGTAGACTTCCCACTAGTCCCCGCAAGGCTTGTCTTTCTGATTCCGTGACCTTTCCGTCCGGAAATTTTCGGCGTTCAAGTGAAATTTTGATGGGTTCAATTGCTTTGACATAATTGGATTGTTTCATAGTGATAGTTCCGTTTGGAAGTTGGTCCATTTCAATCCCAGTGAATGTGAATGGTTTCAATTTCTTGCTACCGAAAGGATATTTTTGTTCCAACTGGTCAAGTTTCTTTGAGAAATATTCCGAACCTCCACAAACCCCATCGTCCACATGAAGTCCTCAGATACCTTCCAGGGTTCCTGTCTCGTGATGATACAATAGGAATTTACATGTGAATCCCAAGTTTTTGAGGGCTTCGGACATTGCCACAAACCATTGATATGGGGCGTCAATGAGACCGTAGGCACCTTTTTCTAGCTTACAGACTTCGTTCTCAGCAAGTCGCAGGGCTTCCACAAGTTCGCTGACTGGTTCAATGGCCAATGTCCGGTTGGACTGAGGCTTTCCTTGAAGAAACGCAGCTCGAATGTCAAACGATGGGAGTTGCCAACCCTTGGAGGCTATGAGCCGCAACAACAGCATTTTTGAGTTCCTGCCAAGAGTAGGTGAATCTCTGGGCAATTCTTCCAATTTCGGATCAAGGTATCCTAGGATTACCTATCTGGCCTTGGCTTTGGTGGCCTTTCCATGGTTGGACGGATCATCGATTGGCTTCCATGTTAAAACCCAACGGCACCGCAAAATTTGTTCGGGGGGCACTTGTTCCCGAAGTATTTTGGAAATGGTTCCAGTTTTGATCCAAATTTGGACTTCGGCCATTTTGGCCTTTTTGAACTCAAGCCTTTCGGCCTTTCGGATTCATTCAAAGTTGTCTCTTCGCGGCGGAGACAAGGAAGGCCATGTCGGTGGCATTTGGTTCATTCTTCCAAGCTTGGATGTCCTTTTCAAAGAACGGTATCTCACACTTCCAGGCTAGCGGATCACCTTCAGACCACATGCATGGATCATCATCTATGCACAGCAACTGGTCACAGGCTAGATCATCCGCATCATCATCAGGCACCGGAGTAGTGATTGCAGGATCATCATTGGGGTTACTATTATGGTGGCTTGGATTATTTAATTGGGGTTCAAGGTTATTTTCGTCGACGGGTGAATTATTAGAGTGAGATGGTGTAGTATGGCTTGATGGAATTTCTGGTTCATTGCCGGGTTGACCATCTGATGGTGGTTGAATCTGTGGATTTCTAGTATCAGGCATTGATGGCAAATTTTCAATTGGAATTTCTTCAGGTAAGTTGATGGCTTGAGTGATACCTTGTGATTGAATTTGGGTCAGTTGTTGGGCAATACTGGATACTGAAGGTTCTTTTGAATGAAGAGGAATCTCCCTTGCCTCATTTGCCGTTACTGGCCGAACATGTTCAGGTGCAAACTGGTGGAGCTTGCAGGCAAGTGTTGTCCAGATAGTCTGAGCATTTTCGTGAACCACAACTTTCATGGGACCTAACCAATGACCTGGTTGAGCACCTTTACCCTGTTTCCATGTCATGACCCACTCCCCTGGCATGTAGCTTTGACCGCCTGGACGCGATCTTCTTAGCAGTGCTCGTCGAAGACTGGCGTCATTGTCTGATAAAAGGCTAACCGAGCAGCTTCGCGAGACGCAAGCTGTCTTCGGAATGCAATTCCCTGGGCCGTGTCAGCATCTGCAATTGCTGCAAGAAAGCGCGCTGGCAGCATTTCGTCACTGCACACTGCGCCAGGCAGTCTGGTTTGCTTACCAAGTACCAACACTTCCGGAGCAAAACCCTTCTTAAGACTACAGGCGTTCTTGGCTCTGATGCACCAAAACAAGGCTTGTGAAAGGTCATGATACTGGGAAATTGGATGTTCACTTTCAAACTTGGTCAACATGGTTTTGAGGACTGCCCCATGGCGTTCGGCTTTTCCGTTTTGATACTGAGCCTCAGGGCTGATCGTCGACAGTTTGATGTTGTGAGCTTGGGCGAATATGGAAAATTCCTCAGAATTAAATTCGCTACCAGCATCTACAATGACTTCACTGGGAGATCCCGCCCATGCAAACCACATGTCTGCCAAAGTCTGAATGATGGCAGAAGATGATCGGTCAGGAGCAATTCTGGCACATTGAAAATTCGTGGCCCAGTCCACCACATGAAAGACCCGAAATTGAGTTCCATCCTTGTTTGTACAATCAAACTCGTCCATGCAGATTCGATCATTGAAGTCAAGTTCATCTCTAATGCTACCAGGACGGGCCAGTCTCGGTTGTTGTTGCTCCTGGCAGGCTGAGCATTTGAGTTCCAAGGCTGCTTGTGCAAGTTCAGCTCGAAATCCCTGACTCCTTAACAAGGTACTCAATCTTTCTCCACTTGGATGACCTAGGTTCTTATGGGCTCTGAGTAAGGCTATCTGTTCATCTCTTGGTAAGGCCCGAAAACGAGCTGACTGCTTGGGATTGTGCAAATCGGCAGCTTGAGAACTCGTGAGTTCTTGGGAGACTTGACAGTTGATCATGCCTGGCTTGGAACTCGGTAGAGAGACTTCGCTCTCTCCGTGCAGTTCAGATTCTACTGAATTGCCCGGCATCTGGCTGGGGTTCATGGCCGGTGTGGAACTGGGCATGCACGGCGGAGTCATACTCTCAGTCTGCACCGCTGGGGCAGGCAAGTCTTTGGCAAACAACGTGAGATTGATTCTTGTGGCATGTGAAGGCCTGATCAGATTACGTTTTGCTAAAAGTTCCCAAGCTTCCCAATCCTCCTCTGCACGGATCTCTCCTGAACCTCTTTCAGTGTAAACACATCGACGGTAAGGTGCCATTCCTCTGAGAATATTAGCAGGTGGTGCTAATGTTCGGCTAGCCCCACGACATGCAACTACCGTTACCAATGTTTTGTCAGGAATCAAAGGTTGGATCATGTTCAAAAGTTCAGGATCATCCAAACACCTTTTGCCAACCCTTCGAATCATTGTATGGACTTTATCCATTATGGTTTGCCATATGCTCTTGGTATCCACAGGAGTTGTTTTGACGCTGCATTTCAAGCGTTTTCCCCAGGGCAAACTTGAGATCTCCTGAGTCCGGCTGAGCTTCGCAGAGGCATATCGCTGCAATCGCTGTCGCTTTGGCTGTGGACCTTCGGGTTCAGCAGCGGCCAGTGCTGGCCAAATCTCATTTCGGTAAGGTTCTTCCAAAGGCTTGTGCACTCGACCAAGGATGAAAGCTAGCTTTCGTGCAAACTTTCGAGGGTAGTTTTCAGTGAAGCTGGACCTGTTCATCCTTTGACCCCCTACATTGACTGATGTTGGTGGTGACCTGGGCATCTGAGTCCAGCGAGTGACTTTACCATATATTTCGAGGTGGTCATTATGGTAAGTGCTTTCTTGATTGGGAGACCATTTTGGGGATCTTTCAAATCTCCGGCTATGCAAAGGTCAACATCGATCGCTAACATGTAATACCTGACTTCCTGCATGTAAGGCACTTTGAACATTAACGAGTTGTGAGGCTGTTCCCAATGCATATGGCTCGAGTGCTGGCGCTGGTAGCGCAAGATGATAACCCCTAAAGCTACTTGCTCAAGGTGTTTCATCCTTTCATGTTGCAAACCATCCCAAGCATCAACGGAACGGCTGCCAATGAGACACGAAAAACCACTCCAAGGGCCACATGTCGGTGAAAACCAAATGCTGCGAGGTCTTTGATTGACCATTTGCATGAACAATGATTCTCGGCCCGAAGAGGTTTGGAGGTCTCCCTGCGACATGCTAAAACGCTCAGCACGGTATCCCAGTTTCTGGGATTGGGCAGTCAATTGGCTCTGAGGCCCACAAAAGACCTTCCAGCAAGTCCAGTCTCAGTGCTTTGTCAGATCTGAGTCCATGTTGTTGTGAAGTGGTTTGGAGTTGCTTGGTATATTTCTGAATGAGTTGTTGGAAATGGATTCTTTCACGGTTGCTTTCAGGTGATAAATGGTCAGTAGTTTGGAAAATGCAATCATCACTGAAATCTCCGGCTGACAGCACTGAGTTCAGGCTAGGGCACCCTTCAGATCTCACTGCTCGCTGATCAGCGTGGTGGTGTTCTGCTCGATGTAGTTGACGATCTTGTTCAAGACGTTCTCCACCTGCTGCATCCGCGATTCCAGATGTGATGCCGTGAGCGTGGGCATCACTGGCTCGATCTGAGGCATCAGTTCGGGTTCTGACGTCTCTGGAACGGTCCCGAACAACTCCGGGTCCTCTTCTTCTAGGTCCCACACATCCGCCGGCATCTCAGATCTGGGTGCTGGCATCGTCCTCTCTTTCGGCTGAGCGCCACAGATCTGGGCAGTGCTGATCTGCCTTGGACTCGTGGCAGCTGGTATCTCTGTGCTGCTGGTGGCCGGAATCTTCGACCCTGACAGCTCGCAACGCTCCACCTTCTTGTCCACATAGTAGAGGAACACTCGGTGATCCCATTTGTGGCTCTTGCTGTCGTGTTGGGCAAACCACAGGATCCACTTCTGTTCCTGGCGCCACATCTGGCTGAAGGTCTTGCCCACATGTGTCTTTCCGAACTTGATCTTGTAGTTGTCCAGCTGTTCCATCGACAGATGACTGAAATCGAATTCTGGATCCGACACTGGTTCCTGCACTCGTTGAAGACGCTGGGACAGAGTTGACATGGCCATGACGGTTGATCACCTGAAAACTCTTGGGCAAGGACTTGGGCCTGAAAGGACTGTGATCATCATCCCACTGTACTTTCTTGGCAACCATCTTGCCTTGCACTTGATTTGGATTCGTTGTGAAACTGGAGCGTGATATGTTATGTACATCATGAAATTGACTGTTACTTGGCACATGTTTGAGTGAAGTGTGGTGACTATGTACATTTGATTGGCTGGATGGTGTCGGCACGGCTGAGTCTTCTGATGTTTTGGACTCGGGCACAGGTTGATCTTCCGACCCACACACGGTCGCGTGTGTTTCGGCTGGCTTGGAAAATTCAGCTGGCATTGAAATCGGCTGTGCAAGATCGTTCAAATCGAGCAAAAACAAACCCTTGCTGGTGAGATTCAGCTGAAAACTTTGTCCTATCCTGGTGGCGTGCAAAACATGCTTGGTTGTGGCAATGGTTGCTCCAAGAGCACGCAGCAAGGTGTTCGATAGGAGAAACGGTGTCGAGCCGGGTACCACTGCTATTTTCAACAGCAGTCCGGGTATTGGCACAACAATGGCTTGGTGGCTCTGCAACACCCCATAATTCCCAAACCTGAAGGTTATAGTACATGGACACCTCTTGACATGTTTTCGGATATTGGGATCTAAGCTATTCAACAGCTCAGGTACTAACTTGCTGCCTATGACAGTTTTAGTGGCCTCCAAATCTACTATGCCAAGGCTTCCATGAGATGCAAAACAGGTCGGCTCAGGCTTGGCTTCAGCTGAAGTGCAAGATGCTGGAGCTCCCGTCACTCGGAGACGGAGGCGATGGCGGGCATCTTGGGCATCGTCATCATTCCTGACAGGTTGGCCGGTGTCACACATGGCGCGTTTCCATCTTTGCAAGTTTTCTGAAGTGCATTTTTGGGATTGGTATTACATCTATCAGAAAGCTCTATATACATGGTGAACCATCATTGTGTTACTACCGGGTCAGGCTGAGGAACATCCAACGTGGGCTCTTCATGCAATGGCAGGTTCAAAACTCCAAGGGCATGGCTCCATCTTCGGGCACATTGGATGGAGAAATCACCTGAGCAAACGTCGTAGGAGCCTGAGATGGCTTTGACTGTGCACCTGATGGATCAGGCGGCTGGGACACTCAGCCTTCCAATGTCCAACTTGATTGCACAAACGGCACCGGGACTCCAAAATTCGCTGCTGCAGTGATTTTCGTGACGAAGCATGACCTTTGGAGAATTTACCTTTCACCCCCTTGCCACTGAACTTTGATTTGCCCTTTTGGGACACAGGCCAGAAACCCCTCGAACGAACCTTTTCGTTGAGTCGCCGTCTGGCGTCCGTATAGGCAGTGAATGCGGCTGCTAACTCTTCGTCAGTTTGAAGAACTTCGGCTGCCGCCGATTCAAAGTCCATCACCAATGAGGCATCATCATCGCCCTCTTGAGCGAGAGTTTCCACTACATGATCATCATCATCCATGACGTCAGTGGCCATTGCATACTGGTCTGTTTGGGTCTCTTCCACATCTTCGGAAGCCAGAGCTGTCTGATCGTAAGTTTTCAGTTTCGAGACCCTTTTTCCGGATGTCATCTCCTGGAAAAACCCAGCTCCCAGCATTCTGATGGCTCCACTGACTCGTTGCACTGTGAGTTCACCTTTGTCCGTGACGTCAGCATCGATGAGAACCCTCTTTTTGTCCTCGGCAGACAACATAGATCCCCTAAGGGTGACGTAAGCCTGCAGATCACTGAGCTTGAATTGCTTGCTATTCAACTCAGTCCACATGATGTCAGCTCTTGCCAGGTATGAATCGGCGCTTTCGTCACTCTTCTGCAAACACTTGTAAAGTGCACGCTCAGCAAACTCGTACTTTTTCTCTAAATCAATCTGTCCCCAGTGACCTCCAAGAAGCTCGATGATCCGTTGGATCGACTTGCGCTCATTGGCAATCAGTTCGGCCTGATGCAGTTGTAGCTTCTTAAAGGCCGATCCAGCACAATTCAGAATCAATCTTCCGTATGCTTTCCAGTAGGCCAAGCTTCAAGCAAAAGGGCTACCTTTTGTTGGTACACTTGCAGATCATCCTTGGCAGGGTCAAAACTAGGCACTAGAGTGGCCAGCTGGTTGCTGACATTGGTCAAGGAGCTTTCAGATCCATCGGATGCTTCAGGCATGAGCACGGCTGTCCACCACCCTGGATCCTACCGTTCTGGCAACGGCTGCTCCGCTACCAGTGTGATTGGCAAATGGGGCCTAATCAACACTGGCAGCTTGTCTCCAATCCACCTCCCAAAACGTCCAGCTGCTGTCGTCACCTTTTGGCGGCACGACCACTCAAAAGTCAAGGGCCTGGAGCAGGCTTCGGATTGCAAGGCCGGATGGCCACAAGTGAGAGCTCCCTAGCTCTTGGACCGACCACGGTCTGTCTGGCGTATCAAGCACCGAATCCACGTCCCACCCACGCCAGAGCTTCCCTGAGCCCAAAAGTGCTATATGTCAATGCCCCTTCTTACTGGAACGTGGACATCGGTTGGAAGGCAGGAGGTTCATGTCAACAGGTTTCAAGTGCAACGATGTGGATTCACAATATACATAAATACATGTATACATACACATATATATATATATGTATATATATATATATATACATATATACATATATATATATATATATATATATACACACATATACATATACATATACATATATATATATATGTATATGCATTCCCGTGACCATCAAACCCAACAATAGCTGTTCCCGGTCAACCGCTCCAGCTCTCAGTCCCCAGCAGCAATGCGCCAAGTACGTCTCTGTGGTGCGGGGCAAAGGCGAAGGCTGGCACCAGCATCGCCCATTCGCAAAGAAGTCCTCAGAACTGTCAAGCTTTCCGTTTGCCACTATTGAAACAAACGCATTTCTGTGTGAGCTGTGCTTGCAAAGAATCTGCACAAGATCCACTCTGCTAAAAGGAAAAATGGAAAAGATCTGGTTGGCTCCCCCGCGGCCCCATGAATTGTACGTGCCATGGTTTCCTCCATTTTTGGGATCAGGGCCACTGCCAAATCTGCCAAGGTGCTGCAACTCTCCAGGTATTTCTGGGGAAAGCTTGAGATCGCCTGAGCAGGGGCTGGGCAGCATTCACTCTAAAACGGAGTGAGGTGAAATTGCATGCCCTGCATGAGTCTGCATGAGGATTGAATAAGCAAAAGTTGAAAATCTTGACAACAACAGCCAAGCATGGCGTTTACCAAAAAAATATGTGGGTAAGCCATCAGGGACACCAGACACCGCGGATCAAAGGTTGGGAACCCAAAAACCATTGCCGAGGCTCAATAAGCAATGGCATCATAGCCGAAAAATGAAGCCACACGGGCATCCTACGTGGCAAACCACTGCTGAACTGATTCAATTTGACCACACAAGAGCTGAATCGAGAACCATCAGAATGATATTATTACTGCCCCCGCGGTGCAGGTTGTGCAAATCACATGGCAGCACATTCGCCACAAAGATGCAGTTTTGCGCAGGCCATCCGCTCCTTTGTCACACATACAGGCCGCCTTTGTAATAAAATTATGTCGCATTCCAATCAGTAGAACAGAAATGCGATGACCACTCCAGCATATAGCCGATGCGTATCAAGATTTATCAATGGTCACTGGGAGTTATAGATTTCCTATGTCCATCAACAATCAACAACAATCAGCAATAATCAGCTAGTTGTTGGCTCAGCTGGTGACTCCTGACCCAATTGGCAGGCCTCTGTTGCTAGATCCGGCAGAGAACAGCGCCACTTCTGCACCAAAGCCAGTGGCAACGTCAAGGCCTGCAAGGAATAGCAGTCCCATCGGTTGCGAGTACCTCATTGCGCTGTCTGGAAGTATAAAAAATCTATGTACATTCCGCACTTTTTATGGCAGCCTTAGAAAACACCTGTCCAGCCATGGATCGAGAAAGAGTCTTTTGAGCATCTGGAGCATCTGGAGTTCCGTTTCCCCCCAGTAATCTCCATTGGCAACAGAGATGTACCGCAAGGGTATAATCTAGCTACAAAGTGTCGCTATCTTCAGTAACACACTTGCTGGGGAATCTCCCAAACCCCCAGCCCCACAGACCGCGCACCCATTGGACCTGCGCGTAGTACATCCGGTCCCTCTTCAGGTGTCCATAGACCGTCAGTCTGACGCTTCCATCCCTGGTGGAGACGAAGTGTAGAAACTCCAAACGCAACCAGTGCTGTCCCATCTGATCAACCTGCAAGACAGGATCCCCAGATTCAAACACTGCTATGCTAAGCCCAAATCAACAAACCACTGCTTGGTTCAATGGTGGGGAGTACCATCTTTTATAGCACTTTAGTAAATTTCGGGGTAATCCTGTCGCTGCCTTTCCGCGAATTCCATGGCCACATCAATTTGAGGCAACCACAAATGACAGAAGACTCTGGAAATAAAACACAAACCCAAAATTATTCGTGGTTGAGGTTTAACAATGTGACAATGTGTTAACCCCAACAATTATTCATGAGGTTAAATTCATGTTCGCAAGATCTCTACATAAATTTCTCATCGAGATAGGTGGCCACCTGAAGGAAGGCGCTGGCACCATGAACGTGTGCCACCATGTCCTCTCCAAGGGCCAATGTCTGCACATGGTCATCACCTTACAGAAAAACTGCTTGAAAATCGAAGGGAGAAGATGTGGGAAACCATGGCTTTTGGTGGGTAAATTTGGATTTCACCAGTCAAATTTTGGATGTGCACAACAGTAATGCGAAATTGAAACCATAAATATGGGGATATAATGATACCAGTAGTACCCGCACTAGGCGGGGCGGAAGTTGCCTTAGGGATATATACGACCTTTCTCATCTATAGAACTTGCATGCGCCGTGCGCCAGCCAAGCCCGTGCGTGCGTGCATTCTGCGAAAGTGGCGTCCTGTTTCACATGTCACGTTTGAAGCTCCACTTCGCACTTCACACTTCTCGCTGCACTCTTCACACTCCACACTACACACTTCACACTCCACACTTCACACTTCACACTGCACTCTTCCCACTCCACACTTCACACTTCACACTTCACACTCCACATTTCACACTTCATACTCCACACTTCACAGTCCACACTTCACGCTTCAAGAACACGACCAAGAACAGTTGTTGTTGTCCAAGAACATGACCCGCGCGCGACCCCGGTGCAATGTCAACTGTCAAGCAAACACTTTCCTCACACTTCACATTGCATTCTTCACACTTCACACTCCACACTTCACACTTGCACTTCATTTCAACTCGTCTCATCTGAGCTCTTCTCATCTCATTTCATGTCTTCCCATATGCCAGCTAAGTTCTTCTTGGCTATTTACATGTCATCTGAGCACAGCTCAAACTTTCTCATCCCACAGAAGCTAGTCTCAATTCATCTCGGCTCTTCTACACATCTTGCACAGAGTACTCTCCAGTGGTACTTGAAGAAACACCTTTCACCCAATCTGACCTCTTCGTAACTCATCTCAAGCCTTCTGTATGCCAAAGGCCTATACCATCATGCCAAGCGTTCATGCATTGCATCAAATCTTAACCGCAAGTGAAAACATGATGTAGCTGTTACCTGTCAAATCTTGATCCGGAAACACTTGTTGACGCAGCCATTACAATGCGATCTGCAGAGACCGAGTTGCAAAACACAATAGGACTACGCGCAACGGCATCGGAAATTGCAGCTCCAAAACCGGATCTCGACGCCAAACCGAAAAAAAGACGATTTTGAAGCACGTCTTACAAAGATTTTTAAAAGGAAAACTACTAGCGCCAAAATGGAGAAAATCTACTGACAAATCACTGTCGCAGTCTTCATGCAGCCACTCCAATACGATTTACAAGATCCAGCTGAAAAAAAAAAGTATGACGCATGCAGGCGCAGTGCCAAGCAACCTTGATGCAGCCATTATAATGCGATCTGCAGAGACTGAGTTGCAAAACACAATAGAAATACGCGCAACGGCGTCGGAAATTGCAGCCCCAAAACCGGATCTCAACGCCAAACCGAAAAAAAAAACGATTTTGAAGCACGTCTTACAAAGATTTTTAAAAGGAAAATTACTAACGCCAAAATTGAGAAAATCTGCTGACAAATCACTGTCCCAGCCTTGATGCAGCCACTCCAACAGGATTTACGATGTCCAGCTGCAAAAGAGAGTAGTACTATGCATGCAGCCGTGGTGCCAAGCAACCTTGACACACCCATTACAATGCGATCTGCAGAGACCGAGCTGCAAAACACAATAGGACTACGCGCAACGGCGTCGGAAATTGCAGCTCCAAAACCGGATCTCGACGCCAAACCGAAAAAAAGACGATTTTAAAGCACGTTTTACAAAGATTTTTAAAGGAAAACTACTAGCGCCAAAATGGAGACGCAGCCTTCATGCAGCCATTACAATCCGTTTTGCACAATCACGTGGCTAACCCGCATCTCTCTACGCACATGGCAACACCAGATGACAACAATCATGCAGCCATTCCACTCCGATCTGCAACCACAGATTCAAAAAACACATGGAACTACACACACAGGAACAACCACTCGCAACACGGAGGAGGAACACATTCGCGACAGAAACGACCGCAG
>Ga0126342_10010879_pt1 | contig 16278 bp, 18 predicted proteins | sample Cyp1metagenome_FD_92528 | JGI IMG/M metagenome (GOLD analysis project Ga0126342, IMG submission 92528) | Coral microbial communities from Lord Howe Island, Old Settlement Bay, Australia - Cyphastrea 1 metagenome | ecosystem: Host-associated > Invertebrates > Cnidaria > Coral ... | reverse complement strand
GTATGTAATGTATGTAATGTATGTAATGTATGTAATGTATGTAATGTATGTAATGTATGTAATGTATGTAATGTATGTAATGTATGTAATGTATGTAATGTATGTATGTATGTATGCATGCATACATTTATGTATGTATGTATGTATATATGTATGTATGTATGTATGTATGTATGTATGTATGTATGTATGTATGTATGTATGTATGTATGTAATGTATGTATGTATGTATGTATCTATCTATCTATCTATGTATGTATGTATGTATGTATGTAGTGTAATGTAATGTAATGTAATGTAATGTAATGTAATGTAATGTAATGTAATGTATGTATGTAATTATGTGTGTATGTGTGTATGTGTGTATGTATGTATGTATGTATGTATGTATGTATGTATGTATGTATGTATGTATGTATGTAATGTATGTAATGTATGTATGTATGTATGTATGTATGTGTATGTATGTATGTATGCATGCATGCATGGATGGATGGATGGATGGATGTATGTATGTATGTATGTATGTATATATGTAAATATGAACATATCACCGTGTTTGTCTTCCGCAAGTGGTTTTACCTGGTAAATTGAACCTTCTAACACAAATCACCAAATGCCGCAGGCAATTTTCGATAACATTTCCGGATGTCTTTCTGTCATGTCCTTTCTGCATGGTTTTCCATCATCATTATGTTGATTTTGATTGTATTTTCGAACTCCGCTATTTGCAGAGTGGTGGGCACAAGGTGTCCCAAAATGGTGCGAATCTGCACAACCACAGACACAAAACCAACATATTTCTATTAATGTTTCTTTGTCCCGCTGTTGCCGAATCTGCATTGTTAGCCATCATTCTAAAGAGCGGTCATTGCGCTACAAGGATTTCCTGAATGGACATCGCCAATGACCACGGTACTTTTTGATTTGAAATTGACAATTCCTTCTAACACATTTCAAAAATGGTTTGTGCACACACAACAGATACAAAACGCTTTGTGATTTAGCCCTAGTGTTACTAGTGCAACTCAATTTTGATATACAGGCGAACTATCAATTTAGGTAGAAATTATCATGCGGATGACGCGATTCATCAACTCAGATTGTTCTGTCCAACTCTCTCTTTCTACATGGAGCCTGGCATCCAGGCATTGCTCAATGCTGTCTCGGCATTACTTGCGAATGCCAACGTGTTTGTACACCCCCTGACATTGATACATGAAACAGGCCGGTGCTTAATTTACCACCCTTCCCTTACCCCTTGACATTTGCTGCTGTCAGGGACTCACCATCTGACCATTTTATACCTGGATACCCTTTCAGACAAAGGGTGTTGCAGCTTAACTCAAGCAGAACAATCGAAACATATAGGAAAACTAATTTTGATGAAAGTATGACTCAATTCGATTGGGATATGCAGCAACTCTTGCACTGAAAGATGCAAGGTGGAATTGCAATCGCCCACCTCGAAATACCATATTCTGGCGTCGAACTTCATTTTTTCGAAAGAGAAAGTAACCAAAAAAAGTGCCTAAGCCAAAGAAGCAACGCATAGCAACGATTTGATTTCATACTTTCTGAGACTTTCAAACCTACAGCGATGGGCTCCTCCAGACAGTTGCGCACATACCATTGCACTCGCTGGTATCTGTAGCCCAAGACGTTTCTCACCTGCATATATATATATATACATATATACACACATAGATAGAGTCTATCTCCAGTATGTGATTATCAACTTGAACTACCTCTCATCATGTCTTCCGTCAACAGCTGGCGCACACGCTGAAATATATAACAGTGCCTCAAGAGGGAGGGACAAAAAAGATTCCGAGGCCCGAAACAAAGGACGAGAAACAACATACTACCATAAGTTCGTGCTTTTCAGTGAGTCACCTTGGATTTGACTAGATATGATCTAGACCGGCAGCAAAAGGCTCAATTTTAAGGTCAATTCCGCATTTCTGCAAACATTACTTCGTTTGAATTTGTCTTGTTGTGGTCCAAGAAAGTGGTATTTTCTGATTTTTTTGTTTATTTCAAATATTCCGATTGTGTGAGTGTCAAAGGCAAGACTTTACGCGCTACTCTGCCAGCGAAGCTGAAGAGCTGGAAAACCTCGACGGTGTTGGCCACTTGCAGAGGTTTTCTTGTCCAAACGACTTGAAGAGCCCTGAAGAGCTTGTTGGAGCATTGATTGGAATATGTAATATATATATATGTAATATTGAATTATATAAATTGACGTGCAATGCCTTCGGGGTTGCTGCACTGAGGTGACGAGAGTGGGTGGAAGCAAGTCAACGGTGATGTATTCAGAAAACCAGATCATCTCGCAATCTTCACGGTGGTGTATGCATCTGGCTGCCATTTGGCATGCACCGTCTTCATTGTGCTCATTTTTGCGATATGCAATTCGTGCCTCGTTGCAATGAAGGACATTTGTTTGCAATGATTGCGTCTCCAGAATGGAGAACGGAACAAATTTAAGCAGACTCTTTTGGCTCATCTCGGCTTCCTTGTCAGATCGTGCCATTGTGGAGCTTTGAGAGGTACTATGCTTCACGGGGGGCAACGGCAGGCTCCTTCGTAATAGCCTATCTTTGCACTGTCATTGCACTTGCCTTAGCAGCAATTTATAGCGCAGAAATCGAGAAGCAACCCAAAAGTTCGCTCCAACTGCAGTTTTGAAGTAAACAGAGTGAGGTTGGTGGCTATGAGGGTGGCAGGATATTCCGAATGTTTGGAGGGCAGCAATGGAAGAGGACTTCTTCCGGAAACGATTGGCTCACTTTGCTGTCAGACTTCTTGTTGATAGATTGGAGGACGATGGTTTACCAGTGTCTATTCATGCCGGGTGTTGTCCGGACCTGAGTAAGAAGGACTTCCAATCCAGTGTGGTGTGATATGGATGTGAGACTGGAGGTGTTCATGAGCTTCGTCGTCATCAACACCACGGCAATTTTCTACAGAGCTACGATGACTGCTCCTGGGCCAATAGCCCTGAAGCCATAGGTTTTGAACATGCTTTTTTCTAGATGTTCAGTGTTCATTTGCTCATATTTGCTCTGCATATGTTTGAAAGGTACCGTTCAAGACGATTTTCATCATCATTGTCCTCTTTCTAGCTGTTTGCGTGCCACTGCACACAGTTCTGAACTCAGCGTTGACAAGTTGAGAGTCTGGGGGAAGCTGTTTCGCAAAATAACATCAATCTTTCAGAGAGACCCACTTGTTTGGGCTTGGAATGACATGACAACGGAAACGCTAAAGGTTGGCACACTGTTGGGACGAAGGGCAGCAGCTGAGCGATCCTTTCCATGCAGAGTTCATCACTTGAAAAGGTGGGCTTCCGAAGTCCACCAGTGCGTGTCAGTCCGGGACAGGGGCTTGTAACAAGCGGCCTGTACACTGTCAGTACTATGTAGCTATGGAAATTTTGTTGAATCGCACTGAATGATGTTGATGTGTCCGCAGCTAAGCTCTTCCAAGCATGTGCAAAAAAACAAACCATCATGGGCTGTGGCTTTGCATTTAATGTAGTCCCAGGTCCTGCATAGAAACTGACACTCCAGGTGTTTCCGTATGTTCAGAGCCGCTTTTTCTTGCGGTTTGCAAAAGTATAACGAAAGTGCGAAATAACGATTTGCCTTGGTGAGGTCATATCGCCTGCAACATTGAATCTGTCTTTACCCTCTCCAACTAGAATCTGGATAGAGATTCTGGAAACAGAAATCATATAGAGGCAGTCAGCATTTTGAGAAGATGTTTTCGAGAGTTTTAAGAGTTCAAGCTTCTTCCACCTTTCAGACATTGAGATTTGATATAGACTTGGTTAATAATGGTTAATCATGGTTATCGTGTATTTATCGTGTATTTATCGTGTATTTATCGTGTATTTATCGTGTATTTATCGTGTTATCGTGGTTACCGTTGTGGTTTGTGACCTCGGCAGGCCCATTCCAACGAAGCACTGGGCCTTTACACCTGTCATGACGATGGTCGCAGGCGCGCTGCGCTGCGCGCACTCCAAATCCCATCGAAATTCCTAGACAGAATAGATTCTTAATAGATTCTTAATAGATTCTCAATAGATTCTGAATAGATCATAATAATTCAATATAATATAATATAATCATAATATATCTCAATGTATACTCTTGTTACTTTTGCTGTTCGTGTCTCAAGTCTTGTGTTGCCAGGTATTGTACCCTTTGGGTGCCTCTTCATTGAAATGTACTTCATTCTCTCAGCGGTTTGGAGCCACAACAAGATCTACTACGTCTATGGCTTTATGTTTGCCATCCTCGTTTTGCTATGTCTGGTAATAATTTGCGTTAGCATTACTTGCACTTACATCCTTCTGAATGCGGAGGACTATAGGTGGCAGTGGCAGTCATACATTAGTTGTGCAGCAACTGCGCTCTACGTTTTCCTGTACACCATCCACTACTTCTACAACTCAACGCAGATGTCCCGAGCTCAGCAGAGACAACTCGCCTCACACTGGTCCGTTTCTTTCGTCAAACCATTCATCACTCAGTCTTTCTGATCTTTCTGCAGACTGGGAGAAAGGGAATTGAGGTCTGGCTTTCTGCAGACCGTCTACTACTTTGGTACATCCTTCAATTTCTGCATTGGCCTAGCTCTTTTTTGCGGTTCTTTGGGCTTCATCGGCGCCTCCAAGTTCGTCTTCCTTATATATAGCAATATCAAGGCAGAGTGAAGTTGAGTGAGTGAAGGAAACGCACTCAGAACGCCAAAGCAGTGGTGCATGCAGACTTGAAACAGAGAGTGGCATTGTACCCAGTTGCAACTTGGCAACCTCCTCGCAATTGAAGAAAAAAGGAGCGCCCGTCTTTCAAAGGAAGTGGTCATGAGGGACAGGCTAGATTGTTTGCAGGTCTGATGTTAATATAGATTAATATAGATTAATATACATATGATACATATGCATGTAGTATCATGTAGTGAGATATCTACGTAATTGACTTTTGGACTTTTGGGATCTTTCGAGCAAGCGACTTCCCAGTGCAAACACAAATATACATTTTGTCATATTTTGTCTTTGTTCTTCATTCTGGTGCCGACAGATAAAAACGATGAAGAAAGTGTTTGGCAGATCTTGTCCAGAATGGTAGTGTGGCTGGTCGAGCTCGCTTTCTGCTTTTGTTCAATTTGGATTAGAATGATTAGAAACATCGTTTGGTCTTGGTCTTGGTCCTTCAATTCTTGTGAAGATAGCATTGCTACTTGCTAAGATTCTGTCCAAGTCGGGCAGGCACAGTTGGGGCCAGCTACAGAGTGTTGGAATTGCTTAAGCTGCTACAACATGGACAAAAGCACTATTTTGTTGATGAGATTGCGATGCGGCTTGAACACCTTAGGCTCTTGGGCTTTAGCTTCAGATCCTTTGCTGAAAGGAACTTAGGAGCTTGCTGCAAGACACTGCCAGCAGAGAAAACCTGCTCCACACAAGTATTGCAGATGTTTACACAATGTCTACGATCTTTCTCCGCCTCTTGCTCAATCATATCTAAGAGCCCCAAGCCCGCTTGACAAGTCTTGCTCCTTGCTCGGTGCTAGATGCCAAGCTGATGGATGAGGCCTGAAATCGAAATAATCGCAAAAATGCGCAGAGTGAAGCGATTGTACTGTGCAAATCATTTGCACAGACTGCAATCTTCGCTAGCCCAACCCAGCTTCAAAATTCAGCTGTCTGGCATGTGAAGGCTTCAAATCTTGAGGATGTTCCTTCCCACTTGGAGTGTGCCATTTGCTGGAAGGCTTCTTTGATCGCACGTGGCAGAGATACAAAGATAATCAAGTTCACTCCATTGCAAGGGGTCAGCATGACTTGACATCACTAGAGCAGTCGATTGTGGCTTTCTTGCAGTTGCTACTGGAACCTGTGTCTGTGCCATGCGGCCACACATTTTGCAGCGCCCTAAGCTAGAAAGCCATTCCAATGCATTGGACGACGGCGAAACTGCGAAGTCAGATAAAGTTGTTACCTGTCCCATCGAGGTCAGGGCTGCCTGAACCAAGCTCTCGACTACAGGAGCTGAGTGAATTCCATACACCGAAATTTAAGCTTCAGATGTTTTTGGAGAGAAGTAATCAGTTTTTGATGTACATATAAACATATTTTTATACATATTTAGTCTTTTTTTGTTCACCAATGAATCAATTCACTTGGCATGAAAGAGGCAGGGAAAAACATTCTTGGAAGGAGAAAAAACTCTCCCGCAGGCTACAAATATATACCCATGCATTGAGTTTGTCAGGCTTGGGTGTGCATGTATCATCTTTAAGTGATTCAATGAATGCTATCATTTTGGCTCAAGTGGAGTTGAACCAAAATAGCATTCATTGCTTTTTCTTTCTATAGGTCTGGTAAGGGGTGACCTTCCTAGACCTTGATTGTTTCCAGGGGTGACCTGGTGGGTAGCAAGGGGAGACCTTGCATGCAGCGGAAGCTTCCAGGGATAGACATTTCGGCGGCCACTGAGGCGAATATCCTCCATGCGGCTGCTTTCATTGAGTTTAAGCAGCACGTCGAGAGGCTGGCACGGGAAGGGTCCGATCTGGCAGCCTATACTTGCTGGACGCACGGGGTGGAAAGCTGTCATTCACCCTATGTCATGGCTACTGGCACAGACTCTGACTTGTTTCCCCCGTTGCCCAAGATGCCCTGCTGCATTGAACACTGCAATCGCTGCGCAGCCCGCTTTGGCGGGTTCAAGTTCCCCTGGCTCGGTCTGTGGAACAGCCGTGGAGTCATTCTGTCTCCGGATGTGGCTCCCAACGAAGCTTGGGACTATTGCTACAGGCACCAGGAGAGGATGGATCTTTGTTGGTGGCGTACACCAACTTCACAACAGCACCCAACCTGGTGCCGCAGGAGCTCTATGGCTTGCAGCTCAGGTGCTCAGCGGGTGACGCTGGGCAACTGGGCGTTGGAGAAGTCTTCGATCAATGGCGCACCTGGCTCGACAGCATCGGCAGCCGAGGGGTGTTGGCAAAGTTCGTGGAGCCGCGTGCTTACCCACGAGCTCCCAGGGGGCGACCCTGGCAAGCGTGGGGGCCAAACGGATCCCGTGCCCACCGGGCACTTTGCGGCTGGCTGGAGAGCCAAGCAGCAGGCACTTTGCAGCTTGGTACTGCCTGCATTGGCTGCGGTGATCCTACCAGGCGCGTCTGCTGGGCATGCTGCGTGAGATTATGTAGTGCCTGCTTCGCCTGGAGGCAGCCTTGTGGGCACTGAGCGTAGGAAGATGCTCTCGGACGTATGAGATTATGACAGAGGAGGATCCTCTGCAATCACCGCAGCATCTTTTTGCTCTCCGCACCTTAGCAATTGTGTTAGGGTGCAGTGCCATGGCATCAGGCAAGGGCTACGCGGCGCAAGCAGCAGCCTCCTCCTCGTCAGGAGGTGACCCTGCACCAGGATGGAGGGCGGCCGGTTCCTTGATGATGATCGCTGCGCAAAGAGCACGTCAATGGAGGGAGTCAGAAGGCTTCTTGGACGACAACGACTTTGCCTACGCCTACACTGACTATGACCAGGTGGTTGGGCTGGCTGGTCATCACGTCGCTGATGACTGGCTCCAGACGAGAGCAAGGGTGGAGGAGGAACTCCTTGCTGCTGGGGCCAAAGTCGTTGAGGACAACCCCAAGGGTTCAGTAGTCCTGCGCCCGGTCCGCAAGACGATCTACAAGAGGAAGCCCCGAGCAATCAACGTGGACAAGAATCTCAGCGAGGCTGTGCAGAAGAGGGTCAACAGCCTCGTTTCAATGTTGTTGGTATGGGCTCCTACAAGCCTGCCGGCATCCTCACGGACACGCTCAGGGCAGAGTGGAAGCAGACCTGTCGAAGGATTGCCGAAAAGAAGGTTCAAGATGCAGCCACCATTGACCGGGTAGTGAAGTCATGGCTGGAACTTCGGTCTTTCCTGGAGAGCCGGCGGCGACCCGCTCCTCCAGAGATGGTGGACCTGGACCTGTACTGAGTGCCAAATTTTGACCAAAAACTTGCAATCAACTAGTGGAGTTGCGGGCGATGAGCCCGCTGAGGTATCCACTCCACCTTGCACAGGTCAGCAGAGTTCCTCATCCCAGCCCCTTCCCATTCAAAGAGCTCCAGCACCTTCAGCACCCCCTTCCTTTGACCCGGTGTGCCTTCTCACCATTCCAAACACATCCAATTCTTGGCCCACCGACAACATGCCCACTGGCCTGGCCGATGGAACCTTCGCCCAGTGGCTCAAGGACCTTCAACTTTCGGGCATACAGCGAAACGTCCTCGCGACGAACAACGCCAAGGCGGATACATGGCATGCTAAACAACCAGCTGAAGCCCTTGAAACAGTTCAGAAGGTTGCTGTGATGATGGGCATTCCGGTCACTTTGTTAAATAAGAACTTCAACGCCACGAACCTCATCAAAGACTGACTGCAGCAATCAATATGACCAATTGACTAGCTCCGCTTCTCCGGAGGAAACTCAAGCACAAAATGCTTCAATATCATCTTCAGGCTCTTCACTCGATGATCCTGATCATTTCCATTCTCACACCCTTCACTATGGCTTCCACCGTCTCTCTTTTTCAAGGGTTTCGTATCATACAAACCCGCATGATGGTCTTGTCCGTCATCCATGGTCTCTGGCCTAATCCAAAACTCAAAGCAATTTTGGAAGGGTGTGCCAATCTCAACCACTTGTGGGGCTTCTCTCTTGCCTCACTCAATCTCTTTTCGCAGGCATTTTTCCTAACCCAATGCGTATACATCCAATTAACGCATATTATGAACATGCAACCCAAGTAATATAGTGGGTATGCCATGCGCCACGCCCTGGATCAAGAGTACAGCCGGTCCCGGAAAATTCCTTCAACTCAGCAACGACAAGCTGGTTCATGCTGAATTGGCACTCAGATTTTGGCACGAACATCAAAACCTCTATGTTTGGGCCCCGGCCCTCTTTTTGTACGTCGAGCTGAATATCGCTGCCTTGAACATCCAAGAGTGGCAACCTAGGCTCAACTACCCTTTCATGTGCCATTTTTGCCACCCTCGGAAAGGAATTTTGAAGAAGCCAGCCATGAACACCAACGCTCAGTTTGGCCTGGCCACTCTTTGGCGTCGTGCCAAACACAAATTCACACCACAAGTGGTCCTCGGAACGGTTCCAAAACTGGCTTGAACTCTGGACGATCATCCATGCCCTGAGGTCGAATACAAAGGCTCGTTTTGAAACAACCGAGATGCTGCGATCGAGTGCGGGGGGCCTCACCCGGTGCTATGCACTCCGTCGGCTCGGTAACAACATCCAAGAGCCTTACCGGACTCTGTCACTTCAGGCCATCGATGCCTGCATACGCTGGTGGCGTGGAAAACCAGCGCCACGCGCTTCTGCATTGAGTACTTGAGCGACTGACGGGTCACTACAACATGCCACAGGATCATACAGGTGTCAGGACATGCTTTCCAGGTCTGGTCCTTCTTCTGTTGGACTCTGGGAAGGTTCAAATGTGCACGTAAATCAGCCGGCGACTACTACTGACAGCCGTCTACAGGGTTGGAATTGACTACCGAGGGCCTTGAGTGTGTTATGAATGCGATCGTGGATGCAGCATTTTCATTAACTAGTTCCCCATTGGTCCCCCATTTCATGCGTGTCCCCGTGTTAGGTCAGATTTGGGTCCTGCGCGTGCCGAGGTAGGTTTGGCTCTCGCCTTGTAGGTTGTGTCAGACGCTTCTGTCCGCCCCCCCTCCTGTGGTCGGTGTTTGGCCCGTCGTCCGTCCACCTTTTCTTTTCCCTTGCCCTTTCGGCGTTCGCCCGTTTTGAGCTAGGTGTGTTGGTGTTGGTGTTTTCTCCCTTTTTCCTTTCTTCTTTTGCGTTCCCCCTTTCGTGTCCCGGTTAGGTAAGGTTTAATTTCATCTTCATTGTCATCTCATTTTCATCTCCGTGTCACCTACCCTGCTGCGGCAGGGTGTGCGTGTGTGTGTGAACCATCTGTATAGGAAGCTATGGGATCCAGCCGGAAGGGAGTGTGGACGCACATTCCTGTGCCTGCATGTATAATATGTAGTCCCGCCCCTGAGCGCATCTAAGTCGCAGCTGGGGGAGACATAAAGCTTATCGCTGTTGCTTTATATAGTCATTGCCTCCTGTGGTTGTATAAATATAGGTTCATCTCATCGTGTTTTTTTTTGGTTTGTTGGTGTTTTTGCACGACCGCTGCATTCCACATCAATAATTCGATAAGCTATTTCTGAGCAAGTGTGTGTGTGTGTCGGAGTTGTGGATGAGAGAGTTGTGTGTGTGTGTGTGAGAGAGTTGTGTGTCACAAAGTTGGTGGGGCGGAGGGCGGGGGGCGGATGGGGAGTGCACAACAATAAGCAAGAACCCCACACAAAGATGTGGGGAAGGCCACGTGTTGCGCATGGATACATATGCATCAACTACAGATATTTAAACTACAGATACTGTAGATAGATAGATAGATAGATAGATAGAAAGATACATAGATAGATAGATAGACAGACACATTGTGTTTGTGTGCACGGGGAATGGCAGCGCAAAACTCGATTTATGAGAATCTTACCGCCACAGACTCAGACTGAGTCCGGACCAAGGAAATAGTTTTTCATTTTTTCGTTTTGTTTTTCATGTTTTTTCCCCTGTTTCATATCATTCTCCGATCATGTGAAATTGTTGTTTTCTTTTTTTCATTTTCCAATCATGTGAAAGTGTCATTCTCATTTGTTTATCGCGTTTCCCTCATGTGCAGCTAATATCAAATAATCATCATGTTCATACTTGTTCCTTTTTTGCATTTTGCCATCATGTACTTGTCATTCAGGATCGAAAATGAATCGAAGCAAAATCAGAAACGGGAAAGATACTATACATATATATTATATACCAAATGAGAAATTAAATGAAAACTAAGAAAGAAACGACAGCAAACATGAAAAACAGGAAAACAAACATATACCTAAACCCACACAAAAAATGAAAACAAAAACGAACATGAAAACAAACACGCAAAAAAATGAAAATGAAAAATGACAATGAAAAAAGAAAATGAAAACAAACATGAAAAAGGAAGCGAAAAAAATCGAAAAAAAAAACAGAAACAAATAAACGAAAACAAAAATGAACAACGAAAAAAAAGAAAAACACCAAAAAAACGAAAAAACGAAAAAGGTTCGAGAAAAAGCGCCTTTTGATAATTTCCAAGGTCAATTTTGAAAAGGCAAAGGGGGAAAATAGCCAAAACGGAAAAAAAAACACGAACAAAAAACCGACAAAAAAACGAAGAGGGTTCGAGAAAAAACGAATTTTGACAATGTCCAAGGTCAATTTCAAAGGAGGAAACATAGCCAAAACGATACAAAAACGAAAAGGGTTCGAGATTTTGATAATTTCCAAGGACAATTTTCAAGGCAAAGGAAGGACAAATAACCAAAACAATACAGAAACGAAACAAAATGAAAAGAAAGGAAAAGGGTTCGAGAAAAAGCTCCTGGTGGCAATTCCCAAGGACCAAGGACCATTTTCGAAGCAAAGGAAAGAAAGTGAAAATGCCAAAGGAAGGAAAAACAGGAATGAAAAAACAATGAAAAAAATTAACGGGGATAAAAAAGGAATGATAATTTTCAATTCAAAAAAATGATGATCAAAATGGAAAAATGAAAAAATGAAAAAACATGATTTCCAGTCCCTGGCAGGCTGAGATGAACATAAAACTCGATCTTGACTAGCTTGCAACCGTTGCCGGGGCAGGAATGTATGCTCAGTATGCAGAGCGCCAGTTCCTCCTGGACAAGCTGTCAACGTACTCATTCGTCGTCTTCTTAGTTCCGTTTGAATTTGACAGCACGTTCAAGCCACAAAAAGAGGATTGGATGGGATGGTGCATGCATTGATGTTTGTTCCCGAAAGCTCCTGTGAAGGGCTTGTTCGCAACGAACTGCTGCCAACTTCAGCTTTAACACCACCTACTTTTACTTCATCATCTGCATAATCACCTACAAAACCTTCTTTGCAATCTTCCACAAAATCTTCCACAAAATCTTCCTCGTACCCTTCTACATCTCTTGCATCTTCTACATTGTCTACATCAGCTTCACCTTCACCTTCTTCTTCTTCGTCACCATCATCACCATCATCATCCTCACCATCATGATCGTCCGCATCACCATCACCATCACCTACATCCACAAACCATGTCATCTACACTACCGCAATGATCTACATCACCTTCACCATCTACATGATCTTCAATGTCATGTGCATCACCTACGTCATCTACAAAATCTTTTACATCACCTACATAGTCTACATCACCTACATAGTCTACATCGCCTACATCATGTACAGAGGGTGACATGTAGGCGATCAACTTCTATGAGCACGTACTACAAACCATCTACCATGACATTTAAAAGTTGACATGTAGGTGATCAACTTTTAATTGGGCTCCTACAAAACACCTACCATGTCGACCTTTCTATCTTTTCTCTTATGGCGGCAGGGGCAGCCATCCCACGTCCATCAAAACGTGACCCTCTGCGAAGATTCTGCTTTTCGGACGCCCAAACGCGTGGTAATATGCCAGTTGGTCTTGGTTGTGCGCAACCCTCAGTGGAGATCGTCTCCGTCGGGTGTCCGATCGCCTGGCGGCATGAATTTTGCTTCGGCGCTAGCAACCCTGTGTGGGGGGTTTCCCCGTGTCGAACGTGCATGCGAAAAAGAAAACCTCACAGTGAAAACTGAGGTAGCTGCGCCGGCGCAACCCTTTTGTACCAAATGAGGGATGAGCATCTAGAAGGGCGAGGTAAACTTGGGATCCTGAAACATCCGGCGCAACGTTTTTGCACGAAATGAGGGTTCGACGCTATAAAAGCCGTCTTGTGTGCAAAAGATGCTCTGTGTAAAAACGTCTGTGTGCAAAGGCGTTCGTCTGTAACGCTTCTGTTTGTAAAAGCTGCTCTGTGTAAAGGCTTGTCTGTGTAAAAGTTTGTGTGTGTAAACGCTGCCCTGTGAGTAAAAGCTGCTCCGTGCGTAAAAGCTTCTGCGTGGAAAGGCGCCTGTATGCAAAAAGCTGCAATTTGTCAAAACTGCTGTCTGTAAAGGCTTCTGTGTAAAAGCTGCTTTGTGGAGACTGTCTAAAAGCTGCTCTGTGTAAAGACTTCAGTTTAAAAGCTTCTCTCTGCAGAGGGTCTGCTGGGTGCAACAACAGCTTCTGTGTGTAAAGGCTTGTCTGTGTAATAGCTGCTTTGTGAAAACGCTTCTCTGTCCAAAAGCTTCTGTGCATCAAAACTGACCTATGTAAAGGCGTCTGTGTGTGAACACTGCCCTGTGTGTAAAGGCTGCCTTGTGCGTAAAAGCCTCTGTGGCTAAAAGCTGCTCTGTGGACAGGCTGCGCTGTGTCAAAGCCTCTGTTTGTAATCGTGCCCTGTGTGAAAAGGCTTCTGTGTAAATCTGCCTTGTGTGTCAAAAGCTGCTGTGTAAAGGCTTCTGTGTGTACATGTATCTCTGCGTGAAGGCTGCTCTGTGTAGAGGTCTCTTTGTGTAAAAGCTGCTCTCTGCGTAAAAGCTTCTGCGTAAAGGCGTGTGCGTGTAGAAGCTGTGTGAAAGCTGCTCTGTGTAAAGGCTGCCCTGTGTGAAAAAGTTGCGCTGTGGTAAGGCTTCTGTGTGTAAACATGGCCCCTGCGTGAGCAAGCTGCTCTGTGTGTAAACGCTTCTGTGCGTAGAAGCTGCTTTGTGTAAAAGCTTCTGTCAGAATTAAACCCGTCTGTGTGTAAAAGCTGCTGCGTTTAAAAGCTTCTGTATGAAAAGGCTTCTGTGTGTAAACACTGCCCTGCGTATAAAGGCTGGTCTGTGAGTAAAAGCTGGTCTGTGTGTAAAGGCTTCTTATGTGTGTAAAAAACTTCTGTGTGTAAAGGCTGCTCTGTGTGTAAAGGCATCTGTCTTTCAGCTTCTTTGTGTAAAAGCTGCTCTGTGCAAAGGCTTCTCAGTCTAAAGCTTCTGTGTGGAAAAGCCGCTGTGTGTAAAAACCTCTGCGTGTGAAAGCTTATGTCTGTAAAGGCCTCTGTGTGTAAAAATTGTCCTGTGTGAAAAAGCTTCTTTGTGTAAAGACGTCAAAAGCTTCTGTGTGTAAAAGCTGGTCTGTGCAAGGCTTCTCTGTCTAAAAGCTTCTGTGTGTAACGGCAACTGTGGGTTATAGCTTCTATGTCTGAAAGCTTCTGTGTGTAAAGGCGTCTGCGTGTAGAAACTTCTGTGTGTAAAAGCTTCCCTGTGCAGGAGCCTCCCTGGTGGAAAAGCATCTGTGTGCAGTAGCAGCTTCTTAAGCGCTTCTGTGTGTAAAGGCGCCTGTGCGTAAAAGCTTCTGTGTGTAAAACGGCATTTTTTGCGAAGGCTTCGCAGTGTGAGGGCTTGTGTGTGTAACGGCCTCTGTGTGCAAAAGCTTCTGTGTGTAAAAGCTGTTCAGTCTAAAGGCTTCTCTGTGTAAATGCTTCTGTGTGTCTGTGTAAGGGCGTTTTCTTGTAAAAGTTTCTCTGTAAAAGCTGCTGTGTCTGCAGGCTTTTGTGTGCAATAGCTTCTTTGTGTAAAAGCTTCTGTGTGTAAGGGCGTCTGTGTTTAAAATAGCTTCCGTGTGCAAAACTTCGTTCTGTGCAACGGCTTGTCTGTGTGTAGTAGCTTCTGTGTGTAAAATGTGTGTGTTTAAAAGCTGCTTCGCGGAAAAGATTCTTTGCGTAAGAGCGTCTCTGGGTAAAAGCACCTACGTATATATAATAGCTTCTCTGTGTAAAGGCCCCTTTCTCTGTGCGAAGCATCCGTGTTTAAAGGCGCCTGTGTTTCGTAGTTCCTGCGTGTAAAAAGCTGTTCTGTGTAAAGGCGTTCCTGGGTAAAAGCTTCTGTGTGTAAAGAGCTTGTGGGTGTAAAAGCTGCTCTGCATAAGGGCTTCTCTGTTTCAAACGTGCTGTGTGTAAAGGCGTCTGCGCGTAAAAACTTCTATGTGTAAAAGCTGCTGCGCGTAAAAGATTCTGTGTGTAAAAGCTACTCTAACTGTTTCTCTGTGTAAAAGCTTCTGTGTAAACATTGCCCTGTGTGAAAACTCTGCTCTGTGGAAAAGCTTCTCTGTGTAAAAGCTTCTCTGTGTAAAGGCTTCTCTGTGTAAAAGCGTCGGCTTGTAGCAGCGTAGGTTCTAGATGGGTTGCCAGGATGCCTAATCCAGGTAGATTCCATGGATTTTGTTTTTTCCGACTGTCCGACTGTCACTGAGGTGCCAGCCTTGGAGCTTTCTTCTATATCAGTCATCATTCATATCAGTCATCATTCATAATCATCTTCATAGTCATCATCATCACCATCATCATCATGATCACTCACCATCACATCTTTACATCGCTCATGGCCACATCTTGTTTTGTATTATCTTCTCGTGTCCTCCCTCCTGCTTTCTTTCAGGCCATATACGGGTGCCTAGTTTTTTTAACCGCATTTGAGGAAGTATGATCTCAGAGCAGTGCCCTTTAGATTTGACGGGAAGTTGAATGAGTTGAATGACGTTCTTTGCCAAACTGCATCCTGTGGACATTCTTCCTTCACTCCTTCTGAGCCAAAATCATTTTCAAAGGCCTGTGATTGCTCTCCTTAATGAAGAGGTACCCTCGAGCTTTGGCCAAGCGGCGACAGGAGGAAGAGGAGGCAACAACCTGCAGTCTAGTCAAACATTGAGACATGTTCAGGGTACATATGAAAGTAGACGGAAGCAAGCGTTGCGAAAGTCCCGGCAAGCAGCAGTTGATCCCCTTGTCGCTCACCTGTCTCACGTCTGCCCGCTATTTGGCTCCCTCTCGTCCCCTGCTTGTCTCCCAATCGCCACCCACATGTCTTCTAATTTTATTTGGCTTGTTGCCACCCGCTTTCCAGCTGTGCCGCTTGCCCCCCACATCTCCCTGGTCTTCCACTTGTTGTCCGCTTTTTCCCGCATGTTTCCCGCTTCTCCGCGGCTTGTTTCCCATTTGTCACCCCTTGTCTCCTACTGCTTTTCTGCTTGCCTCCCCCTGGTCACGGCGCAGTTGTCCTCGCACTTGTCTTCTACTTGTTTCCACTTGTCTCCCACTTGTCTCCTGCTTGTTCCCAACAGCAGGGCCTGTTGGGTTTCAATCTCTAGGGCTGGGGCTGGCTCGCGGGGACTTGCAGCCTTCAAAATCCGGAATGAACCCTGGAACCCTGGAACCCTGGAACCCTGGAACCCTG
>Ga0126342_10010878_pt1 | contig 16278 bp, 14 predicted proteins | sample Cyp1metagenome_FD_92528 | JGI IMG/M metagenome (GOLD analysis project Ga0126342, IMG submission 92528) | Coral microbial communities from Lord Howe Island, Old Settlement Bay, Australia - Cyphastrea 1 metagenome | ecosystem: Host-associated > Invertebrates > Cnidaria > Coral ... | reverse complement strand
TAACTATAGTTACTGGGGCGAATCTAAACCAACTTAGCTATCCAACGGGGGCCTCACATTGTATACATTACATGACGACACATGGGGATGGGTCAAGGACGCCGAAAACGGCCTGGAGCGTTTTCCGAGGCCTGGCCGAAACTTGACCGTGGCGAAGAGGTTGACACACTGGTTAAACGTAAACGTTTCATGTTTAAACCTGGGCAACCTAGTAAATCTCAACATCCAAGAATCCAATGGAGGGTTTAATGTGTCGACTTTTTGAAGTTTTTTATGGTTCCCTTTGGTAAATCCTTTGTTTGGGGAATCTATAAGACTTTTTTAAAAGACCATCGTAAACAAATAAAAGTAGCTATAAGTAGTTTTATTGGTCAGGTCAATCTTGATTCATATTCGATTGGAACTTGTTTGATGAACTCAATTTCTTTTGCTGGTCAAAACAAAGTTTTAAGAGGATTAAGTTCACTTTTAGTAGATCAATTCCCAGCTTTTGTGGGTTAGATTATGGTGTTTTCATTTTTGTGGGTCAGCACCTATCTCATATTTCTTTGTATTGGTCAATACAATGTCAACCTGGAGACCATAAAACCTGATAACATTTGGATGGGTTACCCACTGGCTGAACCATTCGAGGGGGTACCTGTCACCCTCAGTTCACCCGAGTGACTCCTGGGATTGTGAATCACAATGACCAAGATGTTTTTTTTTCCATCAACCAAATAATTGGTAAAATATATAATAAACAATAGTTTTTCAGCAAATGGTCCTATGAAACAATTATGGCACGTGAAATTCCATCAACCAAATCATCATAAAACTGAGAGCTGAACAATTTCTTTGGAGTGTGTTCCAGTCTTGTGAAACCTCAGTTGGTGAAGGCCGTGCTGCTTCCATCCACTGCGCGGCGGGGGGAACCAAGCTCTCGCAAAGGACGGCGCCAAATATCATGCAGTTGTTGTTGGTGTTAGGCAGTTTTCATTTCCATCCCTAGAATGATGACCCCACTTGAACTGAGGCCCAAAGGCGGCCTTTGCCAAGCACCGGTACGCCGGCAGCACGGTTTGGTGCGTGGTTCCCTACACTGTTTCTTTTGAAGTCCTTTCGCTACCCTTTGGGCATCGCGGTTCTAAGATACTTAAACCATCACTTTTCTTTTGTTTTTGTAGTAAAATCCGAAACTTCGATACTTAAACCACCAGTTTTTCCCATGAAACTTGGCGAATTCTGGAACCGACTCACCGCCAGGTCTCCCAGAAGCTGACGAGCTGTTTGGAAGAAAGTCATTTGTGCCAGCCGCATTCGAAGGCGTCCGAACAGATCGGAGGATCTCAGTCCTTTGGCTGAGTTCTCCATGTTCTCCATGTTCTCCGGTATGGACCGATGATATCCGATGATCAGGAGTTGACAAGGACAGAGTTTGGTGGCAATTTGCAGTCATAGACATATCTGGTTCTTGAATCCGGTTCTTGAATATTTGCCACCGTAATGTGCTATAATCAATTGGGGACCTGAGTTGTACCCAGATTCATTTGTTTCAGTGGTGCTTCTGGAGACGAATCATTCTCGGGTGCAGGATTGCACCATGGCAACTTCCACATGGTGCAAAAAAAAAGGCAAAAACGTGGCAGATATCTGGATACTGGATGCCCCAACAAAACCATTGGTTTCACCACGAAAAAAGACGCTTTGAGGACCTCCAATTTTTGGAGATAGACATGGTTCTCTTGGTACCGGTCCTGTGCCAAGGCCCTCTTGCTGGAATCGCTGCTGGCCGAGCTGGAATTTGCTGTGCAGTCTTCAGGCATATCTCAGTCGTTGTATTCTCGTTGCGACGCAAGGGCGGTCAAGTTTTTTCTTTTCAAGCGTCCCTGCTTCCGGGACACTTTTCAGTTCCTTGCTGCAGGCCAGCTGGCAGCCCAAAGCCATCCTTCGAGGTGCTTGTTGCGCCGGAAGTTGATTTGAAGTGGCCAACACTATATCAACAACCCAAAAGTATCAAAAGTATCAAAAAGAAAGATCCCATTTGAGCAATTTTCAGCATCGCAAGGCAAAACATGGTGATAAATGCAGTCTGGGCATTCGATATTGAGACTCGGGTACCAGCTTGATACCTGAACCAAGAATGCTTTCCACACTTGCAAAGTGCCTATTGCATCTTAGTGCTCATATCCTCATGACTTTTCTAGGGTTTTTATTAAATCCCTATTTCAAGGGCAGTATATGCTGACTGCCACACCAACGTTGAGTGCGTTCTTGGATATCCTACATCGCTGTCCTTTGGAACATGCTGTTCTCCGTTGATAGGCCACTTCAAAGGAGAGACGTTTGAAGTGGACTGCGAGGAGGATTCCATCAAGGGTCTGGAGTAGTTTCGAGATTCCATATCCTGATGGTGGGAATCGTTGACCTTATTTCTTAGGGGGGGAAGTCACCATCAATTTTTTGGCGTTCTGAAGTTTGAGCTCCATCAACAAGTTGGCGTAGCGACCTGGTCAGAAATGACCACGCAGCAAAATCCCGTCTCTCCATCCAATGTTGTGGTCATAAGACTAATCATAGAGGTCTCAGTGGGTATTAGTGAATATTTCAGACCCAGATTTTAGTCATCCTTTTTAGGGGGCAACCAATTTGGACCCATGCCCATTTGCCCATTGCGACATTCCCAAAAGAGTCGCCAATCAAGGTTCAATGTCTCAATTAAATATCAATTGTTGGTTATATTATATATTTATATATTCCCATTTTACTGGTCAAAGTTATACAGTGCCTCCCCCATTTCTTTTGATGATGGCTTGTATCCTGACTTTTGTTGGCAATATTCTCCATAGCTGCTGCTTGAGATATTCAACAGACCTTATTTTGCGTGCTGATCGTTCCCCGTGTTGGTTGAGAAAGGAAACCCCATGATGGGCTGGGGCAGAAAGTCGGGGTTGTGCATATATACATACTATACAACATAATACATCTTACAGCCTATGGGAGTGGGTTATTAGATATCCAATTTCCATGTATCTCAAGTTTTTTTTTGGCTGCAGAAGTGACATCCTCTTTTATTGATGTGCCCTAGCGATATCTCCCAGTTCAACTTCCGAATGGGGTAAACGAGTTGCACGAAACCTGTATGTAGAGACACATCAAACAGATATGATATGAGTCACAGAATACATTGAATACATATGAGCTACAGCCAAAATTTACCGCAATGGAAAGTAGTATTCGAGACATCTTTTTTTTTTGGAAATTGAGCTGGGGCTTGGAAAACGATAATACGCTCTTCAAAAACGATAACATTTGTTATATTCCCCAAACCTGAAAAACGATACTTGTAGTACACTCTTCAAAAATTGATCACTTGGAGCTACATACTAAATATTGACCGTGGCCCATATATGTATGTTGACTATATGTATGCAATATCCTAATTAGTTCCGATAATTTTATGCTCCATTTTTTCGCTCCACGATTTCCGTCAGGATGACCCCCGACAACGAGTGTTGCTAGGGAGAGCGCTGAGCAGATCTCGCCCGGGTTTGATGGAACTCTTTGGGGCTGAGAACGTCCGAAGACTCAGGGGTTGGGCTTAGGGTTGGTAAATGGATGTGTCCCAAAATGGGCCCAGAAGCATCCAGTTGGTTTTTTTCAGAATCATTTTCGGGGAAACCAAAATGGGTATATGATAAGATATATACATATATATAATATATATATATGATATATATGGCTATCTTTGGCTATCTGAATTTTAAGAAACACACAACTTTGTCCCATTGATTTTTGAAGATCAACCCCTACCTGGTAAGTTGTCGGGATGGATGTCACACCACCTGGGACCCGCGATCTCGGCATCGTCGATGTTGCTTAAGGAATTGATACGGGATGGGGAGAAATTGTTAACCTCCTTAAGGGGAAACAAACGCTTAGCGTTTCCATGGCGTTTCTGTAGCATTTTGAGACATGCAATCTCGTTTGATTTGGGAAAATTTGGGCCTTAGTTTTCTTGATGCCCCTTCCTTATCCTAAACGAATTGGGGTTTGCTAAAACTGGGGTTTCCTATGGCAGTTGCCGCAAGGCCTGGAGTGGTGTCTTGGGCTTTTGCGACCACCTCGAGGCGACCCCCAAATCCAAAAATATCCAAACATGCGATATTTTTGGTGACTATGGCATACTTTGGTAACATGAACCATATACCATATTTGCCTTTCACCATTTGTTTCGTTGCAAAGAGTTTTACTTGCGATGCGAACTATTACTGTAGATGAATGGAAAGTTGAAGGCTGCCAGAGGCCGCTGATAGGCCTTTTTCAGATTCGGCAATTTGGCTTGAAACCTCTTCTTGGCCTAGAACATATGATATCAATGATATCCACATTTTAATTGGTTTCACAATCATACTGATGACAGTGACATCCCTGTGTCGGTTCCTGTAACATCATCTCAGCCCACGTTGGCTGATTGTCCGTGACGGCTTGGACATGTCATCCCTGCAGTAATAAACCCTGATCAATCGAGGCCTTATTGATCGGTTACCTAAAACGAACAGTTTGCGACATAGAAAATGGCCATAGAAATAGTTGATTTACCCATTGAACATGGTGATTTTCCATCGTTTTTTGTATGTTTACCAGAGGTTATCCCCAAAAAGCGATCATCTGCTGCCAAATGGCACCGCCCCCCTGCCGTGTTTTTTCAGCGGTGAATCCGGGCCTTGCCTGCGACAGGTGACGGCAGCTGTGCCGTGTTGCAGTGAAACTGCTGCAGGCTGGTGGCCATAGACACCTTTTGGACCTGTGCACAGATGGGGTATGTCCCAAGATCCACTGGTTAATCATGGTTTTCCCCACTCACATTGCAATTTTGGTGCATCACTTTCCGGACACATCCCGGTCATTGTGTGAAGCCATAACAAAAATGTAGGTATGCTGCGGTATGCTAGTATGCCTCAAATTTCAGTCACTGGGAACCGTAGATTTTGGCCAGAGATTTTTGCTACTGAACCTGGATTGTGGGCCCCCAAGTGGGATCCAATAGTAAGTGCCCCAATGGCCAGCGGAACCATCCTGTGGGAGAGAAAATTCTGACTCTTTGGATTGGTGGATATTGAGGGGTTTTCGTCCAACTTGACATGAGCAATGGCCAAACATTTTGAATGATGGTTTGTAATTTAGTTTGGGTTGCAGTCCCCGATTGACCAGCCATTAAGCCATCAGGATTTCAATTTACATCCCCAGTTCTGCTGATCATATTCTCGTTTACTGTAGCTGCATTGTATCCCAGTCAAGCCATGTTCAACCAATCACTTAGCCAGTACCCACTGCATCTCTGCCCGAAAAAAAATAACCAGTAAATTCCTAGATTGAAAAGCATCAATGCCCCATGGTTTACATGAGTTTATCATATAGTTTATCCACCATTGTTCCCAATAAAACTCCATAAATCCCAAACAACCTTGCCATAAATTCAAACAACATTGCCATATAAGTTCCAAATTTGGCTCTGAAAATCGGGTCTACCGCCAATTACCTCAATTCCAAGGGATCAGCTGCCATCATTTCCCCAGGCTGCCGTGACACGCGCGGACGGCTGCTGACGGGCTCCGCCTCGTTGCCCATGGGCTCTGTGGCGCTGAGACACCTCGACAGGAGGGAAACCTTGGGGGAACTTGGGGTGAAAAAATGGCAGTCCCCCAACATCACCCCCCAAAAAATGGCGTTTAACATGGATTTTCCATGAATTTCTCAGTTAAACCATGGTTCAACCATTTCCCCCCAAAAACTTGGGGTGTTGGAAGAACGCTTTTGGGTTTCATACCCAAAAGACATGTTGAAATATGGGATGAGCGGACCCTGGTTGGATTGATGGGGAGGCATACCACATATATACGTACCATTATCCTTGTTAATTACAACTAATTTTGGTTCCCCTTTACTAATCCTAGATTAAGATTTGGGTTAAAAGTACTTGGGAAGTTGAACGCATGTCAGGCCGTGCCCCCCAATTTTCTCAACAGCACCATTTGACCAATTTTCTGCTAATCTTCCTATAAATCATTTCCATGAAAAGATCAATGTTTCACATCTAATTTCAGGGAAATCAATGAAGATTAAAGGCAGGCCTACTCTCAGCATACCTAGTCGCAACGTATTAGTGTTTTGGTGACGTGTTGATCATGGCAGGATCTCCCCACATCTTCTGGTGCGGCTGAGCATCCCCAGCAAACTGCCCAGCGCTGTTAGCTGGAGGGTTGCAAGGGCTATAGAATACTATAGATTGGCTAAAATGAAGACTCTATTACATAGGTAAAATTGGATGAACATCACATAAAGTCAAGGAGCATTGGTTGATATTCGTATAACATCCTAAAACATGTATTTAAACATGAGAGTGCATGACTTATATTATACATATATCACTTGAATGCCAAAATTTTCCTGAACCCCCCGGCAGTTGAGGCCTGACATCGGGATCCGAGGGTGAAGCCGTGCTGCAAATGCTGGCGGAGATGCGAGAAGACTTGAAGTCACTGAAGGATCTCAGCTGGTGATGGCTGTCGGGACAGAGCTGAAGGGCTAGATTTTCTGTGGCTTTTTGTGAAGAAATATAGTGGAAATAGGATATTTGCTGGTGAAAAAAACATGGAAGTTTGAATGGGACAAATGATGATAAATCGTGGCCAGGGGTACTCCCAAATTTTGTTTATTTCCTCGTTGAACTATGGCAATTTGTTTGTGGTGTATTTTGGCATAAGCGGTGCAATGACAAGACATGACTCAACAAGTTTTGATGAACTTCTGAGGTAATTTGGGGAGATGTGAAGGATCTGTTGGAAAATGTGGATGCATATGGCATATAGAACCAATGAAGCAACTGGTGTTTCCTGACACTGCGAAGCCCCAGCCACGTAGTCCAGCCATTCATGTTTTTTTTCCGTAGCATCATATTTGGGTCTGTCTGAAAATGGGAGATACATCAAAAAGGACCTTTTTTATCAGGCAACCATGATTGATCACCCAGTTTTTTTTTTCTGTTTTTCCTGGTTTGCCCGTGTTTTCCCATGATTTTCAGAGAAATCTGGCTGTGTTGTTCTGGTTTTTCACCTGGCAGGAAGTCTTTGTGCACATTACTCCACCACGACTCCCAAGGGTGCCCCCTTGGGGGGGCCGTGGTAAGCTGGGGTGGCCCCTGAAAGTTGCTGAGTTATAACGTTATTTTCTATTAAAATCATGTTAACTTGAACGGTTACTACGGCTACTAATGGTGAACCCATATATATATATACAATACATCAGGTAGTGGTTACTAAGGAAACCTCAAAAAAGATGGCAACTTTGGAGGACAAAGTGTCGAGACCAGACTCTTCCAGACTCGCCATGGTAAGAAAAAAGCGCGCCAGGTTACTGGTGAAAGCCGCGCAACGAGAAGCGAGGCGGTATCAGGCCCGGCAAGCGACAAGAGTGGGCTTCAAACTACCTGAGCCATTGTTGGAATTGATCAACCATTGAACAGATATGTTTCCAGACAGGGTGCAGATCAAGGTCGACCCACCTGGTACGTTTTCAGGTGCGACCATGTTGAAGCTAAACCTGTGCATGGGCATATAAGTGAATGAAAGACAACAACGGAATAAATCAAACAATGACACACTCACACTCACACGCACACACGCACACACACACATATATATATATATATATGAATGGACATATATATATATTCACATAAACAAAGGGTAAAACTGAAAAGGATCAATGACTAGCTCTAGGTGTGGTTTGGTGGCCCTTCATGTGTAGTTGCTGTTGTTGAGTGTTGGTTACGGACCCTGCCGCAACTTCCGCAGTCTTAGCTGGCGCGCTCTCCGCAGCCTTACCGTCAAATCCTTAGTATCACAAATGATGATCATCAACCATCAACCATCGATTGGTCGTTTACCTTAGTTTCGTATTGATGGTTGTGGTTTTTCATCGCCATCAATACGAAACAACCATTTGGCTTTACCACATCAATCATCAGCCATCATCAGCCATGAATCTTGATCATCCCCATGGGCGATCATGGCTGATCCCCAAGGTGCTGGTTGGACTCCTTTGAGGCCAATTTGCGCGGGGGGTGCCTGCCTCAGCGCCGAATGGGGCACACCCGAGATATAGATTTTGCGCAGTCTGTTCGAAGGATATGGAGATGGATCAAATGCATTCAAAAAGCTATGATTTTCGTTGATTTTCCAAGATGAATGGGAATTTCCAATGTAACATGCCATAATAAGCACCTAGTTTCATGCCCATTTTTGCATCCGATTTTTCATCGCTGAAGGTGCCTTCTGGCAGGTGATAGCGTGCTGGCGGATCTGGTGAGTGCTATCCCCAAACGTCTCACGCGACTTGGCCTAGCTGGGGCCTCAAGTCATGGCATGGGGTGAACCCAAATTTGGGCAGAAATTCCACCAGATGTACTGGGTCATTTTGCAGTAGCGATGGCATTTTTGGGGGTAATTACCCAATGGAGCCATGCAGGATCTTCGCTAGAGCTTAAGAAAAGAGAAGTGACACGTGACCAACGCAGATTGTTTTGGATGCTACAAAGCCATAGGCCATAGGCCATAGGTTTCCTTTGATTTTCCCTGAAACAAACCCAGTGATCATCTCCCGCATGGCACCGGTCCTGTTGGGCAGGATCTGAACCATTTCAGCTCCAGCGATGCGCAAGCCGTGGCCAAAAGTTTGCCTTCGAGGCAGTTCTGATTTTGCTGAGGGAAGCAGCGAGTCGCAGATGTGGGTGCGATTGAAAATGGGGTATACCGTGGATTTTTTTTGGTAATTACCACTGTTTCGGACAAACCCACTATGATTTCAGATGGGGGGCTCTTTTTTTCTTCGGGTATGGGTTTTGAATGGTTTTGGTCAGAGGAAACGTTCAGATGGTGAAACATGGGGCCCCAATACTAACTGGTTTATAAAGGAGTAGTATCGAATCCAACTGTGGGACGTTCGCCCTCAGCCAACCAGCGTGAATATTTTGGAATCCCAATGATGTTGTGTTACCACATTTGATTGTACATGGTCATCATATCCAGAACATTCCAGAACCACTATTGGCTATATGTACTAAATGTGTATAAGTCAATCACCAGATGTATATTAACATATATTAACTATTGTTAACTAACATTTTACCACATGTAATGACATCCCCATTTCAATTCAGCCATTGATTTCTTACTCCTGGCACGGATTTCAACCATCGTCGCAGCTTGCGGGAACTTCGCCTCCTTTTCCACGGGCGCTCCTTCGTGCGGAACCTCTGCCAGGAACTTTCCAGATATAGATTGGAGTTATAAATGTTTGCAATCCCGGATCTGTTTAATTTCTTTTTTTTTTTAAATCCCAATGGGAAATCCACAATTTGAGGAATCTAGAGGGAATAGCTCATGAAAAACCTAGTTTGCATTTTCATGTAAATTGGAGGAACTGGGAGCAGCTGGTTCTTAGTTGCTGGACGCAACCATCGTTGTCTGCATGTGTTTCCCAGTGTCCCAGGTTCCCCTTCTTTCCCATAGTTATTTGATGAGGCTATTATAAATCATCCCAGACATAGGGGTAAACCATGGTAAATAGGGCATGGTTTAATCTGACACAAGATATGTGATTGGGGTTCATATTGGGGATGGTTTAATTTTGGTTTATCCATGGTTTATGGTTTCCAAGGGATGGTTTACCATCTGGTTATTTAACATAGCCATGGAAAATCACCATTTTTGATAGGTAAACCATCTATAAATGGGCCATTTTCCATGGCTATGTTAAATAACCAGAGGGTACGAGTTTAAGACTGGGTTTACCACATCATCCTTTGCCTTCCAGCCATTGATGTCAAGGCCTGGCTCGGATCGGGTGTGGAAGCAAGTGGCACCGAGGACGAGCCGAATTTTCCGGGCCACGGTTGCTGTGCCTGGGAACGTTTTGGGGTCGAAAAATGTCATTGTTTTATGGGGATTTTCAGGGGGATTTAATCAACCAAAACTGGGGATCCAACATGATTCAAGCATAAAAAGTAGAGATTTCGCCAATTCATAGTGGAAAATGATAGGTTCAAGAATAGCGGATTTACAAGCCCACGATTTTCAGAGGGTAAGCCAAGTGACTCTTTAGTCCCAACCCCCAGTGAGGACCTGGATGGAGCTGATTATAGTAGAGCATAGCAATAATAGCCCAGCCATATTTTGATGGTTTCTAGTTTTTATACCACCCATTTATGAAAAAAGGAGGGTTTAGGGCTCCTACTTTACTAACACGACTTTTTGGGAAGGCCGGTTTTTTTCGCCGGAGTTGAATCCCATGAGACGATGCTGGCTGCAGGAGCTGGCCTCCGCTCTTCCAGCAAGTGACGATCCCAGATGATGAAGAACTGGCTAGAGCCAGGACGTCTCATTTTTATGCATATAGACTAGACTATAGAATGTCTTTATAAGATGTTATAAGATGTTCTAAGAAGTTATAAGATGTAATAAGATGTTATATATATAAGATGTCATAAGATATATATATATATATCATAAGATATATATATATATATAGGGTGTCATCAGGGTGTAACCTCCAGGGATTGTGCAGAGCGGGCCAGCGCTAGGCCTGGAAAAACTGCATTTGATGCTGGAGTTGGTGTCTCAGGGGCAGCCGCCAGAAGGTCCCGTGGATCCTTTCAGGTTGCCACATCTTCAATGGTGTTCGTGTTGCTAGAACTCTATAGTATTCTACCATATTATACCATATTATGGTGAACTTTTTATTAGAAGCATCTCATTAGGGGGATGAATGTCCCAAAGATTCACTGACTACCATATTGTTTGATTAAATTCGATTGTTATACTTGACTCGTTCAGAACTACGTTTAGGAGTGGGAAGCCTCCAACATTTGTGACATTTGCACTGGATGATTGGGATGCGAGTGACCAACTGGTGTAGGAGCGCGTTACCACCAGAGGCTGGTAATGGAACGTGTCCCCAAGGTCTGTGAGAAACTCCAGGTGAAACGAAGACTGGGGTTTCCTCCTTGTGCCAAGCCACAATTTTTCATTAATTGCAGCCCCCCAAAAAAGACGAGGAAGCATCAAACCATCATCGAAAAAAAGTTATTCCCTAATTATTCCCTAATTCCCTATCCATAGGTATTCTATGGTATTCTCTATCCATAGGTCATTCATCCATACTTAATTTCCCCATGGTTAGTCCCTATCCATAGGTCACTTGACCCAGCTTGACCCAGCCGAGGTCTTCGGCTCATGGAGCCTCCACGCTTTGTCAGGTAGACTGTTGGAAATCATCAGGGATGATGGGAATAGAACTGGATCATGTTAGGATCATGGGTTCATGATTGTTCTATAATACGCTTATTAATAGATCATGGGTTCATGCTTTTTCTATAGATCATGATTGCTCATATCATAGATCATGGGTTCATTATACTTTTAATAAGCAATCTGATCTATGATATGAGCTTCAGATTAGAGAGGTTCTCTATACCACAATCAGGGGAATGTTCGGAATAGATACTATATCATTGTTCCCATGTTGGAGTTTGGGACATGGAATTTGCTATTTCTTGGATGATGCCGGAACTTGTTACCACTGACCCGGGGGTAAACGTTTACATAGATGTGGACAAAACCCATGGTGTCCTCCGAACATGATCTACAAATGGTGAGGGTTCATTCCACATCTATATATATATATATACACATATATATATACATATATATATATATTACCCTAGGGTACTAACCATGGATCCATTCACCAGGTCCCAGTTGGCCATTCACCAGTGGCTCCCCATGGCGTTGTTGACTGACCGAGGCGCTGCCACCGAATTTGCGGCACCTGGCGCTGGATCTGCAAATGACCTTAGTCCGAAGCTCGGGCCTTGCCGTGTCAACTGGAGGAAAAACCGTAAAATTAATCATTGAGACTACATGTATGTATGTATACATATCAAAAGTATAAACTCATGTGGCCGTACATATATATATATACTGTATATATCATTATATATATGATACATATCTCCTTTAACAAATCTAAATCCAAATTGAAGGTGTAGGGGGTAAGTCGGGAAGCCAGTTCCTTTTGGTGGTTTAGGGGACACCAGACACCCTGCTTGATGGGTTTTCCATTCAATTTGGCTATGGGTCAAAACCGTGCGAGCCCCTTCTGTTCACCCCAAATTAGGTGGTAACGGTTTAAATTGATCTTTATTCCCCAATTTTATGGACAATGACAGGTGTTGTTCCGTCATATCCCCATTACACCACAATTTCTGCGGGTCAGATCCTTAAATTTGCCCCATTTCTTCCTGTTCCCTGAAAATATGATGTTTCAGGCTCGCGGCTCGGAGGCGAGGCTTTCAGAGGCCGGCCGCCGAACACCATCCCAGTTGATGGTGAAAACGGAAAGCCTCCAACGGTGGCAGGCTTTGGCAGCGGCGTTTCCATGCCACCTTGCGGTTTTACAGCTTCGTCTCACCGATTTCAACATGAGCTTGGCCGAACTGAGGAAGGGACCAGAAATACTGGAAGGGTTTGGGCTTCTAAGGATCATGTTGAAATTGCAGGAGTTGGTAAATGTGCCATTTAGATCCATTTTCAGGAATTTAAGCATCAATTTCAGGGTTTGTAGGATATCATTGATATCATACCTCTAGTGGTTGGGTGAAGATATTTCACTGACTTGTACAACCCAGTTTTTACGCACCAGCCAACGGCTTGAGACTCTGCTTGCCAATTCCATCACCCAAAGCAAAAAGGACTGACAAGAATCAGAAGTGTGAAATTTGGAGGAATCTTTTTTACTTGCTCCAACTTTATCTTCAGGATTCAAACGCGTTTGAAACAATCATGTTTGTTCACCCTCTGTTTTTCTGTGCAGAGGAACAGGAACATGAATAATTTGTTTCTGGGTTTCAACGGCAAAGCGGTCACTCGAGGACTTTTGCAGATTCCCTTCCGCAGTCTTTAACAGACTTGCGCCAGGGGCCAAGTATCATATCGGATATCAAAGGTTCAGGTCTCTGAGCGCGCTTTGATGACCCAATACATGCTGGAGCTTTAGGGAAGTCCAGGGTTTGATATGGCTTGATTGATAGCCAATTCAGCCTTGGTGCTTATGAATTGCTAGGCTCTCAGTCTTGCTGTGGTCGTCCCATTGCTTGAAGCAACCCGGAGCAGATATCAAGTGAAACCTCTGGTTCCCAGATCCCCAATATGTCGGGAATCAGATACTGTAGTATGGATCAAGCATATTTTCCCCGCAGATGCTTGGCAGTGTTTCACTGAAGTCCTCTCCTTCCAGCTGCTAACAGCGCAGCTCTTTGTGCTCACAGCAACCGGCCGTCTTTGTCAAAGTCTGTCACTCGTCCAGCGACTCGGAGCTGCACATCCCAGGTTGGAGCTTGAACATTTTGATGACCCACATTCACCACATTTTAATGGATCATTCAGGTCATTTTATAAGTGTATCCCAAAAACCATATTGGGTCAAAATTATTTGAAACATCTACATATTAGAGTACATTTTTGTCATGTTTTTTCAGTTTACAGTATTGGTATGCCGTACTATGCATGGTATGGCTTCGATCTCCACGATTTTGCTGCGATTGGTGTCCGATTGGTGTCACCTCTAGAACTGCAGGCCATGATGGCTGACATCGAAGAGACGGTGCGGGGTGACCCACTGTTTCATCCAATGAAACAGTACGAGCGGAGGACTGTGGTAACTTGTGGATGCTTGGGCATCCTTGGCCCCGCATCACTGACGCCACCAGGACCTGGCTGGGCTTGGAGAGTCCCAACATGCGGCAGCTCCTGGGCAAGACGAAATTCGTCAGCCTGGGAAGCTACTGCGTCTTGACGCTGATGAAGGGCTTCCAAAATGGCTATGGATCAATACCTATACATACCATTTTTAGGGGGATGAACATCCATTTACCAGCTATTTTGATGTTCACCAGGGGTACAAGGTTTTGACACACTAACAAATGTTCATTATTCATGTGCGAGAACCTGATTGGACCTGTAAAGTTTCTGGCCCATCTGTTTTGCTCTTTCATCTTCCAGGCGTGCTATTTGACACATGTTTTGGGGACAGGTTTAACCCCCAAGCAAGATACTTAATTGTAAACATCATCCTATTTTCTTATATCAACTTGACAAGTGGTGGTCATCATTGCATAAAAGTGAGGCCCCTTAGCTGGGGTTATCCTACTTATATCTCCGGAAACTCACCCACGCACTCGCAATTTACGATTCGCGGGTTTGGCCAAATTGGCTGCCCCATTCCATTCAATGTTTCATGTCTTTTCCCCATTCAAATCTTGTCTGTTCTAAATTGATTTACAGGTACGCTTGGATGATCCCTGAATTCGGACATTCTTCGTAACTGCATTAAAGATCATTAAAGGCCATTGCATCTGCTCCATGCACTGGGTCAACACGATCAACAAACCATAGTTTCCAACCATTTACTCTGAAATCATCCAAGTTTTCAACATGTTTCATCCATTTTTGATTCTTTTCCCCATATTTCCACATCAAAATGGCCCAACTCCCACGTTTTCGGCGGGTTTTTTTGGCAAACACCGAGGCGGGGTCGCCCAAGCCCTGCAGATCTTGGGCCTCCGCGGCGCTGCGGGGCCCTTCGATTGGATGCGCAGCCGCTGTGAGGGCGTCCCTTGGCTCCTGCGGAAACCATTGGTTTTGGTGGGACAATTTACATGGTTTTACCATTGTTTTACCATGGTTTTGTTGGGAAAATATGGTTTGGGCTTCAAACTAGCTGAGCCATTGTTGGAATTGATCAACCATTGAACAGATCAATGGATTGGTTTTGTTGGGAAAATTTACAGGAAACCATGGTTTTACTATGGGTTTTACCATGTATAAAATATGGTTGTTTCCGACATACAGATTCAAATTACACACACATCACACACTCAGCCCCTTGCACAGATGAGTGACCCAAACACATGTGAAAACCGAGCCACAACACATCATCAATTTCCTATAATTTCCCCATTAAATGTGCAATCTGCAATCTTTGAGTACACTCCATTTCCGGACAAAGCCATATGACCCTGCAGTACCTTCCGGAAATGTGACGAACATCCCCCATTTAGTTCGATGATTCTCCCTGAGTAGACCATTTTGATGCGAGATGTTCCAGACACATTAGCGGAAGGTAGGAGATTGTTTAAATGGAAAAACAATCGATAAATTAGAGGTTTACAACTGGGAAATCCATCCATAAATCATAAATCGTATATTTTACTATAGAAATTTTGAGGGTGCATGTCAACCCCGACCAAGTGCAATTTGAATTTGACGGTGTTTGCAACCTTTTTTGATTGCCATTTGTCCCCAAAGGTCCAGGTGCCATTTGGGTTGAGTCGTCCATATCTTTCATGATTTCCCATATTTCCCCATGTCTTCGCGTATTTCATTGGAGGTGACCCAATTGCTGGCCAGCAACTTTAAGGCCGGATGAGGGATTCACTTTCAAGACAACTCTGTTGCACTTCTAGCAGAGATAGATAGATCATGTGTCAAAAAGTGTTTACAGTTGTTTGATCAGACAACTTCAGCCGCATGTTTGATCACTCCTGGCAGGATTTCCTCACCATGGAGCCCCCTTTCATTCAACAATGCGGGAGCCACGTCTTTCCCATGGCTTGGGGGGGCAGTTACTGGCATCACAACATCGCAGACAAGGAGGCCAGAAATGTTGCGATGAGCCAACTGATGTTAGGCTCAAACAGGTTGGCGACTGCGGGTCGTAACACTCTTTGATTTTCATGAAAGTTGAGTGGAAGGATCTTTAAATGTTTTGTTGTTGGATGTGAACGAGTTGCACAGCCCGTTATTGTAGATATTAAGGGCAGGATTCATGGATGGTTACTTAATGACGGCAGCACTGTCCTAGCTGGCATTGGGGACCCAGCAACCCCAAACCAGCCTCAATGAACAGAGGAAAAACGATATTTTGAAACATGCTATATTCCCATGAATGTATATATATATATAGATAATATAATATTAATATATATATGTATATATATTAGGGAGTGCATGGGCCTCTTTGTTTGGGACCCTCTGTCAAGCATACCTAGCTGTCCAGGACTATTTATAAATCATTCAAGACTATTTATAAATCATTTAAGACTAGATTAACTAATATGATATGAAATATATGATATGAACCATGTCAACTAGGGCCAATCTGCTTCACTGCCCCTTTTCC
>Ga0126342_10010877_pt1 | contig 16280 bp, 12 predicted proteins | sample Cyp1metagenome_FD_92528 | JGI IMG/M metagenome (GOLD analysis project Ga0126342, IMG submission 92528) | Coral microbial communities from Lord Howe Island, Old Settlement Bay, Australia - Cyphastrea 1 metagenome | ecosystem: Host-associated > Invertebrates > Cnidaria > Coral ... | reverse complement strand
GGGGGGAAAGTGAAAATTCTTAGCTTGGGGAGCCCCACGGGGGAAAACCACCCTTAGCCCCTCTCACGGACCGAAATAAACCTGCGGTGTGGGCGGCCACCCCACGCGAAGCGGGGTGAATATATGAACATGTATGAAAATGTAAGCTGTCTGAAGTAAGAAGAAACTGCTTGCTAATGCAAATTAAGTTGGAGACTGTAGCCAGCCGTCTACAGTAGAATCATGTAGAATCACTATTGTTGATCAAACTGTTTATCATTTCCAAAACTGATCGAGGCTTCTTCCAGCTTGCTGGTATGACCTACATCCTGCACCAGGAAACCAACCAAGTTCATCGCCAAGTAGCCGTATCTTCAGCCCATGTGACCTTGCTTATATCCCAGGAAAATGGCATGTTGGTTCCAAAGGCAGCTATCTACAGGTAGCGGTTCATCCCAAGTTGTCATGGTAGAAACTAACATAAACTGACTCGGCCCAGACAGACGAACAGACAGACAAACAAACGAACAAACGAACAAACACGTCGTTGGTCGTCAGCACAGCAAAACAACAAAGACATACAAAAACTACGTGTCTCTTCAATTTTTCCAAGGCACATTGTGCTGCGGCCGTGGCTGCAGCACCAAGTGCAGCGTGCTGGCTGAGGCCTGCTGCGTTTGTACCTTGCCAACAGTGCATCAAAAACAGTGCAGTCCAAACCAGAAACTGATTCAAGGAAGCTGAAGCTTGCAGTTGCTAGGCATGATGTGTGGTAGAGATAGTCAATAGACTCATCCGAAGATTTCATATCCCTGGTGAGAACAACCTTTCAGCCAGCAAGACCCAGCCACTACCCCCGCCACCTGTGTGGTTGTGTTGGAGGAGTTGTAGCCTCCTCCGCCACCGCCATTGTCACCTGACAGAAAAACACCCAAGCGGTTCTACCCACAATATTTATGGCCACTGGGTCGATTGCCTCCATTTACAAGAGATATATCATTAATTATATATATATATATCATTATAACTCCCATTATATCATATCCCGTTGATATCCCCTGATAACTTGTATACCCCCGTCTGGTGGCAATTTTCAGTCCAATGTCCATAATTGTCCACCTTAAACTTGGGGCTATAAATGCTAGCACTTTTCACTTTTCGCTGGTAAGCAATCTATCTATTTCTATATGCTATAACTTTATAACATGCTACAACATTATTTCATATTATTTCTATGTATTTCTATTATCAATTACAAAGACCTTATAAAATCTGATGAACCCCTTTCCTGCAGGACATCTCTGTACATCCAACATGGCCCCGAATTTCACCTGGGCTGGCCATCGTGGCGAAGTTCGGAACTCTGCCGGAACGCGTCGCTTTGTCCAAGCGCGGTGAAGCGCTTGAGCCGCACGGTCCAGGTTGGGGGTCCAGGTTGGATGTCAAAAAAAAATGAGAGGTTGTTCATACTCTACTTGTTTTTGTTTCCATCAGTTTTCCAGAATTGTCCTATGGTTCTATTTCCTTTCATCAGTTTTCCATAATTGTCCCATGCTCCTATAAATACACGTATATGTTGCTTTGTAAAGACATGGTTTCATGTCATCACAGAAACCTTGAACAAATTGAACAAAACAGAAACAACAACTGAACACATCCCAATGTCCGTGTCCATTGTCGTCCAAGATGCTGCATAGTCGGTCCCAACCTCGGATGACTGTGGCGGAAGTCGGTGCCCCCATCATGGTGATGGATAAAGTAGATGTGCATCCCTGAAGCGTGTAGCTGTAGGTCTGCCAGCTGAGAGATGATCTCATTTATGTTCATTTATATCAAAACATATTATACAATATAATATCATGTACATCAAGACCAATCATAACATATCACGGGCATTGGTTCTTGACCAATTCCTAGCCGCCATGTCCATAAACCCCGGCTCGGAACATCTTCTCGTAAAGCTTTGGTGAGTCCAAGACGTCATAGGTATTGGCCTCGCTCCAGGGCTGTTTTGGGAGGCCTGCCTTGTCTATCTCAGAATGTGAGAGAAAAAGGTCATCAGTTGCCTAAACAAAGAATTGGATTAACAAAATCGTGTTCCTGTTGGGTACAACTCCTGTTGGGTACAAAATTGAAATCCTATTCTCTCCTCAAAGCCTCCCCAGCTTCTGGACCGGAAAGGAGGTAGCAGGTAGCAGCATCTCAAAAAGAACTCAGCCCTTTTCTCAGGCGTTGCATGACCTTTGCCAATGGAATGATTAAATAAAACCAATCAACTTCATTGCAAGATATAGCTTTCAACCACTTCCAACTGATTGTTTGTTTGTGTGTGCATGTATATCAGTGAAACTATTATTATTATCATTATTATTATTATTAATTATTATTATATATATATATATATATACGTATAGCATATATATCTGTTGTATTGCAGGAACATCAATTCCTGAACTCAACAGGGGTGGTGAACTATCTCCGTTGGACATCACCTCAAAGATTCTGATGTATTGCTTCTCCAACCACCATCTGCAGGTTGGTTCCAATTCCCAAAAGGACACCTTTACCAACCCTCGCTCAACGCATGACAAACTTCTGAGATTCGAACGATGTTGTTCTGGGCGCCAGTCAAGGAATTGCCAGGGAAGACTTTCCTCGCAAAATCAAAGCATTCATGTCACACATGAAGGTTAAGGATTCCATTGGGCAGGGTCAAGTCAAGAACCCTCGTTTCATAGCTTTATATAATGGATCGTGGATAGAACGTCCAGCACTCTGGTGACAATCGCATATTACACCCCGTGGTTGCTGTTGGCACTGTTCAACAGAATCATGAAACCCTAGCTTCCCAAGTGGAACACCTAGACGCAGGGAACAGGTTTTGGCCCAGGCTGCACATCGCCAAGGTTCCACTTCAAGGCACCCCAGAAGATCATGCTGACCAGCGGCAGCCTGAGAAAGCCATGGAATCCATTGGAATTTCTTCTCATGGTATTTATAGGTACAATATATATATATATAATTATATATATATACAGAATTATATATGTATATATCTCTATATATATATATTGATCCACCGCGAGATGGCTTGACATTACACATTGATTGTGGACTCTGCAAATGTGAACTTTAGGTGAAATCAACAAATGTTCTGCTGAAGCTAGTTTGGTACCGTGTGGAGGCAAAGTTTGATTGCAGTATTTCAGCAGTCCGGCTATTGTAAACATACAATATCTGAATGCTGCATTGATGCTGTTGCTGTTCAAGCCTGCTCCATGTATATAGTTCCAGTGATTTGGAACGAATGGACCACATTTTATTGTTCATCACATTTATAGCGGGACATGGCATATTTTTTTCGATCCGCTCACCTCCCCGTGCCATCCCTGCTATGGACGAGTTGCACGCGCCATCCCAATTCGCTCCGGACATTTTCCAGCTTCAGCCTGAGGTGATCACCAAATGGATTCCAAATGGCCAGTTGCAAAACAACTTTTTTGGCACGTGGCTGCCATATGCTGCCATCGGCCCGTCTGGTTGCAATCGGCAGCTGGGTGGCATTTCGAAGACCAGTCTCTCCAAGTCATCGCTGTCCCAATCGCCATCCTGGGTTGCGCTCGCTCGGCCATGGGACCCCGTCCGGGAGACCCGTGGACGATGTTCCACATAACTATATCTCATAGGATCCATGTATGGTATATATGCTAACATTTGGGGTATATTGATGGGATCCATGTTACCATATATAGCATACATGGATCCTATGGGATATGGAGAATCACCAGTTCCAGTAGCTAAATCAACGAACGAAATGGCCATGTGGGCCATCAGCAAACGGTCACCCCATGGCAGTACCATATTGATCGACCCTCATAGACATAGCGGGACTGGACTTCAATTTCTGCCAAGCGGAAAAATGCAAAGACTTAAAGAGACTGTTGTTGAGACCATAGCTATGGAAATGGCACATTTCTAGCAGATGCACCTATCACAGAATTGGATGACGGGAAAATTTACAGGAAACCCCTATATTTGATGGTAAAAACCATGGTTTCCTGTAGATTTTCCCTTAAACCAATCCATTGAACCTATTGAAGAGACATCAAAACTGGTGATTTTCCGTGGTAAACCTCCACATGGCTGAGACTCCATGTACGACTCCGCGAAGCCAAGACCTACATGCGCATGGCAAAGACAAGGGAAGGACGCCCGAAGGACGTGCACATGGGTCAAGAGACCTCCAACCATCCCAATCAATCCACAACGTTTGGTCAGATTTGTCATGCATAATAACTGTATATATTATACATATTAGTTATTAGTAGGTATTATAAATAGTAGGATTCAGCCATTGAATTTGTTAGGTACCCAATGTTCACGTAATTTCGACCAGCCGCACGACATCCCCCATGCTCAGCCTCCTTCAAGAAGAACACGCTGCATGACTGATGGTTTCTTGATGATCTCGGCACGAAACAATGCAGCTGGACACTGCGACTCGGGTTGGGGGGGTGCATGGGGGGTGCATGGGGGGTGCTTTCACATAGATCACATAGTTAAACACCGTGAATCACTATTGAAACTCCGCTTTGGGTTGTTGTTGTTCTTCCTTTATTGAACCCAATCAGTTGAACTAGATAAATTGGACATAATTGGACCACATTATTCAAACCCAATTAGTTCAACCCATATCGTTGAGTTTGTAGTAAAGCCCAAGATGGTTCTTTGAATGGGGAAACTGAACCCATGGGAATTTGCTAGTAAAAACCATTTGAAAATCCGTTCTCTGCGTACTGTCCTTAAATTGTCCCAATGAACACGACAAAATCCCGCATGAATCTGAATAAATCATGCCATCTTGCATCATTCTCCAACCTGAAACACCCTCTGGAAATCTAACCAGGGCTATTTAAAACATATCCCAATGGGAAACACATTAAAAAAAACTGGTGGTTTTCCATAGCAAAAGTGATCAGCTTACCGGGTAACCAATGGTAACCATCAAACATCAAACATCCTGAGGTCCAGGCCCATCGCACCTTGGGCAACGTTTCTGTGGCTCCTCCCACGTACCAATGAAGCTCCTCTCCTGTGGCCTGGGACCGAGAAACCGAACTGAGGGGGGTTCACTGATTGATTGAACATGAGGCAAAAACTCGGTAAAGAGTTTTCTAAATATGGATATAAATGGTCTTAACATGGCTTAAGTGGCAAAATTGGAAAATCTGAATGTGACTTTAGCAAAAATGAATTGTTGAAGAGTAAACATGATCGAAGGTCATCCAAATAATATCCACCAAAAGCTTTACGCGTTGATAGAAGAGAGGTCCAAAACGCATATTACACATATTACCAACGGATTCCCAAACCTAACCAGAACCATTATCCTGGTGGCGCCACGGTGAAGCAAATATGCAGAAATTCCTGCAGCAATCTCGATCAGTAAAGATTGGACAGCCACATATATCCACATATATCCACTGACGTAGCCAAAGTTGCAGCGCTGCACACGGGCTTCGGAACAAATGGCGAGGCCTTTTGCGAGGTTCTGGTGAGTGAGACCAACTACAAAACAGTCATCCGTTGGTAAGTAGATGTAAGCAGTATGTTTCCTAGGCAGAGAAAGCAACATTTGGCAATTTGTTTTATTAGTGACTACAGGTGACTACAGTATGAAAAGGTACTTGCGCACAATTGATGGATATCAAAGATCTTTCGAAGATCTCCCGAAAGCCTCTGATGGTGGCGAGTTGTAGTCCTCGACGATCTCTATCTCGGTGGTTTGACCAGCATCTGTGGGCCCCGGTGTCTTAAAGCTGCTGGGATTCTGTGATGCATGTCTTCATCATTGTTTAAGCACATATTCTCCACATCCAGCCACTATCAAACTACGACCTCTCCACTGATCATGACTTGTATGCGCCATATACAATCAGTATCAATCAGTTAATTGCGGGGGTCAACTGCTGCCAGGTCGCATTGGTGTGTCGGGCAATCAAATCACGAAGGGCAGAGTCGTTGCCTTAAGTGTGAGATTTCAATCTCTTAGGAGGTCTTTAATGTTGGGTGCAGAAGCAAAAAACATTCCACAAAGCCGCAAGCCTCTGTCAACCCAAGGCATGCCAAATTTCACTGGAAAAACTGAAGTCATGATGACAATTGCGGTTCATTCGAAACAAAATTACACTTCAAACACAGCCACTGAGATGGCGAATGCTATTGGATTGGGAAAATCTACAGGAAACCATGGTTTCAACCATGCGGCTGCCGAAGCGTTGTGCAGCCTCGCAGGACCAAAATTCATGAGGACCCCCGTAGTTGTTTTGGTGCTTGTACGTATGTAAGTATGTACGTATGGTATGGTATTGCATTGCATTGCATTGTATTGTATTATTCTATATTATAGTAAAATATATACTATTATATTGGAGATATAATTATATGTCACGTGTATTCATGCATAGTATTGAAAATGGTCTTAGATTTTATATACGATATATCCAATATACAACCACACACAACCATTCTATATAAAATACTATGAATCCAAACAACAATATGGTTGCCAGGACCTTCCCGATCTGTACCCAATTCGATCTACTTGGGTGTCTTGTCACTCCCTAATGTTGATGCTAATAAAATATTGTTAACTCCTATTCCAACCATCAAATCTGTCCAACATTGCTTAGGATGAAACCATCAGATACCATTTTTGTGTCTACAGAAAAGAAACACATTTATGGTTTAACAATAGACAAACAATAGTTCACACACATTTAATGGGATCCCATAAAACACACATTTATATAATGGATTTTTATGGGATTGAAACCATCCCCAAATGATTCAGCTTTCCGGCAGGTTGCGGCAGGCGCCTGGCGCAGGAGCAGTGCACTGAAGGCGCCAGCCGCCAGCAGTGGCAGCGCGTGGCAGCTGGTGGAGAAAACCTCTAGCGTCGGTAGACTTGGGACACATGGACTGTTGGGTAAATCTATATGGCTATATATGTTATATATGGACTAATTACTCAATATGACGATATGGCTTTTTTTATGGCTAATCCATGATGATATAGACTGTTGCTACTTATAATCATATACTTAGCATTCTTGGGGGATGAACATCCGTAAACCCCGGCTATTTTGATGTCGAATCATATATTCACATTTCATGGTCCGGAGAGTTAGTAAATGTGGTGAATGTTGGTAAATAAATTTTGGCAAATATACCACAGGACAATCACATATAATATGCAATGGGAAATTGTGTTTTTGATGGTTAAATGGTCAGGAGCTTCAATTTCATTCGTGAATATCTGGTGCATATCTTAAAGTAAAATAAACATATATAAACCCAATAAGCCAATTTCTATCAATTTATTGCATTATTGGTTTCCTATCATGAATATATGTTTTTGAGGGTTTGTCGGTACCACCCACTGATTGTCATCCCAGGAAAAGAACAACAATTGAGGAACACTCTGGTCCTATACTATATATAATAGATATAATAGCTATTTTGGGGGATTTAAAATCCCAAGAAAAAAAACCGGGGCTGATTGCAGATTTGACAGCACTTTCATGTACAACTCAATACACGCTTCGATCACCTGCCCAACATCCAAGTTCCGCCTGCTTGGAAGAAGGCTTAAAGTGCAGCTCCGGGTGTGCCCCGTTCACCAAAGGTTGTGAGTGTGTTGGCCTGGAGTTATCCAACGATCAGGGAGGATGAAGGCAAACTGGAATGGGGTGACATCAGATCAAAATACTTTGTCCGGATTTCTCATAAATTCTCATTTTATTATGGTTGTTCATTCTTCTGTACTGACTGGAAGTCCTTATTTTGTGCAAATTTAAAGTCACAGACCACCTTTTCAGAACCGATCAACGCGACAACAAAAAGGTAGCCAATAGCCGCATCGGCCCCACAGCAAGTGGTTGAGATTCTCAGTTTGCAGATCAGTCCATCAGTCCATCAGTCCATCATCTCCATTTTAAACCCAATCAGTACGTCCTGTGATAGAAATAGAATCGAAGAACTGAGCATCCATTCTTGCCCAAAGGATATAATCAAGGAACCGCCAGGTTTGATACGTTCTCCAGACAGGCTGAACGAATGCCTCGATTCAGCATCGAGCGTTCGCGGCCAAAAGGAATCGAGATATCTGAGAGATCCCGGATATGATGGATATGCAGCACCCACCCACGATTGTATCTACCAAGTCATCCACATTTACCTTTGTCTGGTCAGAATAAATCAGGAATATCGTACCAGGAAGAAACATTGAGATGGGTCCTGATACCCTGATACCCTAGTGATCTCCCAACAAAGTGGCCAGAGGATTTCATTATGATTTTGTGCAAAAAAAGGCCAAGTTGGCGATGGCTGAATCTGTTTCACAAACGCTGAGGAAGCTGCGACTGGTGCGCAAATCAGCAGTAAAAATCCCAGCAGTCGCATGGCGGGTGATGAGTCCAAAGCAGCTGCGCAACTGTTGGATGAACCCTTGCTGCTTCACATGTACACCTGAACTTTAACTCGAAAATCCCCCTGCGAACTTGAACCATACTATACTCGTTGCATGTTGCCTCTGATAAGCGGCTGCAACTTGCATCTTTGAAGCTGGCAACATGCTTGAATTGGAAGCAGCAGAATGTCATCAAACACTCCATAATTTCTCAGATCTTCAATCACGACAACTTGAAAATAAAGAATTATGTAGCACCACAATACTATGCGAAACAACTACAAATCAGCAGAAACGAAGACCATAAGAGTTTGGCTAGAAAAGGTCGAGCAAGGCGTTGCGTCACATATGATTCGGGTTGTTTCTTTGAAAGTGCATGTCATTGCATAGATAGATCCCTGACTCCATGACATGAGAAGTCGAATCGATGCTCCTTTTAAAAAAATAAAAACATATTGTAGACTTATAAGCCAATTATAGAACCACTTGCAATTAACAGCATTAATTATATTGAACAATTTCATACAAAATATACAACATTACACAACCATTATGTATATCACTATAATATATATATATATATATATGTGTATATATATATATATATATTATATCACTTATATACAAGACTTCCCAAATCCCCTTGAGTAGCTTCCCCGGCTTAGCCTTTGAGCACCCCTGCCGAGTGCCGTTCACTCCTCTGCTCGTTGCAGGGGCGGCTGCCTGACACATCTCCATGTGGCATCATGTGGCTCCATTGCAGGGGATCCGGGATCCGGGCTTGGGCAATCTGTCAACAAAAGGATACGGTACCCCAAAATGGGATGTCTAAATATGATCAGAATTTAGAATTGATAACATATATGATCATATATATATAATTATATATATATAATTATATATATATATTATGTTAATATATATATATATATGTTAATATATATATATGTATAGAATGGGTAAACGAAAAATCTGCTGCCCCCTGGGTCTTACGATCCGTCTCCACCTTCTGCGGTTGAGCTCGAGGGGCAGCACTGAGCAAATCTGCAAACATCAGCGGCTGGAAATATAAATCATTGGTTCTGAGATAATCATTAGATTAATTGTGAACAATAATATGATCTCAGAACCAATAGTTTATGAATGTTTATGATTAATAAGTAATTGATAATTATTAAATCACATCATTGGTTCATCACGGTCAATAATGGTGATTAATTAATGGTGACTGTTGGTGATCAATGGTAATTTATGGTGATTAGTGGTTGATACTCATGGAACTTACCCACCGGTACTCAAAGGTGGCTGGCTATAGGGAATCTCCCCTATATATATATATATATTATATACTAAATGGAGGTTTAAAGCTGGGGAAACCATCGAACTATCACTGATCACCAAAGAAGAGCTGGGTTTGCAGCCACAGGGAATCATCTCCGAAGATGGAGAGTAATATGCTTCTGGCTGCCTTCAATGTCCTCTATGCCTAATCTTTGTCAGTCCTGCATGTGTCCAAATTAATATAAGTTATAACTACAGAAAAAGATAGGAAAAGGATAGTTCAATATAGTCAACATGTCGAACTGCCAGAATCTAAGACCAGAAAATCTGAAAAGCAGCCAAACGATGTCTAAATTCTTCATTGCACGACCCTCTTCCTATGCTGGCCACATCTCATTTTTGTTGGTGGCAAGCAGGTGCCAAACATGTGTTGGCCTGACTCACAAATCATGGGGATGTACAATGTTTTTTCAATGTATGAAACCACAAAAGATCACAGGAATCATTAGAAGCCAACAACATATATAGAAAAATCATCAAAATCCCAAATCTTTGGGTCCTGGCACCATACAACTACCTTTAACCCCCCCCGGCCCGGACCTTCAGCCCGATCCCCAAGGGTTTGCCGAATCAAGGCCACCTGGCGTTGCGGGTGGCGGTGGCCATCGGTGGCCGCGGCGCGGAAGACGCGCCGCGGAGGCGCCGCGGAGGCGCCTGTGCTTCACTCAGAGGCCCACTTTGGAGCAGCAGCTGAGCTGAGGCCTGGAACTGGGGTGAGAAAAAATGGATGTGTTTCTCCATGATGTATATTTCAAAATAAGTAATATATATATAAATATATAATAATAAATATATTAATATATATATATATATATATAATATTTGTATTTGTATAGTCAGTTTGCATCATGTTTCATCCCGGGTATGGCTAGCAGCCTAGCAGCTAGTTCCTAGCTGATTCCATGTCATGGACGGTGATCATTACCCTCTGGTGGCCATTAACATTGCAACATAGCCAGGGAAAATGGCACAGTTTCTCCGATGTCTTAAGCTACCTTGATGGTTGAAACCCTATGAATAATATGATAAACCATCTATCAACTGGTGCAGGATTTCGTCCATTCACAGTATTATTCCTTCAAGGTGATGTTCATTGATTTTCCATAGAAAACTGTGACTCTCCGCGTCTTCACAGCCTTCACCCAGCGCCCAGCTGGGCCCATGGCCTCTGCCCCTCGCACATCTCCCAGAGCAGCACAGACCTGTAACAGGGCGGTGCAAATGTCCGGAGGAGCTTCACCTGGCGGATGAAACTGCCATGAAAGAAAACCATGAAAAGTTTGAAACATCCTGAAATGATCATTGATGGATGGTAAAAGTGCACTATATATATATACATATGTATCATGTAAGCTACATGGAATTATATTGGTCAAACTTACACAAATGCAGGTTGTATAACATACATGGATGGTATGGACTGTCATGGGGTATGGATGTTCTTGATTCATGATCCTATCATCATCCCAGAAAGGACGCGTCTTGTGAGTAGCACGCACGTTGATCGAATAATGCTATCTCAAGTGTGCTTCATTACCTTCAGTCCAGCACACTCTTACAGACCCTAGAAAGCTTCAGGGTTTGTTGCAATTGCCAGATTCTATCACTGCTGCAAAATTTGGTCAGGATCACCACTCACGGCACAATGATTCTCCAGTACCTTGGCACATGGACGCCAGGAAATTCAACAACTCCAAGTGCCATCGGAAAATCCTGAAAATCCCCATGAACTCCTCCCCATTGGAACCAACCTATCACAACCGAACGACCTATCTCAACGCCATCCCAACGGCTTCCACGACAAAATCTCCTGAGGTCCCAACCGCTTTGGCCCTGAGATCGTCGCCAGCCTCAGACAGAACCGCTGCGACCTGGCGCCCACAAGATTTCACAAGTCCATGGTAAATGCCATGGTAAATGCCATGGTAGTTTCGAGCCAATAAAACAGTTTTGTCATCAAGGCTGTAAATCATGACTCTCATGACTCTCAGGCACTGCAGGTATCCATCATGTGGAGGTGTCCCTTTGGATGCCTGAACCATCATGTGGTCTTCATGGTTTTGTGGTGATTCATTTGTAGGCCCCAGCCTCCACATATCTGGCGACACGTCATTTCACCACTTGATACCATGGATTGACATTTTAGATTTGCAGATCAAAGAATAGTAATATGTACATTGACCCATAGGATCCATGTATGGTATATATGCTAACATTTGGGGTATATTGATGGGATCCATGTTACCATATATATATATAGCAGCACCATGGATCCTATGGGTGATGTAATATAATTCCACCAACATTGATCGCAAATGGCTCGGCCAAACTGAACCTGCTTGGTCCGGCTGATCTCAGGGTCCGCCAACAGCAGGACTTGTCTCTCCGCCACTTCAATTTCACCTGGCGCTGAGGCGCTGAGGCTCTGGCTCCCAGGCACACTGAAGAACTATAGTTTTGTTGCCCCAAAAAAGTCGGTCAATCTTCCCTATCCAATGTTTTCAGCATATTTTCCGCTATAAACTCACCTTCTTTTGAAGGTTAATTAACCACTATTCACCCACCCAAAAGTAAACACAATGACTGCACCCTGCAGATTGGCATCTACCTGTCACTTTGAAAATGGAATGGCACCACCATAGAGATTTTCCAGGAACCGAACACCTGTCAACACACTTGGAGCTTACAGAGTCTCCATTTATATCTGTACACCAATGAAAAGCAAAATGGTTGTAGGTCATTTCCCTTCACATAGAAGTCACCCCTTGCCCTGTCAACTTGGATACGCAAGGGGATATGTTTATATATGTTTCACCTGCTTTTGCCAAATGGTGGATTTCCAGACCCCAAAAACCACCTGCGCGTACGGCACTGTCGATGATGCCCAAGCGCAAGTCATCCAAGTTGCTACTGCGATGGGACGGGACCATGCGCAGAGTGGCTGGTTTGGTATACCTGTGGCTAAACTGCAGTTTTGTGATGGTTCATGATGTTTTATGTATTACTGAGTACTGTATATAGTCTTATGATGTCTATGATGTCTTGTGATGTTTCCTGATTTATCCCGTTTTATGGTGCAGACGGTGCAGATCATTCCGAGCTGCGTCAGTTCCCCCTTCGGGGATGAGTTCCCATCTGCACCTGGGTTGCTGGAGCGTATCCATCAGGTTTTCCGCACGTATACAGTTGCCCACCTCAGATTCGGATCTGGAGATCTGGAAAAACGCGCCGTGTTAAAGACAAGAATAGACCGCAACTAACCAACTGAACCTAAATTATATCATATTATATCATATATCATATATATATAACTACAGTAATATATTATTATATGATATTCATTAATATTCTATAATATTAGAGCTTACTATTTGGCAGGATGTGTACATCTGAAAAAACAAATGCGGTGCTCTTCCTGGGTTTAGCATCGCAAACGTTGGGATGATTGGTTTACCACAGTAAGGATGTAAGGGTATAGATGTCTCCGCCGGACATGAGCACATCAACATGTTTGTAGCTTCTTCATGATCTCAAGCAGTATTTTTTCAACCACGTGGCTATTCGTCAAAAACATCATCCCCCAAAAAATGAATGGTTACTACAAAACAAATGTATCTTTTAGTTGGATGATGTTTGATGATGCTTGATGGTATCATAGCTATCTTCTTGTAGAGCGTGCTTCATATTTTTATGGGCCCATTATACTATAATTGGATACCCTATGACTTGACCAATCAACCAGCCACCTGCCTCTGCATGGAGCGCAATGACCTCTACTGATGCCAAGGACGATGTGACTGCTGATTTCGGAGGGTACAATAATGCCAAGTTCGTTTATTAGTAACCACCCCAGAAGGTCTAAATCCATGAGAAGGTGTTCACCCCAAATAATGAGCAGCAAAACCAAAAAGGGAATCATGAGATTTGGAATAGGACTCATGAGATTTACTATGAGTGTGCACTTGCAAGTTTTTGTTCAGACAAGCGGCTGTGTGCTGGAAAAAAATGCAGCAACGAGCTGAATGGGACAGGTGTTAAAGAGAAAGAATTAGCAGCACCCTTGAGCAGCATGATTGGCAGCACTTGCATCAGCAGCACCAGAATCCACGAGATCAGAAACATCACAACCAAACCACTTTCTGAACCGAAAGTAGTATTGCCATTTGTCTTTTTGAAAGTGTGTGTTGATTCATTCGGGCTGCTTGTCAATATGAGCTTAACAATACCTCATGTTCAGACAAAACTCATTTGGGTGAAGTCGTTCTTTGATCAATGGTAGAGTATATAGATAATGTATCTAAAATTCTAGGTATAAAAAATGGAAGCACGTTATCATACGGTATCCTGAAGCTTTCCTGCAACTGCAACTGTGGGCATCAACATATTTATGTGTATACATATATATACTTATCGAATTCAAAATGCCCAAAAAGATAGCCTCTGGTAATCAAACGTGGCTTGCTGGAAAATCCCCGCATAGTTCGATGATTCTCCCAGCGAACTAAACAGGAACGCCTCGTGAAGCACTGCGTCATCGACTGGAAAGTCGTTTGCCTTCATCATCGACAGCACGTCTTCAGCCTGTGAGAAGCTGAGAGGAAAGCACGACATGAAACGTTTGGTAGAAACACACATGTATAGTTGAATCCTGTATTACACAGAGACAGTACAGTATATACACAGATTATAGATATTATAATGTATATATATATATGATTATATATTACTATTCATATATAGTATTATATATATATTATACATATTATATACAGTACATAAATTTCTATTATACATGTATATTACTATGCATGTATGTATATATATATATATTTATATATATAATACATATATATATATACATTCTGTATATCATATAATATAACATGTACATATACCTAATTATATATATATGAATATTATATAATATAGTTAATATGTATTACATGAGTAGATATGAGAATTAAATCATGGCAATTCACAGCACCTGATGGAAATTCCGCTTGTAATCGCTGCGGCCTTCTGCGGATTGCCACTGCGGAGCAGGCCCATGATCACCTGTGGACCCAACCTATGGGATTTTGGATCTACAGGGATGGTGTTTACATGTATTTTCATGTATTTTCCATTGTTTTCCACTATCCACGTGTTTGCAATGTTGGACAATTTGGTGTGTTGGCATGTGTTTGCAGAATGGTTCTGAAATGTCCAAGCAACTATAAGCAACTCAAGACTGGACATGTCCCGCTGGTTGTTGGAAGATCTGGGAGTTGTCTCAGGGTTCCACCCGAATGTTATCATGTTGTGTTCATGTTTTGACCGATTGAACACCACCACCCCACCCCCAACAACCATCTAACAGTGATGTTCAAAGTAAGCAAAATGGGACTTCGGCCAAGCCCTGTACTCTACGAGTTTGGGGAAGTCCTCCAACTATCACAGCTTCACTGAGGCCAGGCACCGGATAGTAGCACGTATCGGGCAGCCGGTACCTGCGCCCCGTTCATGGACCTTCCAGGTCGCCCAAAGTGACACATCTCTTGCCACTCTGCAGAACCACGCGTGTCACGTGTTACATCGTGTTACGAGTTAGGAATGTGGAAAGTTTAAATGAAAGTTTACTCAATGGTGTTCAGCCAATCAAATAGATCATCCAACATATTACAACTCTCAGCATTTTTGCTGAAAATTAGCAGATTATCCCAACATATCCCAAAAATAAGGATGTTTGACTGAATGCTCTTAGCAACCCGAAGAAAACATTAAAGAAAAACCATTGGAAACCTATCCCAATTGGTAAAAGAATTGCACATTAATAGGATTGAGATTACTAGGTTTAATTATACCTAGAGTAATCCCATTAATAGGATTAATAGTGATGTCTTAATTGGTAAAACATGGGTAAACCTATCTCAATCTTTTCTTGGAATTACTCTAGGTAAAGCCACTAAGTGGTTCCCAGTGACATCAATGGGGGGCACTGCGTCTCCTGCGATCGCCTCAACCACTCCTGCGATCGTCCCAAACATGTTGGTCGTTGGATGCTACCGGAAAATCAATCATACGAAAGAAATCAGAGTGAACACAGTGAACACATAGAAATCAGAGTGAACACATAATAACAATTACTGTAGTTACTACTAATGATGGATTTCTGTTATATGTGTTATGATTATTTGTCATCCAACACAGCTAGGTGGCTCCGGAATCACCATCGTCACATATCGTCACAGTCCTCCGCCTTCATGGTATCACACTCAGCATACCTGGGAGACTCTGGGTTGTGCCAAAGCCTTCCCTGATTGGCAGACCATGGTGTTTAAACCCAAGTATAGGGCTGTCGGAATTTCGGGCAAATCTTCCCTTCAAGTCTGGGAAAAAAATGGAAAAATGGGGGTTTCAGGGCGTATATGTTTGTATGTTGCTTGTTATGATTTTGTGTTGGGGTTCAATGTTTCATCTTCGCCTTTGATGTTTTTTCAGGTGGGGTTTT
>Ga0126342_10010876_pt1 | contig 16280 bp, 14 predicted proteins | sample Cyp1metagenome_FD_92528 | JGI IMG/M metagenome (GOLD analysis project Ga0126342, IMG submission 92528) | Coral microbial communities from Lord Howe Island, Old Settlement Bay, Australia - Cyphastrea 1 metagenome | ecosystem: Host-associated > Invertebrates > Cnidaria > Coral ... | reverse complement strand
TTGGTCAAAAGCTGGTCAAAGATGGTCAAAGATGGTCAAAGATGGTCAAAGATGGTCAAAGATGGTCAAAGATGGTCAAAAGATGGTCAAAAGATGGTCAAAAGATGGTCAAAGATGGTCAAAAGCTGGTCAAAAGCTGGTCAAAGATGGTCAAAGATGGTCAAAGATGGTCAAAGATGGTCAAAGATGGTCAAAGATTGTCAAAGATGGTCAAAGATGGTCAAAGATGGTCAAAGATGGTCAAAGATGGTCAAAGATGGTCAAAGATGGTCAAAGATGGTCAAAAGATGGTCAAAGATGGTCAAAGATGGTCAAAGATGGGCAAAGATGGGCAAAGATGATCAAAGATGGTCAAAGATGGTCAAAGATGGTCAAAGATGGTCAAAGATGGTCAAAGACGGGCAAAGATGGGCAAAGATGGTCAAAGACGGGCAAAGATGGTCAAAGATGATCAAAGATGGTCAAAGATGGTCAAAGATGGTCAAAGATGGTCAAAGACGGTCAAAGATGGTCAAAGATGGTCAGTCAGTCATGAACTTTTCATTGCTTTCTTGATGTTTGTTGATGTTTGTTGGGTGAATCTACAGGACACCATCGAGTTTACCATCCGAATGCACATGGGTTTTGCGAGGTTGCTCCTGAAACCAAGTCTAAGGGGCATTCTACCCTTCAAAATTCAGACATCGCAGCAAACAAAGTATAGGGATAGAACTGATAGAACTGATACAACCAACATCTACTGAAAAAACATAGCACGCAAGGAAACAAAAATAGTATCATGTAATAGCATGGGACCATCATGACTCTGAATGGATAAAAGGTCTCATGACTAGGGTGCATGAATAGAAACCTTCTGGGTATAGTCGTTTGATATCCTGTTATTATCTTCAAAAACGGGAATACAATGAAGAAATGGTGGAATATACCCTGATTCTGGTAGTCTAATTGGGTATTCAACCATCCAAGTTGACAGATTCTGAGTACTCCGGACTGGCTGGGAAAAGAAAAAAGAAAGTAAATGGTTCAGCGAAACTGTATGACACATGGATCTTTTCCGTCTAGCCATGCTTGTCACAGGGAAAAATCATAGAATCAAATTGAGAACTTTTCTGACAAGCAAAACGCCATTGAGCGGGTGTCTCATTTCAATACCCAAGCATTGGTCTTCACCGCATTTCACCAGACCATGTTCAAAAACTTTGGGAAGAAACACGGCCAGATTAAGCCATCAATCCCATGGTTTGGGATGCAAAATCACGAATACTTGAAACCGCCAGGCTACAGTCTGGTCCTTCCAGAACTTCGCATTGGTCCTGAGCCAGACAGAACTCGAACCCTTAAAGGACCAAGCCACAACATTCTGTGGATGGACAAAATCCTGCACCAGTTGGTAACTATTGGGATTCCTACGAAACACTGCAAAGAATTGGGTTGTAATGGGATTTTGCCCATCTACAAACTGGTGCAGGCTTTTTTCCCACCCAGAGTATGTCCTGACTTTCAACCGTTCCATGGATGGAATCTCTCAAAGGTGTCCTCGTCCGAGATTTGTGGTGGACGAACATGCCATCGCAATCGAAACCTGCAACTGAGAAATGCAACAAAATGGTCAAAGGATGTCAAGGGATAGTCAGTTTCTCTGGTGTGTCTGGTTTATGGGGGTTCTATGGGGCAGTGGTTGAGCCTTGTTTCAGCCTAGGGACCGGAGAACATAATCTTAGGCCAAAAAGAAATCATGCAAATCGCCAAAAACTCAAAAACCGAAATGCAGCTCAACCAGAATTGGCATACACAATAGGTTCTTTTCCATTACTCTTAGTTGTGGCTCAAAAACCCGGTTCCAATAAGGCCACAAGCTTCATGATTTTTTGTGTGACGCCCATATTCTTGCCGAACCTTGATGTGCCATTTTCTCCCCATGGGTATTTGTTGGCGTAGTGCAAACCATCATTTGTTTTGCTGTCGTAAATCGTTCTGAAACAATATGATGTTCTGATTTTGGGTATAAAACATCTTTGCATTTGCAAAATAAACGAACCTATAAACCTACCCCTCGCATCCCTTCACCCAGGTGTTCACATGTTTTGATGGTGAAATCCATTTGTTTGTTGCTTAAACCATTTTACAAGGCGCCCCACAGTTCACAAAAATGTTTCAGTTTTATTGTTGTTTTCATGGTATATTTGATCTATCTATTTCTCTAAATTTAAATCTAAATCGAACTCTAAATCTAATCTCTTGTTTGGTATGTAAACAAACCTTCAAAAACCAAGGGGACACCTTGAAAAAAACCCTCACCGATCGCCAGGATGGCCAAGACACTGAGATTTTCAACGCCATCGGCCAGGAAGAGTGAGGAAGCACTCTGCGACAGTCCCAGGCGCAACAACTGCCGCGGCATGTAGACCCTGCAGCTCGAACCGGTTGCACAGGTCGATGTTTGTGTTACTGGTTGGTGGTTGACCTACCCCTCTGAAAAATATGAGTTCGTCAGTTGGGATGATGAAGTTCCCATTATATGGAAATTCAAAAAAAAATCATGTTCCAAACCACCAACCAGGTTACATTTGATGGATGTTATCCCAAATTATCCCCATGAACCAGTTAGATCATATTCATATTTTATAGATATACCATAAATGTCCATAAAACAAAAAGTTTCGGGGTTGAATCCCCTTCAGGATGAGGCCGCGGTTTGCTAGCAGTCAGTTGGTGGTCAACAGAATCAACTTAACCATTGAGTTTATGGTAGATAGATGTATAGAACCAGTGCGGGTTGTAAAGCAACTTATGGACATTCACTGCTGATTTAGGCATACTTCAGCACCAAAGTGATGAAGCCTTTGAAACCTAGGTGGGCATCATGGGATGTAATCCCATTTCTCTAACATTGCGACCACCCCCTTTTTTTGACCCCAAAATGAATACAGTAGATCCAATACTAAACCAAAGGTTTTAGGGTGGCATTTAAAACAAAATTGGGGAAAAGCAAATGATTTACTGGGATAGCCATCTATATTTTCGAAATAGATACAGAAGTGCGGGATAATTTTGATGGACATGTGGGTGAACTTGGCTAGAAAAAAAGGTTTTGCCTTACAAAAGAAGCGCTGCGCGGCTGCGCGCCGTAGGAAACTGATTAAAACATACGTAGTTTTTTCAACATGTTTAAACCAAGAATATGGTGATGTTCCGTGATGTTTAGTATGATACTCAAACATACTCAAACCATATTCTACCATATTCTATCAACAAAAACTTCCAAAAATCGACTGATTTCTGACTGGCCATATCACCAGTCACCAGTCTGCTCCATCAATTTCCACATCTTCTCTTGCAACAGTTCCAACGCTGCAAGGTTGTAGATCTGAAACAAAAAAGATTTAGGTTCAGTTCTCCGGGGATGCAATGGCTCGGGCTGGAATTGTTGGATCAGCCAATCAGTTCGATCTACGATTCTGGCCTTGGTGTTCGAAGTCCCAGCAATCATTTGAGAAAACTGACGATCGATCCATCGCCGCGAACGAAAGGATCTCCAAGTAAGTGGATCTCCAAAATCACCAAAAAATAAACAAATTTGCAATCACCATACATAAGAACTGACAAATGGTGTATATACTTGACTTGCAAAAGGACATGTACGATTGTGTTCTAGAAGACAAACATGGGCAAAGAATTTGCGACCTTCTTTTTTCGGAAAAGGGGCTGCTGTTCTAGGTCCCTCAGAACATTCCATCACAGCAAGGAAATGAATAAAGAAAATTTACAGCAAGTACGGTAAGAGAGGAAGTGAACAAAGCAAATGAAAGGCCTCAAGCGCGAGTGAAGTGAATCAGAAAGTGAAGTGAGCAAACTACACCCTCCGAGTGCAACTACAATGAGACAGGAACTGAATGACGCACGATCCACGTTGAATCGGGACATCCATTTTACTCTCAGCTGAAGGATCCGAACTTAGCTGTTCCCCGAGGTGCGGCGAATGAATATTACCATATTGCGATGTCACACGTTTGAAACAACACTCCCATTGCAACAGCCGACATGTCAGCATACAGCAAACTATCACTACAACTCTGCGGCTGTACGTCTCAGGTATCGCAGAACCTTGAAATATATTTTTCCTCCGTCCGCCTTGGAATAACTAGATGCAGGTTCCTGGACACGCAATTAAAGATCTCTGAGCATGCAGATCTCTTCACTCATTTGACACAATCACTGCAGAATCACAGCAAGCATGCAAAACAATGTGGATATGTTGATCTCAATTGCATTTCACCTTGGAATGTTGTTTACAACACCATAGGAAAATCTCATATCCTATCGCAATCCTCACGTTCAGCCCAAGTGCTTTGGCACTGCATCAATTCTTTGCTCCAGTCTGTGGGCTGATCGGAACGCGAATGTTCCAACTCCAGCCGTGCCAGTCTGGCACCAAAATGTTTTTCGGGCACCTAAATCTGGGCTGTCCAAAAGTTGCGGTGCGAGTTTGTTGGTTGTAAGACCCTTCACAGGCCAGCCATCCTGCGTCCTGATGTAGCAGGCCGAACTCATTTCATGTTAATGCTGTTAATGCAAACATGGTGAACAGTGTCCCACTCTTGCACAAATTGTCCTCCTCTCTCAATATCATGACGGCCTCGGGATCTCCTGGCACACTGAAGCTTAAAACGAACAACGCAGATCAATGCGGAAATAAATTCAAGTATATAAATGATCCACCCTGCCTGGAGTGGGCATCGCAGGGTTTGAAATACCGAAAATATGTGCATCTTCAAAGCTTAAGTAACGATACGGAGTTCCACCTCAAGAAACAAAAGTGCAAGTACCTCGCATCGAAAAGAATTGCAAATTCTCATGCAGACTCAGGATCAAGCGTCGCATCAATTGCCAAGGCACAAAATGGGTAGCTGGTCGCCGCTCATCTTTGGAATCCTTGCGCTGGCCACTTTGAACACAACAGCTGCTGAAGTGACATCTAGAAACTCAACAATGCGGTTCCTACCCAAATGCACTTGCATCGTTGTTGCACATATTGAGCATTCCACATTCTCAGAGCCTCTGGGGCCTCTGGATCTCCAAGCTTGTGGATCTCCAACCCAATGCATCTGCAAAAACAAACTCAACAAACACTGGAGTAACTAAAGCGCCAATGAGAACACAGTTACCAGCTCTCTACTGCTTCCAATCGGTTCACCTTGTGTCGCGACAGTCAACACATCGGCAACGGCCCAATCACGGACAGGCAAGTAGGGATGCAAGGTTTCTGTAGAACCTTCCACACAATGAGTTTAATGAATTGCGAAATTCTCTCACGTTGCTGGATCGTCCGCGCGACCTCGCAGACTGTGGCTTCAGGAGAAACATCCATGCTGTAGAATTCGCCTAAACCCGTTGATGGCTATAGTTCGAAGCCATATTGGATTCTGCCTGCCTTCAAAGCCTACAATCCTTTGAGCAGAGCACACACACAGACAACATGAAGTGTCAAAGATTCATGCAAATACAACTTGCGCCATTCCAATGCAAGATCACGATGACGCACAGAAACCCTTTTTTGCATCCGTTCCTCGCGCATTGTGTTGTCACACGAGCGCACATTGCCGCGAAGTCACGACGGTCAAGGAACTCTTTTGATCAATGGTCTCCCGTGCCATTTTTGCCGTTCCTCTTTCATATGCAGTGGATACAACCAAAGCACAATGTAATGATCCTCACCAGTGCAAGTTCCTCACCTCTCTTCAAGTTCAAAAAAGAATTGCAGCAAATAGTCGAGCCATTGTTCCAAATTCCCCTTGCACTTACTTGGTGCTTTCCTCATGTTTTTTCGTAGCATTTTCTCGAAAACTCAATTGACATAACTGAATCGCACAGACATTCGTGGCTTCGGTTCTGCTGGCGAAGCACCTTCCCGACAAAAGCTGAAAACATCAAACTGCTCCAATATCCAAAATACAGATCGTTCAGGAAATGATTGGCTATCCCACCTCTGTTTGGGTGGCACAAGGTCATTCAAATGATCCAAACAAAGCACAATGTGGCCTTTAGCTAACTCAGATCCTTCAATAGCACCTTTGCGTAGCCACCAGATAAATTCTTTGTGTGACACATAGTCTGCTTGTGCGCGGGTTTGATTTGTTTTCTGCAAATGATGAACAAATGTTGCTTGTGAAAAAAGAATTCTCAGATCTAATAACTGTAGATGTAAATTCTTGGAGCACCCGTCTTTTCATCTGCAGAGATTCTAATTCATCAAGATCTGCCAAAAGCTTCCTAGCATCAGAACTCGGTAGGATTCTGGCGCTCTCGATCTTAAGAACATGGTTTTTGTTTGTTTGCGCTCGCGAGATGTCAAGGTCAAGGTGCCGGCTTATGCTGTCCCGCTGTTGAAAACTTCCTCCAAACTGCCACAACGTAAGTCACTATACTATTTATGCATGTCCCCAATGTCAAAGGCTCTCCGTCGAAAGCTCTCCGTCGAAAAATCGGTCTCCGGCCTCGCTCCCGGCTGTTCAAAGGGGTGCAACGTCTCCAGGATACCTGGACAAAACACATTTGAAGCGTTAAGGAAAAAAACCTATCCTGCGGTGGCTTAATGGTGGCGTCATGGTGGTGTAATGGTTACTTAATGGGATTATAATCTGTTTTTTATATGTCATAATGTTTGGTTATGACTTGGGGAGTTCTACTACCAAACTTTATTGGATATGATTGTTAAAATAGTATGACCCATTTCAGGGAAACCGTTTCCAACCAACTAATATTTCATGAAATGGGATAGGGGTATCTAGATGTGACACCTGGTTTTGTAGTTGATCTTACTTAATGATATCTCTAATATTATCACAATGACTGATATTATCACAATGACTGATATTATCACAATTACTAAACGATTATAAACTTTAAACCATATTTTTGCCCTTGGTTTCCTATGAAGAAAACATCGCTTTTATCTGAAATCTCATGAAATCCTAGCTGGTCGAAAACGGTTTCAACGGTTTCCGTTCTAGCTGGATTATCATTCGTGATTATCATATGTTATGAGGATCCCCGAATCCCGTTTTGAAAGTTCTGTGGGTTATGAACTCTCTATTTCATAACCCTGCAGCCAGGGTAGATCTGATTTTTAATGGTTATGAAATATATGTGAAATAGGTTTAGATATTCTATTTTAATGGTTCATCTAGATGTGATACCTAGTTTTGTAGCTGTTGTCGGAACCAACCTTTTTTGTCAGTTGGTTTACTGGAAGCCAACAAATCAGCTTAAAAGTGGGAGGCAACCGGATCCCCAAAAAATGTTAGTTAGTTCAGTTGGTTTCTACATAACTCCAATAACTGTTGCGTTTATCGTATGTATTATATATATATACCCGCAACGCAGAGGTTTACCATTCCCAAACAAATATTATGCAATTTCACACAATTCCTTTGGGAAAAACAGCAAAGGTACTTTACTAGGGAATATTAAACTCCCACCACTGTTAAACTTTACATTCAATTCGGAAGATGAACAAAGGTACTAGGTAATATTAAAATCCCACCCCGGTTAAACTTTACATTCATTGAAGATCTTCAATAAGGGTTTAATTCTCCCACCCCCGTCAAACTTCTATATTCATTGAAGATCTTCAATAAGGGTTTAATTCTCCCTTCTATATTCATTGAAGATCTTCAATAAGGGTTCAATTCTCCCACCCCGGTCAAACTTCTACATTCATTGAAGATCTTCAATAAGGGTTTAATTCTAATGATGATGATGATGATGATGTGTCGCCTGTCGTCATTGCGGGTCCGGGCAAAGCCCAGTCATTTGCCGTATATATATATACATATATCATATATATATATAATCTAGTTGATGGAAGTGAAAACATCACATTATAACCGGGAGGGCCCCAGCTTGTAGGTGTTTGTTGCATGGTTAAGACACGAAAGGAATGCCGTTCTTCCAGACCCTGGACATCTGGAAGGCAACTGGGAGGGCCATGTGCCATGATCAACCCAGGTCTTGTTTGATTTTTAGGAAAACCCTATATTCGATGGAAAAAAAAACATGGCTTCCTGTAGTTTTTCCCTTCAACTAATCAAATGACCAATGGAATCAACAGCAACAGTTTCTGATCATTGGGAATTTCAGGATCCTAAAATGCAGGTACGTTAGTACCATATTGTTAGGCCATATTTTCTGGGGGTATTCCCTGAAATTTAGGCCTTATATAGGCCTGACAATATAATAGGTACCTCCAATTTCAGTTCCTGAAATGGCCATTGATACAATCATCCAACCGTACTGACTGTTGGATGTCCTGGACATGGTTTTCATATGTTTTCATGCTTGGTCTTCCAACAATATGATTGAAAACACACCATTTTCAGCAACTGATGTTCAATTTTCGGGTCAAATCGGAGACTTGAATGGTACCTTAGCCTCCATCTTAGGCTCTTTCCCAATGAAACTTATCTCCCAATATTCACTTACATAAATATATATATATAAGTGTGTACATACATTCATACATACATACATACATACATACGTATATATATATATACATATTGGCTTACTAGAATATCCATCATTGTTATTGTTAGTATTTAGTGCAACTATGTACCGCGAATGTGGCTTGCAACCCAGAAACGCACTTCGAACATGTAGCGTCCTGACCTGAGACAACAGTTTAGAGCCAGGCAAATGAAGTTGAGGCGCGTTGTCGCCAACAGGGGGGCAAGTCCGGAAATCAAACTGGTTGGCCGGAAAATTGCATTAAAAATGATGGGAAAACCATGGTTTACACCCTTGAAATGATGGAACATCCTGTGAAAATGGAGGTTGTAGGTGGGAAATTTCTCGGAAAATCCATGATTTTGTCCATGAACAAACCTTCGTTGAATTCGTGCCCTATGTGAAAGTACCAGCTACACATAAGACCACCGAACCAGCGATTGTTTTGCTGCGCGAGGGACTTGATCCCAGTATTGGCGCGAACGCAAGCAAGGAGATGTTGCATACCTCCTGGGGTGCACCACAAAAAATTCAAGATAGAAATCCCAAGGAATGGCCATGTTCACTATAAAAAAATACATCTTAACTTCACCAGCTTCCACAGTTTCACTTTCTTCGGGGTGTTTTTTTTCTTGGCTTCAATCATCCTACTTTACAGGCAGCACCGCCCCATGCTATTTTGAACTACCAGACCATACCACAGGTCAGTGCGTCTCACATTTCCACAGAATTCGAGTTCTATCTTCAAATTGACGAAAATGAATCACCGGATGGTGGTTGTGGTCCCGCTTCGAAACACCATGGGCTGGCAGCTTGAACGAATCCCAAAAGCTATGCCAATGGAATCCTCCCAGGTAGGATAGGAATAGAAGATATATTTGAGACCACCAACCAAACTAGTTATGACTAGGTCACATGTCCTAATAAACCAGCCCTCAGGTCCAAAAAAGCCCCCGATCTGTGGAACACCAAAGCCATAAAGTTGATGAACCTGACAATTGTTTCTCTTAACATGGTTTATTACAAAACGATCCAACAGTATACAGTGGAATATCGTGGGATTTCCCCACTCAATCATGCCCCAAAGCTCTATCATTCCCATATTGGCTCAAGAAAAAATAGAGTAATCCATAATGGCAATCCATAGTAATCCATGGTGATCCATAGTAATCCATAGTAATTCACCAGGCAGATCATCCAACGAATCCTAAGTGATTTTCGGGACCCATCCATACGTGGGTGTATTTCAACTATTACCAATCACTATATGTATCTTATCAAAATATGGAACTGGTGTATTCCCATATGTTGTTGGCTATACACCAATTCCATACCATGTTTTAGCCAAATAATATGCCAAATTCATTCCAATTCCATCTAATTCCCCATTGCCACCCAACTGTGCCCATTCTACCATGTTGGTGGGCAACCAGTGATCAAATGTTGTTAATGAATCATCATTTGGGGGTTTCCTGAAATGGGGGTACCTCTAGATCATCCAAAATTAGACCATTTTAGCCGTATTGAAACCCATGCTTTTGGGCATCCCCCATTTTAAGAAACACCCATTGATGTTCTAGTAAATTTCCATGTTTGTTGCTTATATCAAATAAAAAACCATTGGGTGCTGCTTCAATGCCAAATTTCACTTATCATACTGTGATCCTCCAAGAAAATCATGCCTACCCTCTGGCAATCACACATGGAAAATCTGACATTTAGATCGATGATTTTTCCAGCATATATATATATATATATATATATGTGTGTTTTTTTCCGGCCATGTATAAATATATATACACATACATACATATAATATATGTATACATATATGTATGTATATATATATATACATACATACATAAAATATATGTATACATATGTATGTGTATATATATATATATATACATGTGTGTGTATTATATATATATATATATATCTATTTGTATACATGTATATAATTATATGAACCGCAATTCCTAGTGGATTTTCCCATGATTTTCCCATGTTTCCATTGAAACCTCCGGCCTTCAGTGAGCGGCATCAGCATCTTGCCACCGTTCACCGGCATAGCGTTGAGCGTGGATTCCTCGAAGTTCAAGGCCACGCTACCTGCGTGGGTCTCCAGGAATAGGATGGAATAGGCCAGTCGACCTATCATAGGGATTTCTCATGGGGATATTAATGATATCGGTCTGGTTGGTGGTATACCTACCCCTCTCAAAAGTATTAGTCAGACCTACAACATTGGATATATATATATATATACATTGATTAATGGTGATTTAATGATGGTTAATGATGATTAGTGATGGTTAATAATGGCTGGTTGGTGGTTGACCTACCCCTCTGAAAAATATGACTTCGTCAGTTGGGATGATTGTTCCCAACTGAATGGAAAATATGAAAAAAATGTTCCAAACCACCAACCAGGAATATTATGTCATGATATGTTATGACTACTAAACATAGTAAACGGATGTATTTTGGTTAAAATACAGCAGTGGACCTATAATAGAACAACATGAAAAACCAGAAATGTCTAGTTATGTTTAGAAATGTTTAGTATATATGATCATAATGTGATAATATAGATAATTCAATCATATTGAATGGTATCCAATCCCAATATGGGGTCGATAAAAAATAATAAAAGATAATGTGGTTTAAAACATAAACTACCCATTTGGGAATGGTAAACATACCACCTATTTATGGTGATGACTGGAGAATGGTTTATTATTGTTTTAACCACATTAATCATTGTTTAATGATGGTTCATCCCGACCTGACATGAAACTGCGGCCTGCTTTGACCTTGGGTCGCGAATCGCTGGGCGCATCAGCTTCCAGTTCTTTCACTTCGTCCTGCCGATGGCCGGAAAATCCCGCTGGCTGGCTGGAAAGGAACGAGGGAACACGCAGAAACTCGGACTCGGAACGTATCTGAAGTAGGGAGATTGAAATTCGGATTTTCAAGCAGCAACAAATTCGGTCATATGATAGTCATATTATATTCATATTATATATATATATGTACCCATAGGATCCATGTATGCTATATATGGTAACATTTACCATCAATATACCCCTTTATGTTAGCATATATACCATACATGGATCCTATGGGATATATATATATATATATATATATATATATACGTATGTATATATATATATATATAGATTAAGGATGATTAAGGATGATTCAGGTATAGCATGGTTTTCTGTTCGAAAGGGGACCTCCGACACCGATCCTGTGAGACACAGGGAGACGCACAGGAGCTAAGCTATGTTTGACTCCAAAATATGCCAATATCCAATGGCGTGTGCAATTATCATATGTGTGTCCCATGAACATATATAAAAATGGCAATTGAATGGGTAAAACACCCTATTTCTGGACAAGACCTAACAATGATTTTTCAATGATTCAGAAAAAAGTGACTGGGATGTCTAGCCCGACTCCGCAAGAACGACCAGCACCAGCAGCACATGTTCGGCTTTTTTTTTTGCGGATACACGGAGAGGTCCAATGCAAAAACGCCGGATATACCAAGTAACCTGGTAAAGCCAATCAAAAACCATCCTTGCCATAAATGGCTGGTACAAACCATCAAACCATCCTAATTTGGAGGTATATTATTGGGTTTATCACATTACCACAAACATGATCATGCACTCACTATCCCCAAGAATAAACGAACCATAAAGAAATACGCCGTCATCATCCATCATCCCCATCAAACTAAGTAGCTTAATAACTAACCCCCCAATCGTAAACCATCAACAAGGCTATCTGATGCGGCTATCTGCCGAACCTCCTTAGCTGCTTCATCTTCGGCCACGTCCTGATTCCATGACAGCATGGGTTGAGTTTCCATAGCGGGTTTTTTTCGTTAGCAGATAGGTCAACGGGAAATGGAGATAGGTCAGATAGGTCAACATTTACCGGAGGATGTCTCACCTCCTGTGTACCTTCTGTGGTCATGCTTCGACTCGTCAAAAAAGCTGGCGCAAAAATACTTCCAGCATCTTCCAGCTATAGATTCAATGGGCGTTGAGATGAAGGTAGCTGCCATATTATTCATTGTTATCAAGATTATTGATTATAAGGTTCAATGAGATTCATAGTATTTAACTTATTTACCATCTGGTTATTTAACATAGCCATGGAAAATCACCATTTTTAATAGGTAAACCATCTATAAATGGGTCATTTTCCATGGCTATGTTAAATAACCAGAGGGTAAATGTATTTAAATACCGTTGTGTAGGATTTTCACGGATTCGGCCGCCATACTGTTTTTACGCGGCTAGCACTTTGCCAAGGTAACCTGGACAACGTCGCAGGCCAATCGAGTAACCCAATTCTTTTTTGGGGATAAGTATAGCTATATGGTGACTATCCCGTATCCCCACTTAAGTTCCTCAGCATTCAAAATCCTCTGAGATTATCTCTGAATTACCTATCGTTTCTTCCTGTTTTCCCATGTTTTTGGTTGGGAAATACCACCAACCATCCTATGTAGCTACAGTAGCGGCTGGAATCAGTGATCAGGTAGCAAAATATTGCTGACAAGGTTTCCCAAAATATTGCTTCAGAATATACTTTATTAAATCAATATAGACAGTATTATGAATTATATTGCAAAACGATGCAAAATGCTTAGATTCCATCGCAACTGTGTGTTATGTATCAATCCGTTTTTCACCGTCGTCCTTCTTCTCTTCATTCAGCTCTTTTGACTCGTCCACCTCCATCTCTGCCATGATCCGCCTGAAAAAGTCGGAGCGGAGGAGCGTTGCCAATGGGTAGGATGTGTAGGATGGGGATGGGAATGTACCCCCCAAACATGGAGGAAAAACCAAGTCTAGAGACTAGTCATGGGGATAATATAGGATGTAGGTAGAACCAAGAATGATGAGTAATTATATGGATTTGTCCAAAGTGGACTCAACATTGGGTTTATCATGGTTTATCTATTAATCTATCCATATCTATCCATATAATATATATATACATACTTATAAAACGTGAGTGGCTCCAAGTCTCTTGACAATCTTGACAGAAAGACAAATACGTACAACCGGGGTGTCTAACATGAGGCCTGGCCTGTTTAACTCGGCATTTCCAACACCGTTTTTGCGGATTGGTTCTACTAGCTAGTTGATTGGAACATATATATATATATATTACCATCTGGTTATTTAACATAGCCATGGAAAATGGCCCATTTATAATTAGATGGTTTACCTACTAAAAATGGTGATGTTCAATGGCTATGTTTAATAACCAGATGGTATACTACAATATTATACAATATTAACGAACCTAAAATTGTGTAAAATTGAACCTCCAAAACAATCATGGAATCAGCTGCGATCATCCTCATATCTTAAACATCTTATACCATCCAGCAATTCAACAGAGCTGCTTGACTTGGCTACGGAAATTACCCATTTAGTTTGATACTGGTTTCAAGAATGACAAATGTCCATAACAAACTGTTAAATTACCAGTGGATACCCTCCTGTAAACTAACATAGATGTTGAAAAACCCATCATTTGTAGATCATGTTCTGGGAAACCATGATTTTTCATGATATGTCCATATTTGTCCACATTCTTCTTAGTTTTCCCCGGGTCATCTGCTTTTCCAACTCATCAACGCCCACCTCCGACCCGCGGCCGAGCGCTGAAGGGGGGGGATTTGAGGCTCAAAGCTGCGGACGGCGAGAGGATGAGACTCGATTTCCCTATTCTTTCCATATGATTGCCATATCATTTCCCTATTGTTTCCATATTAAATCCTAATTATCATTTCCATATGATTGCCATATTTCCTTGTTAGTCTGTCGACATGAGGAATAGCCATGAATAACCCAAGTTCTGGTCATTTTTAGCAGGCAAAATATGGGAATATAATTAGAACATAATGATGAAGCATCAAATTTGGATGCTATATTTTTATATATTTTCAGACAAAAACCCAGACTCTATCAGACTCTGCAAAAAATAACGTACTAGTCGGCCGGTTAGGAGAACTATTGCCATTATAGGGACCAAACAAATACAGTAGGCTCGTCGACCAGGGTTTTTCCAGGTGAGCAGTGTTCAAAACCCTCTATCACATCTCTTGATACTGAAGAACGGGATTCCCAATTATGTATAGGGTAGTATGTCACCCCATATCCGCCATATCATCAAGCAACCAGCCAAAAATCATCTATCAACATTCCGTTAAGAATTCCTGGTCACCCTGTTTTTCTTTCACCCTTTGTGCTAAAACCTTCTGCCCAGCGCCGCTGCGCCCTGTCACCTGAAGTTGGTGTCCAAGAGTTTATCTGCTTCATCCAGGACTAGAAATCGCCTGAGGCCAGGTCCATCCAGGTCCGATTTCAGATTCTGAATGGACGGTTGCAACATGGATGTTCGGAAAATTCGTGTCTCGTTTCTCTTGGATGCAGTTGGGTTATCAATGGTTATCAATGCACAAATCACACGTTCTGAAAAAATGACCCATTTTTTTTTCCTGGGATACAGCGGGATGATACATGAAAAAATGTACAGAAAAAGACCTGTATCCAGAGAGGGAGTTTTTTTTCGGTATGATTTAGCTAGATCCCAACTATTGTTGGTTAGTATCATTTAGGATTCCAAAAATGTGTTCACCGTGGTTTGCACGGCTTCCTTAGACACCCTGTAAAAAAAAAACTGTGTATAGTATGTCATTATTATCCCTATCAAAATGGCAACAAAGATATTTACGAAGATCAAGCTACCCAAGCAAAGTTCCCCCAGGATATTGGTTTGGCTTAGCTTAGATAACCCGCAAAACATGTGTTTTTTTTAGCTGGTTAGATTAGTGTGGTAAACCCAATAGTAATCTACCATTCAGGATGTATCCTGATTTTGGGGCTGGTTTTTTCTTGGGTTAACCGCATTAATCAGTATTAATCCAATCTTAGTCTTCCTGATAAGTATCAAACATTCCCCTACAAGGTCCCAAATGTGTATAAATCCCCTACTAAACTATGGTTAGTGCAGAATGTTCAATGTGAACGAGGTATAGGATTGATATGGATTAATCATGATTAGTGAATTTTTAACCATCAGAAAACCCATGAATATTCCCTGAACCAGAAAAATCACCTTTTTTAGCTCCCGTTAATATTCCATCGAAATTTCCGTTCATATACGGTGTATATAAATCACCGCTTCGGGAAATCCATGAATATCCGGATATATCTCCATGTTTCCAAGCCCATCCATCTCCATTCCAAGCAGCGCATCTGTGAGCAGAAGCCCTTCTCTCAGGAGCTTCAAAGTTCGACCGGGGCTGCCAACCTCGTTGGGAGCTGGGCAGAGAACAACCTGGGTCCTACTCAAGAGGAAATTATATGTATCCCAATTAAATATGTGCATATATATAAATATAATTATCGAAGGAAGTTTAGAAGTTAAACTTCCGACAATATGGGCAGATGAAAAGCAGAGCAGGGAAGAGGCAGAGAGAAGAGAAAGATCAGAAGAAAGAAGATGCAGATGCGCGAAAAGGTAGGAAAGTCGCGAAACACGGTGTTTTCCCAATGATTTGGGGCTCCGGAGGGTCGAAAAGTAGGCTCGCTAAAGCGGCGGGTGCGGAGGCAGCCGTTGTGGCGCGAAGCACATTTGGAAGTCAAAATGTTAAAAACACCAGGGGTTCGGACCACTTTTGGAAGTTGCGATGTCGAAAAAGTGCACGCCGTTGTGGCGCGAAGCACATTTTGAAG
>Ga0126342_10010875_pt1 | contig 16281 bp, 12 predicted proteins | sample Cyp1metagenome_FD_92528 | JGI IMG/M metagenome (GOLD analysis project Ga0126342, IMG submission 92528) | Coral microbial communities from Lord Howe Island, Old Settlement Bay, Australia - Cyphastrea 1 metagenome | ecosystem: Host-associated > Invertebrates > Cnidaria > Coral ... | reverse complement strand
CAGCGACAGATGTCACGCTATGGGAGTCACTTACAGTGACACAGTACAGCACCCATTTTGGAGCGGACTATGTACGCTGAAGTTCCACCGCGAATTCACAGAGACCTGCATTGGCCGCGGCACAGAGCAGCATTGGGCCAGGAGGGAAAAAAATGTGTGTGTGTGTATATCCATCCCATCTCTCATATTGCTCCGAAAATGGAGTGGCTCCAATTCCAAGGGCTTTAAATTGCAAGTTTCAAACGTCGCTTTGTTATTTGATGGCCATGAAACGCACTCAAATGGGGAGATTTATCCCATCCATCTCTGGCCTTCTGCCGAGCGGGTTTCTCCAAGTCCGTCTGGGTCAGGCGGATCAGATCCAGCAACAGCTCTTGCTGCTGGCGCCACGCTCGCTCGACCTGGTGCTGACAATATGGCCTGGCAACTAGGGTTTCCTTGGGGATCAACCACCAACCGCCAAGGGTTTATTGACCATCACTCTTGGGGCGTCACCGGTTGAATCCCCAAAACATCCCAAAACCATCTACGGCGAAGCGCCTTCTTCGGTCTCGTATCTTCAGGGTCGCCGTCCTCGTCATCCGTGTCCGACCCCTGAAAGGCATCCTCCACCAGCTGGACCCAGCTGATCAGCCTTGGGGATTCGACGTTGGCAGCGCAGGGATGGGAAACAAATGGAAGAAAATAGCAAGGCATGGATTCTTGCTATTTTGTGGGGAGTCAAAAAAACATGCACACATATTACGTAAAAATAAAATATGTATATTATATCACCCCTACCTAAGCTAGGGGCCCCCGTGCCCCCAAAAAAGTAATTTCCAAAATTATTTCCCGGGGGGGGTGACCTTTGCTATATTTCAGATCCTTAGGTGCAGTTACCCGGAAATAATTTCCAGAAACAGACCCCCCTAATATAAGCCAAAATCCATGAAATTATTTCAATGTCCTTCCACCTAATAATTTTGATGGGGTTCACCTCTCAGAGTCTCAGAGGAGCCACTTTGTAAAGGACATGCCATGGGATAGACTTGCAACAACTGGCTGTTGAGCTTCGTGCAAACCGCGCGCAACACAGCTAAAATAGATTCAAATTGATCGAAACCACTAACATTGATGCCAAGAAAACAGGCGCTGGTTATTCTTGACACTGATGACCACAAACCAGCAATCCTGCGATAGGCTCAACAAAAATTATTCCGAAATAATTGTTTGGCACCTGACCCCTTGTTGGAAAATTATTTTGATGGGGTCCGACCCCGGTAATCAATTTTCAGCCCCGAAATTATTTTGGCATGGTTTGACCTATGCCAGAACTGTATATATATATGTGGTTCTTGCATGAAATTTATAATTACGTCTGAAAATTTATTTTGGTACGTGACCCCTCCCCCACTGAAATAATATAGCTAAGGTAGCAGTGATTATATATATATATTGTGTGTGTGATTTCTCGTCTATACAGTATATACATGTATATACATGTATATACATGTATATACATGTTTACAAAAAAATAATACACATGTTTATGTATCATCAAACTGAGCGTGTTTTACATGGTTCACCCAATTCAGAAGTGGATTGCCATTTTTTTGGACCGGCTGTTGGTGCCGGAAGAACCCTGAAAATCTCCAAGCTACTGGATCAGCAGGGCACCCTGTGCTGCTTTCACCCCCAACAGCCATTGGCCACGCGCTTGTCCATCAGCCTGCGGTTTTTCACAAGAAAGCTATGGCTACAGTCGACAGTACCCAGATCTTTTTCAGAAAAACTGTGATAGAAAAGAAACACGCCGGAAAAAAAGACTAGAAAGTTCTGAAAAATCAGTGTTCCAATCAGATGTCTCTCTCTCTCTCTCTCTCTCTCTCTCTCCATCGCCGGTCTCAAGGAGTATCAGATGTAGCCGTTCCTATTGTCTCCAGATTCCAGCTCTGAATCTTCCACTACACAAAGGATACCCTTTCCACAAATCACCTCGCAGCCCCGCTCAGCATAGTCCCGCAGGTCTTTCATGGCAAACTGCCGTAAGGTGCTGCGAAAGGCTTCGATGCAGCGTTCCAAGTACCTCGAATCCGTACGGAGGTGGAGTGACACGTCGACGTGACCATTGACCATACCCTCTGGTAATTTAACATAGCTATTGAAAATGACCATTTATAATGGATTTTCCCATTAAAAAGAGTGATTTTCCATAGCTATGTTAGTTTACCAGAGGGTAGTTTCCATAGTTTTTGAGGATGATCCAGATATATCCAGATGTAGATTCAGTGGGTCCAAGTTGTAGAAACTGGAATCTACCAGAGTCGGATCCAGGGATTTTCTTATGGGACACCCCAGTCACTTCATCCAAGATGCATCTCCACTTTGCCCACCAACGGCAGGGCCTGGCATTTGCCCATCAGAAAACCATCAGAAAACCATCAGAAAACCATCAGATCCGATCTTGGAAACACTCGAAGAGCCGGCCTCGAAGAAGGGCACATACTCTTTGCCAATGGCAGCGTGCAAGCCAGTGGCGTGAGGGCGAGTGCCAGGGCCATCTGGAAAGTCCAGGTCATACTTCTCCTTAGTGGGACCGAATTATGGACCCAGGTTGTGCACATCCTGAAGCTTGTTGACTGGTTTGAGCCACAGAGTTAGACACAATGCAAGCAGGGAAAGATCGTAAGATGATATATGGCTATGAAATAATATATGAATGTCATTGATATCATTGAATATCTTAGTGTCCAAAATGCCGAGCAACCTACACTTTATACTCTTTAGGCTAAATTTTTAGGCATATGATGTTGTGTTGGAGGTTCTGGCTTCCCACTTCACTTCAGTACAGCGGAGCTTCGATGGCATTGAAAAACTTCGGAAAGTGATGCACCACCCGCGCTGGATTGTTGCCATTGCTCAACACGTCCAGTAGGTCAGCCGATGACATGAAGTAGAACCGCGGGAACGCCTGGCCAGCGTTCCCGAAACTGACGGCTGTAAATGAAGATTCCCATGCTGGAAGTTGCAAAAAACACTGCTAAACCCTCCGGTCATGTTTCAAGGCATGAACAGGAATGAAGTGCCCAAAACATCCCAAAACAACCGAAAAATAATGTCAGCCCATCCTGTAAGCCCATCCTGTCACAGTTTTCGCCATCAAAAGCCATGGCAACAGCCACGCCTTGCGTTTGCCATCCATGAATTCATTCAAGGCCTTCTCGCACATCAGCAGTTGCTGTTGCGTCTTCTCCTAGCAACGGCCAGGAAGCTGCGGGGCACCTAGACACTTTCAAATTTCGAGAAGGGAAACCATGTTTTTTTGGCTAAAAAACCATGGTTTTTTGGGAAACCTGCAGGAAAAACCATGGTTCTTGACCCAAAAAAAGAGTGGCTTCCTGTCTTCCCATTCCCAGCTTCACCAAGGCACCAAAATCTGGTAGATACCTTGGACGCATATCGGCGATCCAAAAGGCAACCAGTCATCACCGAAGAAACGCCACGGAAAAGCCATGAAAAAAACCCTGGGAACAAATGGAACAACCAGGTCCCCAGGTCCCCAGGGGTGCCAAGATGTGTCAAGTCACTAGGCTCACAGCAGAAGTGCTTGGCGAAGCGTGCCTCGAAGCCCCGGCGCAGCAGGGCCTTGACGTCTTCGTCGATTTCCAGGAAGCGCTCGGTCTCGTCAGGGAGCTCCTTCTTCACCTCCTGGAGATGGTGCCGGGGCTGGAACCACAAGAGCCAAAAGAATTGGATGGGATTGTTAAGGACAAAAAAATGGAAAAAAAAAAACACGCAATAATAATCAATGTATACACTGGTCCTGGTTTTTTTTCGTGTAGTCTATGCTTGCTGAGTGCAAAGTGCAAAGCCTAATTTCAGAGCCATGACCAATGGAAGAGATACCAAGGTTGTGTGCTACGGCGCCCAAGGCGCAAGGAACTGGAAGGATTCTCCAGCCGTCCTCTGAGTGAATGAAGAGGTTTTCCAGAAAGACCCAGGTACGAATAACTTCGCTCAAGAGCGTCGAGGTTTCACCTTGGACATGATTTGGGAAGGCGTGATCATCTTCCAATTGTGGGTCTGCCGTTCTTTGTCGTCATCCAGGGCTGTGGGGATGAATCAAGGAAGCTTCAAGCCTCAAGCATATCAATAAGAATAACCCAGGTACAAACAACCATTTCTCCCCAGCCTGATCATATCCAAGCAACTGATTGATGCTAAGGTCTTCTGCCAAAAGAGAACTTGCTCCTGTCGCAATTTCCATCAAACGCACATCCACTCTGCAGTGGGTGATGGTGATGGTGATGGTGATGGTGATGGTGATGGTGATGGTGATGATGGTGGTGGTGGTGGTGGTGGCGGTTGATGGTTGTTGATGGGTGCGATCGTTCCAAGCATCCTGAATAATAATGATTATTATTCATAATAATAAACCCAAAAAGTCGGACAGTCCCCTGCCTCCCACCTCCGAATCGGAAAAGAACATGTCCCATTCAGAAAGTGAGACTTTGATAGTTTTGCCGCTCTTACGCGCCTCAAAGGTCGACACAAAGCGCGACGCAAACATGTTCTGCACCTGCACTTGGTTCTCCTGGCGCATTCTTCGCAACTGACTGGGACGGTCAATCTCAGCCACTGTACCACTGCGCTGGAGATATTGATACTATGGAACGAGTTGAGGTCTGCTATATTATATTGGATCGTTTGAGCTTGCAGCAGCTGAGATTTGCGTGCTGCGGTCCTTGGTGTTGTCCTAGGATCCCTACAGCTGGTTGGTGGCTTAAACCCAAAAAAAATCAGCAGCCGGGGATGCGCTTTAAGTATCTTTAAGTCAGCATTTAGATCTTAACTTTACGGACGGAAGGTGACCTGTACAAAAACCCAACAAAAGTGACACTAAGAATCCGTAGTTTCCTGCAACTTGTCCTTGATGATATCCCAAAACCACTACCATTCGTTTTGTTGGCGAAGCATCCCTGTAAAGCAGAACCATAATATCAAGAATACTGCCCTGGTCGTCCGCATATCAGGTGTTTGTCGCTGCATATTCATATCAAACCGCTGTAGCTCTTTTAAGCCACAGTTTTGAAATGTGTTCAAACCCCCAAGCGAGTTCTCAAGAAATCACCAGTGCATCCTTTTTCTGACTGGCCATACTATATCAACAAGTGTCCGATACCAAATGTTTGCCAAGTATGATTTAGCCCATCGTCGTTGCATGTTTTGGATTACCCCTGTAACATCATCATCTACATCCTCCCTCAACTAGGCTTGGCCCCACTCTAACCCTCCCTATTGATGTCGTCGTTTTTTCCATATGAATAATATCATAGTTAAATATTCCCCAAAAAAATGGTATCCCCTTGCTCACCCTGTCAGTCCCGCGAAAAATCTACTGAAAATGACATCCCGAGGAAACTCATCAAGGAAAGCTCAGTTTTCTCCTCCAAGGTCTCAACGTCCTCGTCTTTCAAGTGCATCAGCATGACGTCGCTGCCCTTGTGTCTTTCATACACGAACTCCACGCCCGACCAGATTCCTGGAGAGCGCCATGGCTTAAAAGTATATTCGAAAGAATGCGGCCATGCGTTGTTGCTGAACCCCCACACCACATCCAATACTGAAGAAAACCATACGCTTCATACTCGACTCTGTAGTCTTGCTGAGTGTTATCTCATGATGATTTGTCGGACACGTTGCCTCCAGTATGCCCAGCTGGTTAATATTGCCATTAGTTCTTGCTTAGTATCCCCTATCCCAATCTTTGCGGTTCACACTATTGACTACAACCACCCACACCAGTGGAAGATCATAAGAAATGAAACATGAAATATCCACTTTCGTGGCTATTTTCATAATCTTCTCCTCCAAGTTGACATAAGTTGACAAAAATATCATCTCATATCCGAGAGGCCCATGGCTTGATATCCATGGCTTAAGTTTTCCTTCCTTTTTGTTTTCCGCATCCATCTGGGTAAATTATAATAGTTCACTCACCTGAATTGTTGGGCCATTTGGGAATGATTTCCCTCAACCAGGATTTCCAGGGTTCGGGAGAACAGTGAGGTCGTGATGAAATTTACCCAGATCCATGGTCCATTTTCATGGTCCATTCGTGGTCCATAAAACAAGCATCGTTGCAACTTGGCGATGGTCGCTTCCATTTTGGCCTCCTGCTTCGCTTGTTCGCCAATCTCTTCGACCTCCTGCACTGGATGATCCCGCTGGGATCCCAAAGATTCGGCGAAGATTTTGGGGCTGGGGGAAAGACGCAGATGGCTGATATAATATATATATTTATGTGATATGATATGTATGATATAAATTAAAAATTATTAATAATTATCATATGTTCAATGTGATAAAGCCAGTAGATATGATCATCAATACCAGTTCAATATCATTAACTTACCCAAGTTGGATGCTGTTGGGGGTATTAGAGCCATACCCGGAAACCATCTTTTGTTCGTGGGCTTACCACAAGAGGTTTTCATGGAATGATCCTCTTACTGATACTGTAGCACCCATCTTGGCTGCAAGCGGTCGTGTGCCTGCGGGTGCTTGTACAGCTCGAGTGTCCACATATCACGGAGCAACAGTTCTCTGATCTTCGTAACGTCCACGGACTTTCCTCATTTCAGGAACATGCGTTGGCACCTGATGGGTCCATAGGAAGGTTTGAATATGTCTGACATATGCTGCAAGACATCGCAAGACCCATCCTCGAACATCTAGTCATACCATTCCACATGCAGGATGTTGCTTCATTATTACATATTATTACCATTCCTGCCCAAAAAAATCTGCCCAAATCAATCGACATGTCTTGTTCCCCAAAAAAAATCAACCCAAATCATCCCAAATCATCCCAAATCACATAATAGAAATATATAAGTGTTCAACATGTTTCAACCTTGGCCCCTTTTCCACCCCCGGAGTCACACCTTTCCAAGGCTCTGCAGAGGTTCACCAAGGCGGTCCAGTGCCGGGGCCGCATGGAAGGGTCCAACAACTCGGCGACCAACGGGCAGAAGATCACCTGGTGAGATCAACTAATGGCTGGTTGGTGGTTTTAACATGTTTTAACCATCTTGAAAAATATTAGTCAAATGGGATTATTGTTCCGAATATCTGGGAAAATAAAAAATGTTCCAACCTATATTAGTTAACCATGGGTCATTAAATGTCCCCATTGAACATCACCCAACCATGAATGGTATATGGTCAACCAAATGGCTACTTTTTCAGGTGATGTCCTTTATATTCCCAAAATGGGACATTTACCAACCCCTGTTAACCATCTTGAAAAATATTAGTCAAATGGGATTATTGTTCCGAATATCTGGGAAAATAAAAAAAATATTAGTCCTAATGGGATTAGATGGAATCTACTTTGGGATTAGATGGGATCCAATATGGGATATATGGGATCTATATAATGGATCTAATGGGCCTAATGGAATCCTAATGGGACCTATTGGGGAAGGCTGGTTTTGCATGGTTTTGCCATGATTCTTTTTGAATTTCGAACTGAACATCTAGATATTTGTGTGTAAATTGATGTTAAGTATATAAATTCTATGCGAGCAATCAACAAAAAGGATGTCGCGTGTCTTCGGAGAGAAACAGAAAATTGCTGGCACCATTAAAACCAAGAAATGCGGAAACTGCTTTGTAGAAGAGTCGCCCATCGCTTGATAACCTCTTGCATTCCCACGTAGACATCGAGCCGTTTGTCCACCTGCCACAGGGATCTTTTTTCGGTGTGTGAGGCCAACAGTCCATCGAACAGCTGTTCGAATACTGGGACCATTTTTACGCATCATAAACCTTGATGTGCAAGCCGAACTAGAACCACAAGAACGTCAACATCATCAAACCGTGACAAAAAAAAAAGCAGTCCAACATCCTAGCATTCTAATTCGACCTGGCTAAAGCATCTTCCATCTGCCCTCTGGCATTGGCCCCGCTACTGTGATCCTAAGACCCGGTGTCCGAAATGGATCGCATGACTAGAGTCACTCCTCTATGAACCTTCCAACAAGATTGAGGTGCATGAGAAGTAATAGATCAGAAGTGATTAAGAGAACCAGAACTATTGCACATCATGATGAAGCGTAGATACCAGGGAAGTATTTAATGTCAAGTCAGGATTAATCAGCACCGCCCGATTGAACAACCTCCACTGCCCCAAAAAAATGTAATTTAAAAACAGGTGGTCCCCCTGGATTAATAAACTCTTTTGCCTGGACCTGATTAATCAACCACCAGTGCTGAAATCCCATTTTGTTTTATTTTCCAACTCTCTTTATGTTCAAATGGTTTCCTTATGCTATACTTAAGTTGAAACCTCATGAACACCAGAACCCATCACTGCTGATCATTGAAAATTTGGAGGAAAAAAAAAACTATTCCCCAAATGATCGATTTCTAATTAAATTCTTTATAAAAATCATCAGTTTGGATAGCTCCCAAGGGGTACCCCCCATGAGCCCATGTCCCCCATTAAATCCCATTAATAGTAACCAGAGGGTTCCCCTTCTTAATCAACCCCTTCCAAGGGGGCGTTTATTTAGGAGGGAAACTAGGAAAGAACTTCCAAGGTCAATCTGACCTTGTGAGGGGAGGTTTTTAATCCGGTGTTGCCATTATGTGGATTTCTCTCTGGTGTCATCTCGATTTTCTCCCGGTCCAGACCGGCCCAGTAAGGTCGAGTGAAACTGTGCCACCTTGTACTCTTTGAGTTTTTTGAAATTGCCCTTCACATCATCCTTCGGGCCGCAAGGCTGTGATCTGGTTTGGTCTCTTATGGGGTGTATTGAATCGTAAAAGGCTGGGTTTATCCCAATTTTGAGTGGGTAAAATCAAGTCAATCCCCATTGTTGCTAGGTCAACCCCCACTAAATCCCAATTTATATTGGGGCTGCAGTTGCTGGGCAAATCTCATGTAGAATCCCATTAATCTCCTGTTCATTAAATCCCATTCATACTGGGTAAGTCCCATTAAATCCCCATGGAAATTCCCAGTAGATCCCCATGGAACACTCGCCTCATTGCCCGTTCCACCGGTCCAGCGTTCCACCGTTAGGTCCTCCATTTGCAGTGCATCGACCGCACCCCAGCGCTTCACCAAATAGGCTTCGGTGAGGCGAATGCGCTCGACCTCGTGGTCCCAGAGACTTTTCACTGAGGACACGTCCTCGCGCATGATGTTCCTCGGCTAGCTGCTGGGAGCTGTTGGGAGCTGGGAGTTTAGCATGGAGATTTAAAAAAAATGGAGATAAGCTGATTTGTCAAACTCAACTGAAATGTGGATTGACCATATATTCTTTGCAATCGGAATCAGGTTCAATTGGGTGATTGAATCAAGATGCTATGGGCACCAAGACGGATTTAGATTCAGATCAAATCAGCACGCCTGCACCGTATTTCATTTGCCGATATGTATATGTGTGTGTGCATATTTATATATATATATATATATATGCATATCTATATATATATGTATATATGTATATATATATATATATATATGTATGTATATATGCGTTTATATATATATATATGTATGTATATATATATATACGCATCATGTAATTACAGTTGCAACGATAGCGAGAAGAATGAATAATTTCTGAATAATAACAATGGCAACAGTGACTATATAATGAATCGATAGTAAAATAATAATATGCAGTTGATATATACTTCAACAGATTTCAGCATCCAAGTCCATGCGCATTTCACTCCACTCTCCAGGCCAAGGCGCATGATTTTGAAGGATTCCTTGACCTCCTCGGGGTAGTCGAAATTTTTGGCGATGAGAAGCCTCAATGGCAAACACCAGCAAATGGTGACTCAAAAAAAGAACTGAGTTAGATGTGATGATGTGATGCTTGAATCTTAATTTCAAGACTTACACATGTTCATACATGTTCCATTTCTAGACCTTCCGTTGAATCTATCTCTCTCGGTTCGGTGGCTATCTCCATTTTTTCTGTATCTATGCGCGATTTGGGCGTTTGACCTCACCCGCTTGTTGCCCAGCTGCAAGTCTTCCAATTCCAGGGTCTTCCTGAAGTTTGCGGCAGGGAGGGCTTGATGCAAAGTGGTGGTGTCAATTGGTTGATCAATATACTGGTGTGTTACAAGAGACCACGGCTTCCCACCCTCACATGGAAGGGTTTCCTGCACATGTTCCCTGAAATATGATTGAACCGAATCTGGCAATGGTAACAATGGGACCGCCCTTGAGAATATCAACAAACAAGAGATGGATACAAATGGCGATGCTAACCCATGCCACTACTGATATGAATAGCTGCTGGCCAAGCAACCCCTCCAAGAGTAAAGTATTGTATGTCTCTAGGATTCTTGAATAGTCTAAGCATACGACTCTCCACCAACCCATCAACATATTTTATCAACATCAGCTAATCAGCGAATCATCCGGGTTTCACCTTAATGCCATCACCCCTTCTCTTGGGCCCTTGGCCTATTTTTGTGTGTCCCAAGCTTCATATCCAGGTGCGTTGTCACCGATTGGATCCGCTGGAAGGCCAGCTCCACTCCAGATCTGTAGAAATAGTAGGCCTCTTGCTTGAGACCTGCATGATAGGCTCGAAGCGCCTGTTCGAAGTCCGCAATTCCTCAGTCTGTGAGGCAGTCAGACCTTACCATCGATATATGAGTCTTAAGCACTCAAATCGCTAGTGAGAAATAATATTAGTGTCCAACCCCCAATTCTGCCCAAGCCGCCAAAAAAATTGTTGGTGCACTAATTTTGTCTACTCATCAGCTACTTGGTGTCTGAAGGGTACCTCATCATGTCCCCTTCCGCAGAATTCTCCAACACCCTTGTAATTCGTAGGACCATCTTAAAGGTTTCCCAAGGCATCCCGCATTTTTTGGATAAACCCACCATTTTTTCCAATGAGAAAAGGGGTAGCAACTCGCCAAGCATCGTGTCTTGTAGACTTCGCTCTGTGCCTGGGGATGAGTGACTCAGCCAGTTCTTGTCCCGTTCCTAAAAAAGGGAACTGTGGGGTTGACATGGATTGAAAAAGGTATATAGGTGTGTAATGATGTAGATTATGATTGATTATGTATCTGATATCATATCTGATGTATCTGTTTGATTCTTTTTGCACACAGCAATAAAGATCCATATCTCCTACCAGAGTTTGAAGAAATCTTGGAAGGCTTTAAACTTTAGAGTTAGTTCTGGGAGGCTTTAGAGTCAGCGTGAGTTTGCATCTAGCAAAGTGTAGCTGCTGTAACTGCTGTACTTACTTCCAGGCTGTGGCGGAGAATGGCACTCAACCCATTCTCCAGACTTGTTCCAGGTTGACTAAGTCAACGCCGTATCTGGCTGAATTAGAGTAATCCACCAACCTGCAAATAGCTGGAATACTGTCATCTGGGGATAATTCTTCCATACTAGTACTTCCATTGCTACTCGCAACTCCCCACATATATCTTGGGGTGAGGAAAACCAACGATGGTTGCAGCCCCCCACCTGGACCATCGGCTGGATTGCCGTTTCGGTGGATTGACACAAGCCCTTTAAGTGCGAGAGAGCATTTGTCACCTGCGCTGAAGGGGTTCTGGCACACAGTCGTAAATACCAAGGGATATGCCTTTGCTGAAAATTTTTCATTCTTCATTCGTATGATGTATGAGAATCAATTTTTGGCGGCAATAGAAAGCTGGCAATGGACAGAATTTCCAGCAAAGAGGTGTTTTTGGTGCACTGAATTGGGTATTGCCATGGCTACTCTTCCTTCCCGGCTGGACCTTCTTCAGATTCTTGAGCTGCTTTTCCACTGGAACACCTTCGCGCTCGATGTGGGCCAGAGTCTCATAAATACAATCCTGCGGCAAAAAGGAAGCAACATGAAGCAACCATAAACTCTGATGATACCCATGGTGTGTAATTTAATCCTGTGAATAGCCTGGGTATTCAAATCCGACAGGTAGCACTTAGCAGCCTTAGCACAGCTATTCACAGGTCATCCATGGTCATCCAGCCATCATCTCGGGACTCCAGTCCTGCAAACGAATGAGCTCCGCCTCGTTTTTGTACATGTCTTGAATGTGATTCATCACCTGCTCACGGGGGGACAGCCAAGGCAACCAACCACGGGATCGTGGGTATACACCACTGGATGGCACTGGAATCTGGTTCAAGCATCTTCATTGGTGAAAGCTGAAAATATTTGAAAATGTAAAATGTTGACTTTGACCAACCAATTTCATCCAATTTCAGGAGTCTGTGATTTTCAGGTGCTGCCTAAAAGCCGAGTTCATCCAGATCATCTAAATCATCCAAGTTCCATTAAATTCTTGTAAAAAAAATCGCATGTCTCCACTTGGCAGGAACCCCCCCCGATATCCTCCATCCATTTTTGGGGAGCCAAGTTTTGGTCAACAGCCCGTGGGATGGGATCCCAGAGGGTCACCTTGATGAGTCCTTTCACATCTTCCTCATTCAGCTTGGCTCCTTGCCCTGTCTCTGTGCTGCGCTGGAAGTCTTCCTTCGGACGATTCGGAAATGTCGGAAAACATGGGAAAACTCACATGGTGTAACTTTGCAGCACCAGCCGATTTTTGTTGGTTTCTGATGGTTTACGAAACATGTGAAAAGATGTGAAACAATCATGTGAAAACAGCCAAAGTCAGTGGTTCGCTGTATGTTTTGACCCATGCCCATGTAAATGTTGTTGAATTGTGGGCATATGCACGCTTTACAGTATCAATCAAGTCGTTCACTGCTTTCTTCAGCGCAGTGGCCAACAACATGCGGCATCACAATGCAGGCTAGGGTCGAGTGACTTCAGTGTCTGAGTCAGCCACGAGTGAACATTTGGACCCAAGTACTCGTTCGCCCTGTTCTTGGCCTGCCAGTTCTGCTACACCATCAATGGTTGGCATCCCACAAACCTGAAGCATCCTGGTACCATCTTATATGTAGACGGTGAGGGTGACATCTCCCAATCATTCCCAATCCGTATAGTTTCAGCATGTTTCAGCTCATCCTTCGCAACTACTTTGGCCCGTACATCTTTTGATACCTTTTGTCCAACCATTGGCACCATCCATTCGCCAAGACACATATTGAATACTGGAAGCTTTGAAGGGGGATCCTCGAATTGGCCGAGGTTTCCCCAATTCCTCGGCTGTGAGTTTCCAGGAGTTTCACTGAAACAAACATGATGTTTGACGACACACCAGGCATGGGTCGCCAGGGCGCACGTCCCAAAGTTGGAGACTCCCGAAACGAATTCGTTCACATCATTTCGGGATGATCTCTCTTACCAATCGATTCAGATCGATTTCTGTACCCTCTGGTAATTTAACATAGCTATTGAAAATGACCATTTATAGTGGATTTTCCCATGAAAAATTGTGATTTTCCATAGCTATGTTAGTTTACCAGAGGGTATCCATCATTTACGGTGAAGACATGTTCCCCTTCGCCCCAGTGCCACTGCCGCCGCAAGGGCAAGGCCGGAAGCCCGAGCAACATCCACCATGCTCACGCGGATGATTAAATCGCCGGGCTCAGGGATGTATCGCACCTGTTGATGGGTGGGAAATAGTGGAAAATCTGGAATGCCTCCTCAAGAAATAACCATTCACTATCGTTTACAGATTTTAAACCATACTTTTCATGCAGGAAATAGCGTTTTCCAAAAATGGCCATCTGCTGGCCGACAAGAGTACTGCCGCTTCCACTATAAAAACGATGTTAAATGGGCGGGGCTCAGCCCCAACCAAAACATGGAGAGCTACATAGAGCTACCGTAGCAGGTTCATCCATTGTGTTTATGACGATATACAGCATGGGCTCCCTAGTTTTGTTGATGTTATCATGATATCCCAATTCTTGGCGTGGGCATGTCAGGGCATCTCCCAATTACCTGATTTGTCTGCCGATAGAACGGGCGCCTCGTACTGCCCCGTGTCAAAATCGACAATTTCATATGGCAATTCGCGCAGAGAATCCTTGCCCTTTTCGTTGACCTGCAGCCACCGGTAACACCAAGATGGCATGGCCCGGCAGTCGAGCACGGGCCAGGAAAGAGAGAAAACTCTGGGAATTGACCGGGTTCAAACGTGACCTTTAAGCTCATCGGCATAGCACATGCAGGCCCCTTCAACATGTTGGGCAACATATTGCTCCTGCCCAAAGAGTTGATGATCCCAATTACCCAGGTGCGAGTAAACCTGATCTTTCATTGTCTAAAGCCCAACTTTCCTCGGCCAAGAAACATAGACATATTGCACCTGTACAACCCATTCATCCCGTCCGGACTTGCGGTTCTCACCCGCTTGATTCCTGCAAGGGCTGTGCAGGTGCACATTTGAACGGTTCCAACTATCATTCCTTCATTTCCTCTGATCTCAAGTCAGTGCGGATCATTTCTATGTTCTTCAATACACCGAAAAAACATCTAAAATCATCTAAAGTCCGCGTATGTCCGCGTTGATGCCAGCCAACATACCAAAACAATACCAAAACTTGGGATCAATTTGCTCTGTACGTCCATCTTCGATCATCGGTGGCTATCACTTATCCCCCGGAAAGTTAAGAGCTGCAATGGCCCCGATGGAAGATTGGTCATTCTCGACAGGTCTATGTTGCCAGGGGACATGCTTCTTCCCTTTGCATCAATTTGTGCCATGTTCTATCCATTTCTCCCCTCCCAGGCGCTCCTTGCTTGGATCATGAACCTGCTGGTAATCTCAGCCTGCTGCTCCTGCAACAACCCTGGGCCATAGCACAAGGACGTCTCGGGCACCGTGTTGAGGAAGTACTGGTACTTGGCCCTCAGATTTACCCAGTCATCCAACATGGCTTGCCGGAATATCCCCCCATTCACTTCGATGATTTTTCCATAGTTCAGGAATTTTCCTGCTGGCCATGTTCGATTTCAGGGCAAGGAGCGGCTTGAGAAACAGCAACAGCCGAACAGAAAAAGAAAAGAGCAGGAAGCTGGGGGTCGACTATCGCAAAAGAAAAGATCAGAGGTGATGGAAAATGATGGAAAGGTGTAAAATGGTGGCTGTTGGTGGCTACAAGTGATTGATGCGGAGAATGACAATGAGCTGCTTTGAGTGGTTCTTTTGGCTGTCCACCGGACATCCTATGGCTGTCAAAGGTCCCAACTGCAAACCCATGGATTAAGGCCACAGTCATCCACAGTCCACTTTAGAACATTGCTCAGGTGGCCAGTTCCCCAATAAATTACTCAGCTGAAATAGTATCTGAAATCTCAAATTCTCTAATCAAACCAGGACTTAAAAAGTAACAATGGGTATGGCCATGGACAGTACACTGCTTTGGCGTACTCCAGGCCAAAAAGAGTTGTTAAAAGCGTAGCATAATGTCTACATGATCCGACCCTGATATGCATGATATAGCCACCCCAGCCATCACCCCATGGGTAGCTGCTGCTTGGCTCCCCATTTCATGGAGAAACCGAGAAACTCCGAACACGGAGCTTTCCAATCCATAGGGCCATAGGAATACCCCCAAATCATCCATACTATATGATACCATGACTTAGACCATGACTTAGACCATGACTTAGTCACTATATAATCTTTTTAAAAAAAACTCTGGTGACTTAATATTCACCATCCATGATTATCCATGATTAGTCATGGATAGTCTGGTGGCTTAATATTTATACCATGACTATCCATGACTTAGTTCCATGGCTCAACGAGGCACAGAGTCGTGGTGAAATCTTTCGTCCCCACAGCCAGCCGCACTTCACAGGCCCGAGGGCCTATGCCTTCGGCCTACCAAAAATCGCCACCAAAACACGGGATGTAGAATGGATTCCAGTACGATATATGGAAAATGGATGAAAATGGATGTTATATGCGGGTTATATATTATGCTATAAATAAATAAATATATATATATATATATACACACACATGTGTGTGTGTGTGTCTGTATGTCTGTATGTCTGTATGTCTGTATGTCTGTATGTCTGTATGTCGGTATGCACGTATGCACGTATGCACGTATGCACGTATGCACGTATGCACGTATGCACGTATGTATGTATGTCTGTCTGTCTGTCTGTCTGTCTGTCTCTGTCTGTCTCTGTCTGTCTCTGTCTGTCTCTGTCTGTCTGTCTGTCTGTCTGTCTGTCTGTCTGTCTGTCTGTATGTATGTATGTATGTATGTATGTAGTGTATGTAGTGTATGTAGTGTATGTAGTGTATGTAGTGTATGTAGTGTATGTAGTGTATGTAGTGTATGTAGTGTATGTAGTGTAT
>Ga0126342_10010874_pt1 | contig 16283 bp, 18 predicted proteins | sample Cyp1metagenome_FD_92528 | JGI IMG/M metagenome (GOLD analysis project Ga0126342, IMG submission 92528) | Coral microbial communities from Lord Howe Island, Old Settlement Bay, Australia - Cyphastrea 1 metagenome | ecosystem: Host-associated > Invertebrates > Cnidaria > Coral ... | reverse complement strand
GGAGTATCCTCTCTTGTAGGGGATCACATCATTGAGGATGTTGATCTCTACGTGGAGTCCCACGACTGTAGCACTGGGCGGGAGAGATTCAACCTGTGTAGCCTCCTGAGTTCACAGGAGTGCGAAACAGGGTGTACGGATCCAACAAGTGCTGCTGTGCAGGGGAATACCTGCACAGCGTTCCAAAGCACTATCCTGCGAGGAGCAGGTTGAGACCGCACGAAGAGACTGGAAAGGAAAAAGCTATGCGGATGTGAGCCTGGATAGAGTGAACCGTTTTAGTATCTATGCTTTACATCTCACAACTAATGTATATATATAAAAGATAAGGTGATACATGATAATAAGACAGACAAGACAAGACAAGGCAGAAGGAAGGGATTGCTTCGGCTTCAGGTCATTGATTAAGGATTCATTCAACTCTTTGATTCTGCAATGCCAAGGTGGAAGATTTCCTGGCCGGCGAGGAAATGGATAGCTTGCCGAATCTCCGGTTCTGGGCAGGAGCGCTCAAGATGATCAGGATTGTGGAGAGGCCAATTGAGGCCTCCTCGTGGAGACCACACCGGGGGATGGATTACAGGTTGTTCGGTAAGTTGTTCGGACACCACATATGAAATTATATCGGTAGTCGTCGCAGTCGCAGTGATCACCACTGCCATCACTCATTCAAATGATGTTTTTGTAAATCTTCAATGGCCTTCAGTGGCTTGTTTGAACGTTAGAACCCACAACTTCCATCATCACTTCATCCTATGACCCTATGACCCCATGACACTTCATACTACGGAATGTGGTTGCTTCTGACTTTTGAATTATTTTGTCTACTTCGTTTAGTTATTCTAGTTAGGTACAGTTAAAGTTTATGCGGTTGGCCTTGGATGGTTTGAATTTGAATTCAACCAAGTCAACTTGATTCGGCATTAAATTCACTGACTCACTGGACCACTGAATGCCCAGTGTCTATCAGGGGCTGTGGGGGGTCTATGGGCTTTCTACTCGGGCTTTGGCTGGGCTGCAGCGGCTGCAGGCCTTGCACCGTGATATAAAGGCAACATTTGCCAGAGCACGCGCAGCGGGCGATGCGTATGTTTCAACAGAGGTCCGCTGGAAACACCTGGAGAAGTTGTTTCAGAACCCTGCGGATTCTTGGTGGTTGCTGTCAGTGGGGGTCCGGTGAGGAACTCGGGGTTGGATTGTGTTGCGAAGATGAGAACTCGTGGTTCAGAGGTACCCTGCAATGACAATTTGAACATATTTTGGGGGCAGAACAAATGCATCAGAACATGGGTTTTGGACAAATCGCATTGCAATGAGCAGGGCTAGGCCAGGCTCTGCAGGCTCAGGCTAGGGTAGCCAGGCTAGTGACTAGTGCCAGAGTTAGGATATATAAGTGCTGCCATCAGCTTCACAAGCCCGCTGCGCTAACCCCGCTACTTGTAGCTGTGAACCATCGATTTGTGATCCATCGATTTGTGCGACGCCAATGGCGAAAGGGTCAGAATTTGAATCGGTTCAAAAGTACCTGGAGGAGGTCAAGTATGAACGACTTTGTGTTTCATGCTGGGCACAAGTGCTGATAGACCGCCTGCTCCTGGACGAGTGACTTGGTTTCCTTATTCCTTCAGAATCAATTATCTCATTCACAATCGTACCCAACCAATCTTGAATGCAACACCAGGTTATCCAGTGCCCGGTTGCTCATGGTGTCCAAAGATTGCCGATGTGAGCAGTTGAGCATTGCCGCGAAGGAAGAGGATAGGAAGAGACAGCTAGGCCTTCGCTAAATTGATTTTGAATCAATGGCTAGGCACCTGCGGTACATGGCCACGGGCTAATTCGAATTTCACTGTCCTTGCACTTGACTTAGCATGCCTTAGCATGTCTTAGCGTTGGTCTTCATTAGGGGCAGCACATGGATCGATCGATGATGACATTTGATGGCAAAACAGAAACGGTACCACGGCCAGTCACCTGAGATTTTATCAGAATGTTGATTCGCTGGGATGAATTAGGTCTGGTCAGATCATGTAGTAGTCTTTTCGATGCTTTCGCCAATGATATCCAGGTTCTACCCGAAGGAAATGTATTCAGGAATAACAGTGTCTAGGCGTGGGCAAGAAGCAATGTGTGTTTTGTGTATGTATTTTGTGGTGTAGTTTGGCTGTGTGCCTCTCAAGGGATTGTTGTTCCCGTTCCCACCAGCAATGTCCAAAGGGCCCAAAGCACCCCCAGCCAGCACTGGTGCATATCACAGCTGTGGCAGTGATGAGCATGATTCACCTGATCAGTTCTGGTTCGAACAGGATGTGCGCTCCATGTGTCTTGAGTTGATCTTGAAGTTTGGCTCTGTAAAGGATGTAAAGGAGCATTACCAGAAGCCCGGTGGAGAGTTCAACCAGTTGATCAAGGCCATTTGTTTTGCCCAGAAGATGCACCGCGAGGATCCTTACTTAGCCGAAATTCTGGCTCGAGTACGTTGTGTTGCGATGACTGTACTTGTCATGCATTTGGGTGTGTTTTCTTGTGATTTGTTTGTTCCTTCCTGGTAATCCTTGTTTGTTTTCATAGTTGGGCCTTTTTAGTTATCATGGATTCTTTTGGCAATGGACATTGGCCATTGCTCCTCGTCAATTATCCAAAACATAAAACATGAATACAAAAGTGTGTTCTCTATATCATTCACCCAACACCATCCAGGTGCCACCCAAACCCAGGTCCATTCAGATCGAAAAGACATTGGTTGAATTTGATCACTAGATCAACAGTTGTTGTGTTGTTCTAAGTAACAAGCAGACCAAGTAGACAAGTAGACTCAGTAGACCATACTTTAACTATATACAACATTATCTGATATTGTTATTGTATGTTATTGTTATTGTCCTGATCATTATCATTATTTATCTATTCTTTTTTGAATTTCAATGGCATAAAGTATAGTTTGCAACCCATCCTATCCAAATCCAAGCCAATCAAATCGAGGTCCCTAGGTCCCAGGCCTCGGTCCAGGTTCAAATTCAGTTTGCATCTCCGTGCTATCTGAGGTGAAAGCACGTTTCCTACGTAGCGAGCAGAATGGAGACTTCGTCAGGCAGCCCAATGCGAAGTGGTATGTCAAGCCGGCCATGGGTGATTATGACCCACGCCTTTTGGTGCCCATGCAAGCCAAAATTGCAGAGTACATACGGGGTGAGTGTACCAATCCCGATTCGACTGAAGATCGCACCGTGCAGCTCAACCAACTTGATGACTTTTGGTTTAAAAATAACAAGTCAGGGGGTTGGCTGGTTTCTGCATTATTTCCATGTATTCAGTAGTATTTTTTAAGTAGTTCAATTCTATGGCATGTTTATATGGCTCATGTTTTTTTGTTTTCAAGAGTTCGAGAGTCTCTGGACATCCTCAGGTCAAACATCCCGAATCCCAGGTCCTTACCTCCTCACTAGCGTATATGATATTGAGATATCGCCTTTCAGCGATTTCAGCGTCAAAGAATTTATGTCGATCAAGTCTGTTCCGCTGCTTGTTCAGGACTTGCTTGACGTTGGATCCACGGCTGCGGAGGGTCTATCGCACGCCAGTCAAGTTCTGTTTGAGGGGTATGCTGTCCTGACCGATTTGGCAGTGCAAGTTTCTTTCTCCAGGGTTGCAGAGAAAACGCATTCCAGGTTCAACGGGAAAAATCCTGATTTGAACCCAGACAACGCTTAGTCGCATAGGACCCGGAGTTCCCAAATCTCAAGTGACGACTTGTGGGATGGCAGCTGCAGGCCATTGTTAGCAGTTTTGGGATATGAGTTTGCTGGCTGACACATCGCCGGCGAACAGCCAGTGAGGTATAGACGGTTTTGTGCTTGTGAGCATTGATCTTTGCGGCTCGCTACAGAGAGCATGGCTTTGGTGATGTTAAAACAGCATAGTCGGCAGTGGGGAATTGTCTTGCGGCTGGCCCAATGGGATATTCCACCACTGTCATTGTGTAACTCTGTGGGGATATGGCAGTGAAAGCCGCACACACACACACACATATATACACACACACGCACACGTCACACACTGATGAGCCTAAATTGTCACAGGTTAAATTGGACGCACAGTTTCAACATGTTCAATCTCAATATCTTTCACACTTGCGTTGCTTTTGTTTCAGTCAGCTATTTGAAGTATATGGGAGTAGCATTGACCAGGTGGTCCATTCCTCTTTCGAATAGCCATGTGTTACTTTTGTTTCACAGGCAACATGTGTTCACAGTGGAAGTTCACAGATTCCCTTTCTCCGTGTGACCTGATGCTATGATGCAGTTTGTTTGGTAAACTTTTGGTTGGAGACATTTGGGGTTTTAGCTTTAGATTTAGCTTCAGAGGTTTAGCGTAGCTGACCCAAGCCCTGCCATTCATCTATGAACCTATGGTACTGTGATATTCAGGTGCTTTTCTATAGTCATCCACTGACAATGACACTGGCTATAAAGCAAACAGCAAACGTAGCATATATTGTACTGCAGCATCAGGGTTCTCATTCTCATTTTGTCATGATTCTAAACATTTTGGGTCTTGGGTCTTCGGGTTAGGTGCGGCCCTAGGCACTATATGATGGGAAATCAATCATTTTTGTTGCGATTGCGGCCAATTCTTTCATTCCAACCTTGCTGAGGATCTGGAGGCATCTGTGACAGCCTTCGGTGCTGAAGGCTTGATTACCCAGACGGGTCTTTGTGAAGCCGTGGCTAAAATGTGCGGCGGTAGTTGCTGCGTCCCAACCAGTCAGTGTGCGAGAGTGGTGTCAAGGGAGGCCTTGCGGGATTTGATTTACCGACGATCTGGGCAACAGCTGTATTCACCTGCAGCAACGATATCGAAGGCACTTGATCAGAGACCTGCCAACCCACAGAAACAAATGCCTTCACTGTCACCTTTGCAAGCAAGACTTCTCAACCATTTCCGGGCACTTGCGGCAGATGACACTGGATCTTTCTTTGCCCTTCCCACTTCTGAATTTGTCAAATGTGGTGATGCTTGGTGGTTGAATGTTGGGAATTGTCCTGTCGGACTGTTCACTGCTCAATAGGAAGTCTAAGCAACACCAATCACTAGTGATAGTGACAGTGATGCAGACAAGCTTCCTATATTGCCATTTGGTTTGATTGAATTTGGTTTGGTTTGATTTGATTGATTGGTTTTAGAATGTTTTAGATGTTTTAGGTTTTTAGATTGACCACACCTTCGGCCTTCAGCCCAGGAAAGATCCACTGTGGAAGCATTGAGCACATCAGCTTCAGCATTTAGTTCACTTCCGTTGGGTGACCAGGAGGTTCCCGGAGACCAACCGCAGTTGGAACCTGGCATGTCTCAACCAGCGTTGCCTTCCACAGCCCCTGTTCCTGTGGCTTCGGAGTGCTTTCTGGTGGACAGCGATGACGAAAAGCAGGTTGACGTAATTGGTCGTTTAGATCCGATTACAGACCCTGTACTGGAAGCCTATGTAGTTTTCAAAGTGGCACACATTCGCCCAGGGCGTCTTAAAAGACCATTGCATGCAGATGACGCCATTGGCCCCAACGACATTGCTTTGAGAAAGTATCACGTTGTGGAACGTGATATGAGTGACCCCGACGTACTCCGTATTCGGGTAACGCGTTCACATGGCTCCGATGTGTTTCTATGTTCCTAATTCGGACATGTTTCTTCATGCTTACTTGTATGAATCTAATTGTTTTGTTTGGTGTTCGAACTACAACCCGCTGGGGTGGTGTTTCACATTATTCACATTCTGTTGGATGTGATTTGAGCTCAATGTTGAAACTAAGCCAAGTATTGAAACTGGTGAACACATTCCCAACGTATTGTTCATGATGATTGGCGCTGCATTCCAGGCTTTGTTCTGACCTCTTTGGGAGCACAGACCCCGATGTGCTGATGAAAACCATGATCCAATTTCAGCTGGACTCCTCAGGGCAAGGTGTAGTCGTGGAATGCAAACTTCCAGTGTTGAATCCTTTGGTTGATGCTGGCGCCTTCCCAGGACAGTTCCTCAGCCCTAGCTTTCTTTTTTCCCTCACACCGAAGGTAAGGGGTAGTCTCAGGGCATGCTCAATAGTTCAAGTTGAGATCAAGCCATCATTTGCTCACAGCACTGAACTAGCGACTGGTTATATTTTGCCAATACAGCTTTGTGTCATTTGAAATATTTTGAACGACGTGCCCTAACTTTAAAAAATAAACTGCAAAGCACTTAATTCGTGCTTGACTTTCACTGGACTCCAGACTGTCCGGACCGCCGGCCAGTTTCCATTGAAGACTTGAGCTATTTGAAGGTAGCCAATCTTAGATGGTTATTCTATGTTATTCATTGCCGCCATTTCCAGACATACTCCCCTTGGTGTAACACAGTTGGCTGGGCAGGTGGGCTCCACAAGTTCAACGATTTGGGCGAAGATGACACCATAGAGTCTTTGAAGCTGCTTGAACGGGATGGGCTGGTGAGTTCAGAAAGAGAGGGAGAATGGTCTTTGACCACTGAAGCATTGGAACGACACATAGTGCAGTCCATATGGCTTCGCACCCCATCCCGAGTTTTCACCCCAAGGGCAAACCTTCCACTGGATCAATATACATCGCTTGAGCTGGAGCTGTTAATGGCTGACAACGGTTGGAATCGTTTGTCCTTGGCGCAGGACCAATCAAAAGCTAGGGAACCCTACACTGCTACCCCGGGCTGTTGCAAGAACTGGTTTTGCGACCGAAATGGGCGCTTCTTTTCCAACTATTTGGTGTGCCTGCTGAAAAGCGAGGAATTGTTCCGGGCTGGGCTCAAAGCAATTCACCATGGTCAAATTGAGAGTTACTACTCAGCCATCTTGTCTTGTCTTGCTCAGGGCTCACCCTTGGAGTCCATTGACCCGTGGAAACCCGTACCTCGTACCACCAAATAATGATTGAACCTTTGACATGTAATGTTGTTTTTGTTTTGAACTTTGAACGTCATCTGGCATAATTAATGGCATTCATTGGTAGCCAATAGAGATGGTGCGCATTCCCTGTTCCCAAACGACTGAGGCAAGGTTGTATCGCGCAATCACCAAAGGTCAACCACCAGATGCGCCTGCTCAAGATGATCTGCAGTTGATGGATGACAACAGTGACCTACCTGCTTTGGACATGGGACGACCCTCTTCAACTGATGTTTCTGTTTCCAACCCGCGAAAGGACAGCGCTGCTTCAACGCAGGCAGTTGAAGTTCTCAGGCCTCCTGACAGACCTCCAACTTCCGGGGCGGTGGTGCCGGCGTCTTCGGGGCGCACGCACAGTCGAAATCCAACGGAACAGAGAGCAGACCCTTTACCTTCAAAATATGTCAAAAATATGGTTCAAATTTTCAATCAAATCTATGCTGAAAAATCCGTTTAATTCATTTCATCGGGTGAATGGAACGGTGCAAGATTATATCCATCAATGTTCATCTAGCTAGCATTGATTTTTCCATTTTTCAATATTTCGGTTTTGAATCTATGTTCGGTTCACAAAACAAACAAGTATGAGCCCAGCCACATGTTTTGAACTACCACATATTAAAGCATTAAAGCATGTGTGTAATAGAATCACTTGTGCTGCCAAACTGAATTTAGAATCCTGGGGCGTCTTCATCTTCGGGTGTTCCCCCCCAATCGAACCACATTCCGTATTTGCATTTATGCTGTGCTGTTGTAATAGTTGATGAGTTGTTTGTTGTTTTCTGAACAATTTGTCGTTTCTTGGAAATTGGTGGGCTTGTCCTTGAGAACAACTTTGTGAGGAACCCCGGCCAAAAGCTAAATCGGACAGTTCTGCAAAGAGGTCGGGGACAACCCGAGCAAGTACCCATGAAAAGAGCCATTATTTCGGAGATTTTTTCTTGACGTACTATGCATCTGGCACAGTTCCTACATGGCGAGCTGTTTGCCCCATCCACGAATCATGCACCAAGAGCATGCGCACCAATCAAGAGACCAGTGAGGACACAGTAAATATATGTTGGTTGCCTGTGCGTTTTGCAGATTGATGTTTGTTTGTGTGTGTGCGTGTTGGTAAATGGACATCCGACCAACTTAATGTAGTCTAAGTTTCAGTTTCAGTTTTCGAGACTTACAACTTCTACTCGCACTATTTGCATTGTTTCATAGCTGGGTTTGACCATTGGTTTCATTATTTTCTCATTTTCTATTTCCAGAATTCCATGCCCAGCCCACCTCAAGGGGGTGTAGCCGGGTATATGATCTGTCTAGTGCAGGATGATGTTGCGCGAAGGCTGAAAGCATGGTGCCTCAAAGGGCTAGATGCGCAGTGCGATTCAAAGCAACATCACGTTTTTTATACTGCTGTCCCCCCACTCAGTGCAGTGGGGTCAGACGATGACCTCAACCGGGAGCTGCAAAGATTGACAGCGTCCAGATCCAACCCTTAGTCAGTTGATGCTGCTATGTGCAAATCAAAATTCATGTGTCAAAGGCGATGGCTAGATGCCAAATGCCGGGAAATGCCAAAGCTTGTTTCACCAAGATATATCCTCAAGTTGGATTCGTGTTTTGGAAATGTGTGCTTGCTGTGCACGACCGGCTAGAAAGGCCTTGCTGACAGCTGCAGTTCAAAGGTTTAATGTATATTCATGTCATGGTGACAACCGTGCTTCTGCTGTTACGCATTCTGGTTTGGAAAACATGTTACAGTCGCCCCTGAATGGTAGTGTTCGGAAATTGAGCAGGCCAGAGTCCCCCGTGTCAATTTCTGTTCAAGTTGGTGCGTGCAAATACGTGCCCCACTGTCAATCACATGCGTTTCTTTCAATGAACTTATCTGCTATCAACAACTGATTGCCACTGGTCACTGAACAGTTCAGATAATCCATGATTTGGTTGGTGGCGGGTTCACGTGGAAGTGTGTTCCAGTTGGTCCCCTACCGCTGGCATGGTGCCAATGGACGTGGTGACTAATCAAGCCGGTCCGTCTGCAGAGCCTGAAGATGGTGATGGTATCATGGCTTTTTTGTTTGATGCACTGGCATTTGATCAATTGGTGACATGTGCTGTGTCATTGGGTCAACTGAAGATAGCTGGTTCTGGTTGTAGGGCTTGAAATGTTTTAGGGAGTATGCCACTACAGAAGAGGAACATGTGATACTGACAGGGGTTTAATGGGTCTGTTCCTAACGGTTTGGCAATCCAGAACACAAAAACAGAGCTTCTGTATTTTCAAGCTTTTAAAAGCATGTGATAACATTAGAAGAAGTAACGCAAGCTTCTGCAAGTTCGCAAGTAGAAAACTGCTAGTTGTCACTGACACTGTGTCATGCAGGCAGCAGCGGCTGCCCCAGCACTGATACCTCAGAGCCTTCTTCCTCCACTTCGACGGATGAGTCTTCTACTTCTACTTTGTCATCTATGTCAACATTGCCTGAACAGTCAGAACAGTCAGAACAGTCGTTGGGTCTTCCACAGGAAGATGCACCCCCCAAAGTGCCCAAGGGTAGGAGCAGTGCCAAGGCCAAAGGCAGGCCAAATCAAAAGCGTATCTCGGATTAGATTGATCAGGGCATGTGCTGTATGGGCATGTATAGTGGCAGCCGGAGAGGCAATTATTAATGATTTAAGCAAAAAAATATGTAAAAATTCAACATCAACGACATTGGATTGTATATTGTATATTGTAAAACAAATAACATGGCCGCTAGATTAATCTAGATTATGCTCCCGAAGTTGCCGCCCATATTAGGCAAATTCCGGAACAGCCGGAAACTGATGGGCTGTACACACTGGCATTGAAATGTAGTTGGGCCAAGTAGGAAGCCATCGTTAGAAGCTTTTTAGCATTGGGACAGCAGTCGTTGTAAATATATGCATCACATGGGCCCATGGGGTCCCATTGGGTCAGGTCAGATTGTCAGATTGGGTCACACTCACCATATATGGGACACAGTATACAGGACACAATATGGAAACAAACGAACACACTGATCAACTTACTAACTTACGCAGCCTAGACTATACTATATACATATCAGCAAGGCGAAGCTTAGAGAGACAGAGACACCTAGAGGCTCTTAGAGGCTTAGAAGCAGAACATTCAGAAACTTGACACGTTCAACTTGACCTGACAGGTGATGATGGCACTTGAAAGCAGTCAGCCAGAAAGAAAGAACCAATTGGACATAACTATGGGTCGGACTGGTGCAAGTTGGAAACAGTCGGAAGCCAGTCGGAAACAGTAACCGTCGGGGGTGACATAAGGGTTGGATGTGGACAAAGCTGGAAACAATCGGAAATAACCGTCAACAGTAAACAGTCGGAAACATTCGGAAACAGTCGGGGTGAGATGCGGGTTGGACAGGGACAAAGTTGGAAACGGTCGGAAACAGTCGGAAACAGTCGGGCACAGTCGGGGGTGACATGCGGGTTGGACGGGGACAAAGTTGGAAGCAGTCGGAAACAGTCGGAAACAGTCGGGGGGTGAGATGCGGGTTGGATGGGGGCAAAGTTGGAAACAGTTGGAAACAGTCGGAAACAGTCGGGGGTGACATGCGGGTTGGACAGGGACAAAGTTGGAAACAGTCGGAAACAGTCGGGGGTGACATGCGGGTTGGACAGGGACAAAGTTGGAAATAGTCGGAAACAGTCGGGGGTGACATGCGGGTCGGACAGGGACAAAGTCGGAAACAGTCGGAAACAGTCGGGGGTGACATGCGGGTTGGACAGGGAGAAAGTTGGAAACAGTCGGAAACAGTCGGAAACAGTTGGGGGGTGACATGCTGGTTGGACAGGGACAAAGTTGGAAACAGTCGGAAACAGTCGGGGTGAGATGTGGGTTGGACAGGGACAAAGTTGGAAACAGTCGGAAACAGTCGGGGGTGACATGCGGGTCGGACAGGGACAAAGTTGGAAACAGTCGGAAACAGTCGGGGGTGACATGCGGGTTGGACAGGGACAACGTTGGAAACAGTCGGAAACAGTCGGGGGGTGACATGCGGGTTGGAGATGGCAAAGTTGGAAACAGTCGGAAACAGTCGGGGGTGACATGCGGGTCGGACAGGGACAAAGTTGGAAACAGACGGACCCGGTCGGACATGTCTTGAGCTGCCCAATTGCGCAACAACGTGCAAGAAAACAACCAATTTGGAAGATGTTGACAAAAACACTTTTTTTGTGACGAGTTTCACGGGGAACCAGTTGGAAACAGTTGGAAACAGTTGGGTGGTGCCAGTTGACTCGGTAAAAATGATATAGGTTTTACATCCTTTTACCATGAATATTACCTTCAAGAGCTCTAAAACACTATGTTTTTTGCCGAGTCCAGTGACAAGCCCCAACTGTTTCCAACTGTTTCCAACTGTTTCCCCGTGAAACTCGTCAAAAAAAATGGTTTTGTCATAATCCATCATTTCATGTTCAAAAAAAATGTTTTAAACATTTTGTGGTTACTATTGACCAGCAGACTGTTTTCCATTGCATGGACAACCATGAAATGATATTGAACATATTGAACTGATACAAGTTTGTATGAGTGATCAGGGTTGTGTCTCTATGCCATCACACATTTGTGTACATGTGACATTCTTATCCTCAATCAAACAACCCATAGTTTGAGGCTTTGACAAAGTTTAATGGTATTCAGTTCAGCTGACAACTTAGGCTTTAAATTCTGCAGTTTGACTTTGCCAATCCTAAACCCTAAATCCTAAACCCTAAACTCTGTAGTTTAAATTTGGGCAGCATGGCCATCCTAAACCCTAAACTCTACGGTTTAAATTTGGGCAGCATGGCCATCCTAAACCCTAAACTCTACGGTTTAAATTCGGGCAGCATGGCCATCCTAAACCCTAAACTCTACGTTTTAAAATGTGGACAGCATGGCCGTCGAAACCCTGTCTATTTTCTAAAGGTTTGGCAGAGCTGAGTGGGATTTGGATCCGCTGGGGGAGACAATTTTGTGGCGTGATTTCGACCAACCTGAACCCCAAATCCTAAACCCTAAACTCTGTAGTTTAAATTTGGGCAGCATGGCCATCCTAAACCCTAAACTCCACGGTTTAAATTTGGGCAGCATGGCCATCCTAAACCCTAAACTCTATCGTTTAAATTTGGGCAGCATGGCCATCCTAAACCCTAAACTCTACGGTTTAAATTTGGGCAGCATGGCCGTCGAAACCCTGTCTATGTTTTAAAGGTTTGGTAGAAACCTAAACCCTAAATCCTAAACCCTAAACTCTGTAGTTAAAATTTGGGCAGCATGGCCATCCTAAACCCTAAACTCCACGGTTTAAATTTGGGCAGCATGGCCATCCTAAACCCTAAACTCTATCGTTTAAATTTGGGCAGCATGGTTATCCAATGTGATTTAGTGGGATTTGGTGGGTGTTTAGTGGGATTATGGACCCCTGGAAATGTTGAATTGAATTCAGTATGTTGAAATTAGCTATCGTAACTAACCCCTAAACTCCCTCGGTCCAAATTTGGTCAGCATGATCATGGTAAATGGATGTAAATGGTCAACCCTAATTTCTATGGTTTAAAGTCGGCCAGCATGGCTTTGCAAACCATCACACTTTTGTGATTTTAGGGTTTGTGGACTTACTCAGCCAATGCCTAATCTTTATTTTTTTTTCCCGGGAGATCACCAACGGAATAAGTGGATTTGGGAGTTCTGTGAAACCTTTGAAGTAAATTATGGGGATTGTGCAGCTTGACTATTGTACACCTAAATTTGACATCATAGCTACCCGAAACCCAATTCTACGATTTTCTCTGTTTCAGCCAGGGGCTAAACTTTGGTTTCAAACTTTCTTGGGGGTACCCACTGAGGAAGTTTTAGAATGATTGAGGTAGTTGCAAAGCTTAGTGGCATATGGGGCCCCATGCCCTGCTAGATAAGGTTTCATGCATTGACTTTGGCTATTTGCCTTAGACCCTGCGGTTTAATTTTAGGCAGCAAATATAGATATCCTAAACTAGCAGTCTCTACTGTTGGTTTGGCAGACAAAAATGCCACCCACAGCCAACAAAACACCAATCCAGCCTACAAAACTGCTAATGGGGATAGTTTTGTGTAGTTTTTCCTTGAGGTGGCAAACACACACAAGTAAATTATTTTCCACAACCTTAAGCTATGGTTTTCATGTCGGTGGGACGCTTGGAGATATCCCGGCCCGTTCATGGAGGTTCCATGACAGGGTTTTGACTTTGAATCAGAATTGGGCAAGTAACAGCTGGCTGTCCTAAATGCTATGCCGCCAGGCTCTATGGTTTTGATTTGGGCGGTGGTGAGCGACATTTGGGTTAGGAAGAAACCAGTGTTTCTTTCTCTTAAATGTAACATATATTTGGGAAAACAACGTTCCTGGCTCATACTAGTTCCCAATCACCAATTTATGCAGCTTCATTTTGGTTGCGCTTTGGTAGTTGGAGTTGGGATAATCAGCTTGGTATGTGGTTTTGGATACCCATCCGGTTTTCGATATTCTTCATTTTTTGAGACCACATGTGTTAGACTCTGATGTCCATTGACTGACTGACTGACTGACACTGAGAGACTGCGTGTGTCCCTGTTTGACCCGACTCAGGTGCATCGGCCACAGCAGACGCTAAACCAACTCGGTCAGAGCCATCTACAACCAGGGAATTGCAGATGGAGTTATCATTTTGCTCTGATGATGAGCCAGTTTTCGCATCTGATGCCGGTATCCAGTCCAAGTCCCCTGCCAAAAAGAAATCCCGGAGAACTGATGCTAAGGACATTGAGAGAACATTGGCTTGCCATTCTCGTTTTTGCAACAGAATCCGAAGCTTCAATCTCAGTACAGCATGTTGTTTTTATTTTACCGTGCTGTGCAAACGTTTGACCTTTTCGGGGATCATCCAACCAGCTTTGTTGAGCAAACTTGGGCCATGTTGGGCTCATATTGGGCCATGTTGACCTTAAACTTAGATTGGGCCATGCTGGGTCTATCTTGCCATGAGAATATAATCTGGTTTTGCTCCACAATCAGTCAGCCAGCCACCCCAGCATTGTTCCTGTTGTTGGTTTCTCTCCAGGACACCAGTTCGAATGGTCTGCCCGTGGACACATTGGAGGAAGCCTTCAAGTGGCACTATCACTTGGTCAACACATGTGTGGACTCCTATGGCAACAAGGCTTTGGACCGTCTTGCTCAAAATCTGGCTGGTGCAGTGTGGTACTCGCAGTACAGCATCCTGCTTTTTAGACTTGCGGTTGGGTTTGGGTTTGAGCAAGTGTTTAAACCATGGGGCAATTGGAAACTTCATTTGGACGCCGCGTTTGGCCTAAGTTAAAACATGTTAAAACAATGTAGTTACGTTGCTGTGGCAAAGTATTTGGAACATATGGGGATGTTTCAAAATATGGATCCTCAGTTGTCTTCACTGAAAACGAATGGCTTGGATCATTCCTGGCCACCCCTATTTGGAGACATCTACATATGTTTTGTTGGGCTGAGCAGGGACCACATGGATCAACTGAAATCCATTTTTCTGATCCGTGTGAATCCATTTTTCTGATCCGTGTGATACCATGGCAGCAATTTCAGCAGTTCAGCAATCCAGCACACATGACATTATGTGAATGTGACTATGTGACATATTTGGTTACATTATACATTGCGGGTCATTTGGTGCAGTGCTGATCTATTCATTCTGGCATCACCTGATTAAAAAAAACATATTCAGACATATATTGACATACTATTTGACACTTCGTTGTCCACTTTCCTGCTGAACATTCAATCTATGTGGTTCCATGGTCTCTGGACAGAGAAGGGGAACCTCCAACTTAAAACTTGTTCCGGTTGAGTTTGTGTTTTTTTTTCCCCGTCGTCATTTTGGTCAAATGTTAGGTCAACAGTGGGCCCCAGTGGGCCGATTTTTTTGGTGTATATGTGAAAGTGACCAAATTTGGACAGTGTCACTACCAATGGTATCTCCGAGTATGTTCATTCTATTTATCCATTACCACTAATTAGTCATGTCATCAGTTTACTTTCCAGCACGGTGACTCTCGTTGACCGGTGAGCTGATGCCTACCACTTACCTGCTAGTTTGTTATGGTCATTATGACTGGTTTGCGGGTTTCAACATTTCAATGCACCCCCCACACCTTCCTTCGAGCTTTCAACTACGAAACCCAGGTGGCATGGGTGGCATGGAGATTTTGAAGCAGCACTTGGAAGTTGCTACGGATTTGGCAACCAAGGGCTTGGTGCCGGGAGAGGTTTACCATTCGGTTGACATCGATGGCACATGCCAGCGTGTGCTGTTGGGACATGGCCCTGTCCATGTTTTCAAGGACCTTTTGCAAACGCTGACCCTGCCAGCAAGGTTGGCTGTTCAAAGGGTCATGGCCCAGAACGAGCTCCTTGTGAAGGACTTGCACGCCAAGTCTCAGGAAGCCATGACGGACAAATTGAAGCGTGAGGCGAAGACGGCTTTGAAAGAAGCTGGCAACAAGCTGTTGAAATCCCTCATGGACACCATGGATGCTTTTCCAGCGACGGACTTGTTTGAGGCTACATCAGCTTGTTACAAGCATCCAAACAGTGATGGCCAATGCCATGTGTTTCCAGATTCGGATCCTAGCCAAAAAGAGTACTTTATGGCGGGTACATCATGTACCGATTGGTCAAGTATGGGAACACAGACTTCACTGGCCGGGTCGACAGTGTTGCCATTTGCTGTGGAGTTGCAGATGGTGAAGCGCCGTCGTCCTCGTGTTTTCTTCCACGAATGCACTCGAAACTTTAGGCCCTCAATCCTTCAAGAGTACCTCCCAGGCTTCTGGATTGCAAATTGTTTGGTTCCTTCCGGGACAAAAAAGTATGTGATTTCAGACTTGCTGACCCCATTTGACCCCATGGCCCAGTGCCTGGCCCTGAAACACAAACACACACACAAACACACACACACACACTCTTACACACACACATACAGACTTACACACTTACACACTTACACACTTACACACTTACACACTTACACACAGACATATACACACACACATATATATATTGCTCCATTGAATTGAACCCCACTCTTGTTTGAAACTTGTTTGCTCACATCAAGATTTGATGATCACACTCTATGACTTTGACTCAGTATTGTAACATATTGTAACGTAAATGTTAGCATATCACGAAAGGTAGCCTAGGCTACCTGAGTTCTATGTACTTTAGTACTAGTTTAGTACTGGGGGAGGTGGCTGCTCCTTTCCCGGAAATTGAAAGCCGAGAGTCACGAACGGAGACTTAG
>Ga0126342_10010873_pt1 | contig 16284 bp, 20 predicted proteins | sample Cyp1metagenome_FD_92528 | JGI IMG/M metagenome (GOLD analysis project Ga0126342, IMG submission 92528) | Coral microbial communities from Lord Howe Island, Old Settlement Bay, Australia - Cyphastrea 1 metagenome | ecosystem: Host-associated > Invertebrates > Cnidaria > Coral ... | reverse complement strand
TACTAATAAGAATCATGATGATAAAAACAATAGTAGAAACATCATTCGTTTCTCTGCAACTGTGGCACCTGGTTTTCACATTTTCTGCTAATATTTTTCAAACCCCCCGAAAGGAATACCGAGTATGGTTGAACAGTCTTGAGTGAAAAGTATATGGGTGAGAAGTATATGGGTGAAAGACGGTGGGTGAAAGGTTTGTGGGTGAAGAGTATATGGGTGAAAAGTCTATGGGTAAAAAGCCTGTGGAAAAAGAGGCGCTCGGTGAAGAGTCTCTGGGTGAAAAGTATATATGTGAAAAGTATGTGGCTAAAAAGTCTGTGGGTGAAAAGTTTGCGGGTAATAAGTCTGTGGGTGAAAAGTGTGGGCGAGAAGTTTTTGGTTGAACTCAACGGTTGAACAGTCTGTGGGTGAACAGTGTGTGGGTGAAAAGTCTGTGGGTCAAAAGTATATGGGTGAAACAGCTATGGGTGAAAGTCTGCCGGTGAAAAGTCTGTGGGTGAAAAGTCTGTGGGTCAAAAGCCTATGGGTTAAAAATAATTATATGGTGAAAAGTTAGTTTCTGGGCAACAAGTGCATCGGTGAAACGTATATGGAGGAAGAAAAGTATATGGGGCAAATGATCTGGAGCAAAAAATATATTGGTGAAGAGTCTCTGGCTGAAAAGTATATGGTTGAACAGTCTGTGGGTGAAAACTATTTGGGTGAGAAGTATATGGGTGAAAGACTGTGGGTGAAAAGTCCCTGGGTGAAAAGTATACGGGTGAAAAGTCTGTGGGTGAAAGACGGTGGGTGAAAAGTCTGAGGTGCAAAGTCTGCCGGTGAAAAGTCTGTGGGCGAAAAGTGTATGGGTGAAAGTCTGTGGGTGAAAAGTATACGGTTGAACAGTCTTGGGTGAAAAGTATATGGGTGAGAAGTGTATGGGTGAAAAGGATGCGGGTGAAAAGTCTGTGGGAAAAGAGTTTCTGGGTGAAGATTCTCTGGGTGAAGAGTATGTGGCTGAAAAGCCTGTGGGTGAAAAGTCTTTTAGTGAAAAGTCAGTGCAAGAAGAGTCTCTGGGTGAAGAGTCTCTGGGGGAAAAGTCTGTGGGTGAAAAGTATATGGGGGAAAAGTCTGTGGGTGAGAAGTATATGGTTGAACCGTTTGTGGGTGAAAAGTGTATGGGTGAGAAGTATATGGGTGAAAGACTCTGTGGGTGAAGAGTATATGGGTGAAAAATCGGGTGGTTAAAAATCTATGGGGGAAAATAGGGGTAGATGGGCTGCTGGCTTTCGTTCCACCCTCCTCAGGTATGTATATATTATGTTTTATATATGTGTAAAGATACATCTTTTTTATGTACAGAGATATGTAATGGTATGTATCAGTTGATATGGAATACGGTTCTCATAGGATTTAAACCTGAAAAATATTGAGACATGGGGATCTAATGGAGTCTAAGGTATAATGTGATCATCCCACGGTCCTAGTCACTGGTTGAGGTAGAACGGGTATCCAATGGGACTATAATCGCTTTAATCATCCCACGAAACTATTGAAACTGGTTAATGAGCACAGTTGTAGCCCATATATACCCGAAGTCTATATTAATTTTGGACTTTCGTACGATCACGTGTGCCAGTCACTGATCCAGTGGTGAGATCCTCAGCCTCAGCACTGAGGTTTTAATCGGTTTAATCAGAACAATGGTCGCTTGACGGTGAATTGGCAAGTGCTGGAAGATGGTGGCACCAGGCAAGGGGCAGTGGTGATGGCTCTGTGATTTTATTTGGTGTGTGTGTGTTTGTTCACCTACAGGTTAGATACCTGTAGCACGAGCCTTACATGATATGTTTAAATTAATAAACAAAAATTAGTTGGAAACAGATTCCAACTCTATTGATTCCTTTGATTCCTTATCCCCCGAGACGCCAACAGTGGACAGTGAAACTCACTATGTTCAACTGGCATTGGAGGTGGGGGATAACCCGAAGGACCAACAATGATTTACGGAAGTTGTTCAAATCTGAAGGTCTTTGCTGGGTACTCAGCCCACGTTTTGCCACCAATTATATCCATTTGTATCACTTTTATTAAATCCAACATATATCAGAATGTTCATAGTCTTGAGACTTTACCCAACCCAGCCATGACGTGCACGCCCCAGGCCGGTGCTTCCGCCGGAAGCTGCGGCCACGCAGTTCCGCTTCCCCAGCCCCACCTGGGATGCGCGCTTAGGGTGCCCTGCTGGGACTTACGCCGACGGTGTGCTCCAGGTACCCACGCAGTGCACGCCCTGTCCCGAGGGGAGGCGGACAAGTGGGAAGCGGCGAAGCGGAATCGGATGGGTTAACTTCATGGTTGGATCTACGGTGAAAGGGTTGACAATCCAAAAATGGATAAAAATGGTGGGTTATGCATGGGGATACATGGGGATTTTATTCATCTTATGGCATATCATATCATTCTAGAATAATGCAACACTACTTGTATGTACTCGTAACATATATGCATTGGTTTTAGTTAACACCAGGGGAATCCAGGGGATACGATCAAACATGGTGATGTACAGTGGGATATAATTCGTATTTGTATATGCATATGTATATATATATACAGATACATTTAGCCTGTGGTTATGAGAAGTAGGAGGAATTAAGGAACCGTAAACGGATAGGACATGAATGATGACATGACCTACCAAAACGTGTATTACATGTGTATATATATATATATATTTGTGTGTGTGTATATATCGCCACCAAAGACTGGCACATATCATTCAAGTGGTGTTAATGGATTTTTAAATGTCCATTCTACCCTGAGGTTTCATGATTCCAAACCTCACAAATCGAACAACAGAAACCGCCAATCAACGACAGACAACCTCGATCTAGGGGAATCATGCATGTTTGATGAGGTTTCCAGATATGTACATGTGAATGCTGACCAAAATTTGTGACATGTACAGCAATTAGTTACATGCAATTACATTCTACATCATTCTACTTCTACTACACACTCTCTCTCTATTATATATATATATATATTTAAATATGTATAACGTTTGAACGTCTTAAGAGCACGAGGCACGAGGCATGTTTTTTTGTTTTGAGTGACATGACATCCCAATCCCAATGAGTTTCTCAGCGTCTGCGACAGGGCACGTTCCGTGCCAAGCCCTGGGTTGAACTTCACCCAATGCGACATATGTCCCATGGGCTTCGGCACGCTGCCGGCGCAGACGGGCCTGCTGGAGTGTCCCGCCTGTCCGGCCGGACGGTATCAAAACGGCGACTCCGATCGAGGCAGGAGCATGGTGGACCTACAAGTAGTTAGAAGCGAACTATGAAGTTTATCATGTTTTCAATCTGATCAACACCCAGTCGAGTTTTCAATAATTATCTAGTTTATCAGTGTATCACTAATTAGAGAGAGAGAGAGAGAAAGAGAGAGACTGGGAATCCAACTGATTATATAACTGTTTAATGACCAGAGTTAAATTTGATCCAGGTTTGATCCTCCTCTAGGGTCAAAAGGATTCAACATGTTTCAGCCGTGTTTAATGATCTTAAGTTTGGGTCCATCCTGCTGGGCATGATGATCCCAGTTCTTGGTGGAGGATGTGTTGAAAACACCAATCAGTTTGTTGAAAACACGCTCCCAGAGAATCTGACCATTTTTTTCTGCTAAATGTTGAGATGGTCCCATGACATTCCATAGTGACAAGTGGATAGTGGTTCATAGCCATAGTTACCATAGTTGACCTTACTTGTGGCGGTTGCAGCCACACGTGCAAAACGTGTTGGTGAGATGTCGCGGGCACGCTTTTTGATCATTTAACACGGAATTCGAAAATTGCCAATCTATAGATGTGTTATCATGTTATCTAAGGATTTTCCATTGCTATCTGGAATTTCCGCGGTGTAGCTTTTGGGGATTCACTGGGCTGCAGCAGCGCTCTCAACAAAGCAAAGACCCGCTGTTGCTGAGAGGAGCCCCTCAGTGATAACGAAAACCCCGGATTAACTGGTTGTCTAATTGGGGGTTCCAATTCAGTTCATGAATTCACGCTTTTTGTGGTGCTCCACCTGATCAATCATCCAGTTTGTTTGTGCATGTAATATTTTCAAAGCTGGCCTTTTGGCTTTGATCAAGTGTAGTATCTGTACAGTTAACACAGACCAAACCAACCTGCGGTGGGTATCAACTGAACTTCCTACTGCAGGCTTCTTTTGTCCAAACAAAACAGGTGTTTCGCTGCTCCGCAATTATGAGCCCAAACCGTACCTCGCTTTGCTGAAACATGGCGCATCGCCGTGGGAGAAGCGAACCTGGACATCGAGAAGGCCACCTCTACATGAATGGGGATGATCAGGTGAACCCTTTCTGGTCTCGTACAAGATGCAGCTGTGGTGGATGGGCTGAGACCGATTGCCGCAGATTCGGGAACAGCTGTTCCTGCTGATGAATGGGATCAAGGAGATGAAACACCAAGACCAGCGCAAGGACTTCTTGGGGCGATGGGCAGCGGTGGAGGAATGGTTAGAAGTCGAGGCACAATGCCAATTCAAATGGCATTTGAAACACCTAGCAGCCAGCAGCTGGAATCCACAAACTCCAAGACCACAGGGCACCCAGGTGTTCAGGATGAATGAGGAGGCAACCAACTTCAACCTCTTCGACTTGGATGGGGACCTAGCGCATCAATCTTCTTGTGCAGGAATTCCTCAAGTAGATCTTCTCGGCCCTCTTGGTGTTGAAGGACATCGAGGGAAAGGTCAAGGGGGAAACGATCAAAGAGAACGACATGGTGATGCGCTTCGTTCTCAAGGACCTCTACGGCAAGACCATGTAGAAAGGGGTGGTAATGCCGCTGGACAAAGCCAACGTTCTCTCGATCTCCTAGGTGATGCTCTTCGAGGTTCACATGGCGATGCAACTCTGCAACGAGGGCAGGGACAACGAATCCATCAAAGGAGTCCTGAAAACCTTCAACTTGTGGGCAATCGCCAAGGTAATGACAGAGATCCTCGTGGACTTTCGGCAGATCATGAACGAAAAATCGAAGCCGACCAAGAGGTGAAGACCGTCTTCAACGACAAGGTCAAGATCATCTGCTGGGGAAAGAAAACCATGCAGAGACAGAAAAGGTCCAGTCAAAGGATCGAGAAGGCCCAACGTTGGAGCAAGATTTGAGCTCACTGTTTGTGCAACAGTTGATGCATGAGAATGAGGAGCTCAGAAAAAGGTTGGATGCAATGAGCCAATCCCAGCAACCCCCTCGTGCACAACAAGTTCAACAAGTTCAACAACATCAAGATAATTTGGACACTTCAAATTGGGAGTCTGTGCCTTCAAGAACGGCTCCGACAGCGTCAACGAACCGCCAGACAAAAGACGTGAACAAAGTCACTCCCTGATGGACCACCGCCAATCGAAACGGTGGAGACGGATCCAATGCCACCGCCTCTGTCTCCGTTGCTACCCACGCCTTTGGGAGACTACGAGGTGTACAACGAGGCGGTGGTCAACAAATGGCTGGGACCTCAATCAGTTCATGTGGGTTCTAAGCAGGATGATGGTGATCTACATGGCGTCTGGCACAGCAGAAGAGATGGAGTTCAACAAGTACCAGATCCCGATGCGGAAAGAGTACAATGACTTGAGCAAGAACTCAAGGATCTCCGTGAACCCTTGGGACCTCCGAATGCTGATTTATCCATGGCTCAATCGAATCTCCGTCAAGCCGGCAATGGCATCAACACGAGGGACTGGGTCCAGGTCAACAGTGGAAATTTTCATCTTCATCAACAAGGGCAACCCATGTCTGGAAACCAACTTGGAGGTGGACACCCATTTCAACCTGGAGACCAACGTGGTGGACTTCATGGGGGGGCGGGACAACCACAACAAGGAGGCCAGTTTGGAGATCATCAACAATATCGTGGTCAACATCATGGAGGCGGAAACTTTGTACCAGGGAATTTCCTGGGTGGAGGAGTTCAAGATGACCGGACTAGTGAAGAAGAGCTCAAACCGGTGACCATCACTCTTCCCAAACTTCCTGACTTGGGAGGCAAAAACCGAGGGCTCGAAGCTGGCGACTGGATGGCACAGATCAGACTTCAGATTGCCGATGTAAGACATCGTGCGATGTGGTGGTGGGATACTTTGGTGACAATGACCACCCAGCGATATGAACAATGGTTGGGAAGGGACCCCATCACTCGCCTCAACGTGCAACCTCCTACGGTGGCCGACTTGCCCCAGGGATTTACAAGTTTGGAACAAAGGGTGACTTCACTGCTTACGCAGGCGATCCCAAAGAGCTCGGCCACCGAGATGATTGCAAATCGACAACTGAGTGCCGCTCAGATCATCTTCAAAGTGATGAAAGTGTATCAGGCAGGTGGCTTGGACAACAACCCAACCAGGGGGGACGTACCTTGAAGCTTCTACATCATTGAGGATGTGGCAACGACACTACTCTCGCGCTGAAGAGTTGGGTGCGACGGTGCCAGACCCTACCTTGATGGTAGGAGCGCTAGATAAAATAATGCGCAAACTTCTTCAGGGGAATCAGCAAGCAAATTTTCGCTCGAGCGCGTTCCGCATGGGGGCTGCCAACTGCTGCCACGGTCAAACAAATACATCAAATGCTACTAGCAGAAGTTGAACTTGCACTAGGCAGCACTGACGTCTCAGGAAAGCTTCAAGGTGGACTTGCAGTGAAAGCCTTGCAGGCCCCAGAAAGCTGGGACACCAGTACAACCAACCTGCCGCTTCTGGAAGCCCGACAAGAAGCTCAATGTAAGTTCCAGCATCCAGCTCATGACGATGGCAAATACCACTGCTACACCTGTGGAGCAACCTCTCACAAAATACCGGACTGCCCATACAACTCTCCGACCAAGGAGGACCAAGGCCCAACTGCGACTGTAGCTTCTAAGGGGTCTCCAGCCGGAGGGAGTGCGGTGATGGAAAAAGCACTGGAAAACAATGAACATGTATGTACGTATGTTATGTTAAGTTATGTTATGTTATGTATTCTATGTATGTTGTGTATGTAATATAGCGTAATGTAATGTAAAGTAATGTAATGTAATGTGATGTGATGTGATGTGATGTAATGTGTGTGTATGTATGTATGTATGTATGTATGTATGTATGTAACTATGTATGTAACTATGTATGTAACTATGTATGTATGTAATGTAATGTAATGTAATGTAATGTAATGTATGTGTGTATGTATGCATGCATGGATGTATGTAATGTATGTATGTATGTAATGTAATGTAACGTAACGTAACGTAATGTAATCTAATGTAATGTATGTATGTATTTATGCATGGTATGTATTTAGTGTAGTGCAATGTGATGCAGTGTAATGTAACGTAACATAACGCTATGTCATGTAATGTATCTACGTATTGTATGTATGTAATGTATGTTCGTCATGTTTGTAGTAATGCAATGTAATGTAGTGCAATGCAATGTAATGTATGCAACGCAATGCAAATGCAATGCAAATGCAATGCAAAAGCAATGCATTGCAATGCAACGCAATGCAACGCAATGCACTGTAATGTAATCTTAGTAAGTATGTATGAATGTATGTATGTATGTATGTATGTAGTATGTATTTGTTTCATGTATTTTTATGTATGTATATGTGTGTGTATGTATATGTATGTATTTGTATGTACGTGTATGTATTTGAATGTATGTATGTATGTATGTATGTATGTATGTATGTGTCAATGTGTGTTAATGTGTATTAATGCAATGTAATGTAATGTAACGTAATGTAACGTAGTGTAATTTAGTGTAATGTATTGTATATATTTATTTGTATCACACACATAATTATATTTTTTTAACCTTGATATCTGATATATGTCATAGTTGATGGTCATAACTAGGAGGGCACGACTTCAATCACCTCCCAGCAGCGTCTCCGGAGGTGTGTGCAACCAATGCCCCGTGGGCACGTCCCGCAGAGCCAACACCAGCGGCGGATGCAGCCTCTGTGCTGCGCAAAGCTATGCAGATGTCACCGGCTTGGACGAGTGCAAACCATGCCCTTCCCAAAGCTCCCAGGCACATGAGGTATGTTTCCAACGGATGGTGAAATCACGAAATTTCGAGAAATGAGGATTTCATGGGATTTAATAGGGTTTAGTAGGTTGACCCTCCAGTAAACTAAGATAGCGAGCCTAAAAATCTGGATCTTAATAGGTAAGTCATCGAACTAAATAGGCAAATGCCCACTGGAGGGTAACACGGATTTAGCCACCTCTTCTAGATCTTAACCATCAAAACTATGAGGATGCTAAATCATATGGTTGGTTGATGATTAGTGTGGGGGTTTAGTAAGACTAGCCTTTCTATATTGGGGATTGCCAGAATTCATAAGCTGTGCCCGTTCTTAAGGAACCAGAATTTCAAGCACTGACCTGGGGTCCTTTAGAGGAGAAAGAGAAGCGATAGCATCCACTGGAATGATGGGATGTGGATTGGAGCAGCTTATCCCAAAATGGTATCAGCTTAGTCTAGTTAAGTGGATTTGGACTGGAGAAACTAATTTTTGATTGCAGTTTAGTGATGATTTACTGCATCTGATCTATAATGAGATCATGGGTACTTCGATGTTGTGCAAGGTATGATTCGTTCATGGTACGGTGGGGTGGGGTGGGTTGGGGCTAATCTTTGGCACCACTTGCACACCAACATGATGCTACGTTAGAGATCGGGTGGGGTGGGGCTAATAACGTTCCTTGGCCTTTGCACACCTACATGATGCTACGTTAGAGATGGGGTGGGGTGGGGTCGGGTGGGGCTAATAACGTTCCTTGGCGCTTGCACACCTACATGATGCTACGTTAGAGATGCGTGGGGTGGGGTGGGATGTTGTTACGTTGATGTTACATTGATAGAATATGTAGTGGCGCTTGCACATACAAAAAAAAAATCTCGAACAAATGGAAGCCAATCGTTTTTGCCCAAAAAGACAAATGCCATGGAGGAACCAGCGAAAATCGTTGGAAGTGGGCGCGAAACTTCCAGTGGAGGCAAAATGCTTCCATCACAAGTTCCATCTTGGAAGAACTTCCCACATGCTTGTGGCAGAGTTGAGAAAAGATTCTTCTAAGCCGTTTGGGCATGGGATTTCTTGGATCAACAGGCATTTCCATTTTTTCCCTGGCGTGGTAACAAAATAATCGTTTCGCCTGCACAAAACACAATTTTTGTTCATTTTGAATTGGCCCGCGCAGTACAAAATGATACTCCCTAAATGCCTCCCAAAGATGAAAAATGTAAAACACACTGGGTTTTCAGCATTTCACCTTGAGAACGAAGAAAAGAATGTCGACAGTTGCAGGGCGGCGAGTCAGCCGATTTCCCTGTTTTTACACCATATGTTCTTGACTTTTCTCCAGAAGACGGAAGTGTATCTGATAGGGTCTATGCATTCAAATGTGCAATCAGGTACTTGACGTGAACCTGAAGCATCTGGAGCTACAATTATTGTAATTTGGATTATATAGTATATATATATATATGCGGGTGTTTCTCCAAGAAGTACGGAACCTTAAAGGCTAAAAATGCACAGATCCATTCCTTTGGAAAAATCCTTAGGTGATTCAGATGAAGGTCAAATACCAGAGACAAACTGGAACAGGACCGATGACGTAAATGGTCAAGAAGACTGATGATGGCAAGTTCCTTTTCATCGGGTTCATAGATGTTTATATATTTTTATATCATACAATGATATGTATACACATCTTTATATATGTATGTCATTCTGAGTGTATATGCGTCTATATTCTAATTTACATATATTACCGAAAAAAGTTTAGTCAAACTTCCGACAATATGGACAGATGAAAAGCAGAGATGGGAAGAGTCAGCGAAGAGAAGAGAAGAAGAAATAAGATCAAAAAAGAGAAAGTTTCAGAAGAAAGAAGATCCAGGTGCGCGAAAAGGTAGGAAAGTCGCGAAACACTGTGTTTTTTCCAATGATTTGTGGCTCCGGAAGGTCGAAAAGTGGGCTCGCTAAAGCGGCGGGTGCGGAGCCACCTGGCCAGATGAGAGATGAAAAATTGCACGCCGTTGTGGCGCGAAGATGCGCGAAGCACATTTCAAAGTCAAAATGTACAAAGCACACCAGCTCCGGAGCACTTTTGGAAGTTGAGATATCGAAAAAGTGCACGCCGTTGTGGCGCGAAGCACATTTCCAAGTCAACATGTACAAAGCACACCAGGTTCGGACCACTTTTAGAAGTTGAGATGATGAAAAAGTGCACGCCGTTGTGGCGAGAAGCACAGTTCGAAGTCAAAATGTTCAAAACACCTCAGTTTCGGACCACTTTTGGAAGTTGAGATGTCGAAAAAGTGCATGCCGTTGCGCATTTCGATGTCAAAATGTGAAAAGCACCACATGCTTGGACCACTTTTGGACGTTCCGATGTCGTTTTGCATGGCAGGCAGGCGCACGGGATTGTGCACCTTTACAAAAGTGAGCAAAACGTGAGGGTTTTGTAGCATTTCCAAAAACGATGGCAGGCGTGGGACATTTGAAGAGGATCTGCAAAGATGCATGTTCCGTGGCAGGCGCAGTACAAGAGACATGTTCATCAGAGCTGTTAGGAAGTCCGGGCGCTGATTTCCTGATAGGGGTTGCATTTTGGAGCATCAGATCTTCAGGTTTGCTGAGATGATTTTGCGTGACAGGTGCAGCACTTCGTATGACCTGGCATCACTTGTTCGTGGCAGGCGCAGTACTTTAGACAGGTTGACTGGAAAAATCGCAAAATGCATTGGTAGGAGGCCGTCAGCTCTGCACTCAGTTTTTGATGTTGTCAACTTCAAAAAATGATGAAGTCTCTCGCAGAATTGTTTTGTTTTTGATGTTGTCAAGTGCAAAAATTGATGCAGTTTCGCTGAATACACTACATTACACTAGTTGCATCTAATTACACTACACGACACCAATTACACTAACAACTACAACAACTACTACCACAACTACAACTACAATTACAGCTACACTACACTACACTAACTACACTGCAGCGCGCTACAGCTACAACCCACCTGCAACTACAACCACACTACATTACACAACACTACGCTACACTGATTAGATTGCATTGCGCTATATTGCGCTACAACTGCAACTGCAGCTGCAACTACAACTACAACTACCACTACATTACACTACACTACATTATACTATACTACAGCACTACACGCACTAATTGCTCTTCACTACACTACAACTACACCTACACCACCTTACGCTAGACTACGCTACACTATAGCACACGACACTACGCAACACTACACGACGTTACACTGCACTACACTACACTACACTACACTAATTACACCACACCACGGCTACAACTGCAACTGCGCTTGCAACTACACTAGTTACACTACATTACAATTACAGCTCCACTACATTGCACTACACTACAACTACAGCTACAACTGCAACTACAACTGCAACATACTGGAACTACAATTGCAACTGCACTACACCTCACTACATTCAGCAGTTGTGGTAAGGTGACCACTGCAACCATTGCAACCACTTAAAAAAACACAACTCCAACCACCTGTCGGTCCATCAGCGGATTCGCTCTGCCATCTGTGATTCACAACAACCAACCTCTCCTATAGGTTTATTTTTGAAATTTTTGCCACCGCATAGCGGTACTACTGGTGTATATATATATATAGATAATTATATATATATAATATAGTATCATTTATATATAATAGAATATAACATAATATAATATAATATCATGTAATATCATATCATATAGTATAATTTCATTTCATATAATTTAATTTCATATAATATAATATAATATGATTTAATAATAATAATATAATATAATTAATATAATTTAATTTCATATAATATAATATGATTTCATGTAATATCATATCATATAATAAAATTTAATTTCATATAATATAATATAATATAATATGATTTAATAAAATAATAATAATAATATAATTTAATTTCATATAATTTAATTTCATATAACATAATATAATATAATATAATAATATAATAATATTATAATAATATAATAATAATATAATAATAATATAACATAATAATAATATAACATAATAATATAATAATTTATTTATATATTTTATGTTTAATAATATATATATATACATATATATATACATAGATGTACACACATATTTAAGTCATGGGTGAAGTAACTGGGGCCACGACAACCACTTACGATTGTTGGGATGCTCCTCCAAGTAACCCAGTTGCAACAACTTCGCTCGGCTCAGGGCGATCTGGGTCAAACCTTCTGCTTCTGCGACGTAGGAAACTACAAAGATCCGTCGGATAGCATCCCTGTGGGCACGGTGCTACCATGCCTCGCCTGTGAGAGCGTGATTCCGGGCAGCACCACCTTGTACCCCAACTCGCGCTACAGCCATGAATGCGTCTGCCCCACAGGACGCTTGGAGATGAATATTTTTTGGTCATGAGGGGTAGGGGCTGATAAAAAACATTGTGGAATCCACTAGTTTCAGGGGGTCAGGTCGCAGTTTGGGTTGTTTTCTGAAAGAAATAGGAAATTGGAAACCAATTTTTTTCCATCCTGGCTGTTTGCACATGGACAAACTCTGGAGCGCATGAGCAGCGGTCAAAGACATGTGGAACTAGGATGAACTGGGAATATTCAGGGACGGTCGCATGTTAGTTAAGATTCAGATCAAAGACTCGAGTGTCCAAGCATTTCCTAGTGAGTTTGACCAATTTCCGGCATAACAAAACAAATTGGAATTGAAGTCACATGACACTTAAGAGTCCCTCAAGAAACAACCATCATTTTGCTGAGAATTTTTTGTTTTGCCACCCCATTGATCAATGAATGGTCAGCTGGCTTGGGCCGAGAGTATCACGACGGAGGTCCTCGAGGATTTCAGCGGGCTCCACCAGCCAACGATTCCCAAGCAGAGGCCAATCTTCTGTCTAGAATTATAGTGGCCTCACAGCGTCCTCACCATAAACTATGATTCATGAGGGGAATGAATAAGCACCTAACATAGCCCAAAACTTGCCTTTTTGTGCCTTTTTCTGGTTTGGAAATTCCATAGTAGACAATCATCAATTTATCACTCATTATCGAGTTCCTACATTTTCCTTTGAAAGAAAATCATGAAACAAATGCAATTTTTGCAGGGAAACACAGAAACATAAATCCCTGGCTTTTCAAAAAACTCAGAGCCCATGGATCTTGAGCCCCTCTTGGCCTTTTTTTTTGGCTCCGCTAGGAACGTATTTTCACCGCTTCAGCGCCAGCAGCGATGCGGGGCACTGCGAGTCCTGCGGCCTTGGCCTGGTCTGTTTGGGCGGCCGGGAGGGGTCGAGCACCAACAGTAGCGCGCCGCACCAGGCAGGGGAGCGGCAGCATTCAATGGCTGACCTTGGATAGGGGTAACCCCAAACTAATGGAAACTTCATAAAATATCATGAAATGTCATAGTTTTAAGTGTGTTTAAGACGTTTGAAGAATTTCGACAGGTTCAACGATGGAGATATTACTCAGTAGAAGTGAGGACATATCACCAGACGGAGATACAACGATAGAATATGATGTGAGATGGTGACACACCTCAGGAGTAGAGAAGGAGATCTAGTGATACATGGTTGGTGCTGTCAGGTACTCTTAATCTTCTATCTTCTTTCGGATAATTATATATCCCCATTAACTGTAAATTTTCAAGGGTCCATTTTAACTGGTTAGTCCCTGTGTTTTCGTGCTACCGGTATATGGGATCTTGGATAGCCCTCATGCTGACCAGTTGGCCATTGATTTCAGCAGGAGTGCTGTGACCCCAAAAAGTTTATCAGGTGGGCGCATGCTGTCAAAAGAACCTGTATCCTATATTTACTATAAAGATATTATACACCTGTAATTTATGGAACGTTCACCTTCGCAAAGCAGGAATTCATGGGGATGTGAATTCCCACCTGGATTTGCCATCCTCAGAGCCACTGCTACCCAGGGCTTCTTGTAAACGTTTACATAGTGGAGAACCCGCCAGTGATCATTTTTCAAACGGGAACCCAATGGAACCCATGGTTTTTTCCACATCTTCTTGGAGCAGTTTACCCCAAGGTAATTTAGGTGTTTGACCTCCACAACTGCCTCATTTGTCCCGGTTTCCCTTGATCTCAGGCCCCCTTGCAGCAAGAGGGCTATGCAGCCGGTGCTCCGGCCTATTCGGGTGGCAGCCCATCGTTCATAGTGGAGTGCAGTAGCAGCCTCACCTGCCCGGGAGGGTTGGCCCTGGGCGCCTGTCCCGGGAGCAACTCGGGCATGGCCTGTGTGGATTGCCTTCCAGATCACTACCAGGACGGGAGTGAAAACTCCAGGAGTGGGGTAGGTTAGTTCACCCCAGTTATAAGTGAACTAATTATTCTACTTACCCTACTGTACCAAGTGGGGTGAATTGCCAAGTGCTGGTGGGACAATAGAATGGTCAGAAGGTGAGAAGATGTGAATGGGAGCGGCCCTGTGATCATGTTGAAAGGCAGCTGGGCACCATTGCCGCTGGAATTGAGCGAAGGGTGGGATGCACTTCCTCGAAGCACTACTGGAAGCTGCAGCCCAACTTAAATGTGTCAATCTACAAACGTTGAGTAGTGCCCATGGCTGTACGTGGGCAAGATATGTCAGCCAACAGAAATCGGACGGCGTTTGTGCTTCAAACTCCCTATAGAGTTTTGACATGTTTTCGGGACTCACAGGTGTTTACGAAAATCTGAAACCTTTTCTTCATTGAACAGAATGAACATATTATAGAAAAGTGTTTGGGGTTGAACATGGAACGCATTTGGACCTTTGACATGTTTTGACCTCTCCGGCTCTGATCTTCAACACGTTTGTCAACAGGACAGGGGTTGGTAAATGTCAAATGTTGATACATTTTAAGGATCTTGAACATCACCTTACATTATTTGTTGTACAGTTATATCATGTTATATCCCCAATAGTCGAGTGATGTTCAACCAGGACATCTACCCCCCAGGAGAATGGACTTTGCTACTCCTGTGCTGAAGCGGGCTTTGCTCTATGGCCTTTGATCATTGCCTTTGTACCTTGACGGTGGCATACAGTGGCCAAGGGCGGGGTTACCGCTTCCGCCCTTAATCAAGTGGGGATGGGTCAACTATGGAATTGCCAAATTTTTGGGGAATAAACATCCATTCACCGTACCTAGGGTGTTTTGTTGGCTGCCAAGTCCCAGCTCAATTTCGCTTCAGAAACTAGGGAGATGCCAGAAAACGTGAGAATTCTACTTGATTCTACTAACACATGGCATCTCCCTCGTGATACTCAAGTCGCTCACGGATCATCTCAATGTGATGGAGCTGAATTCTCCCACAGGTTAGGTGGGGAGAAATGTTGCAAGGATTGCAAGGTGTTCATCCTTTTTTCGCGCCATTCCAGCACAGAAAAGTTGCTTGGATAGCCACAACATGGCTAATTAATGACCATAATGATATAACCGAGTAACAATCAATTTATAGATATAGCGCATATCCGCACAAATATCCACACGATTCCTCACTTCCAATCATTGCACCTCAAAGTATGATTGTTGCTTATCCTCGATGCAACTTTGTCTTGATGTTCATCCTTTTGTTGTCGACTTTGGATGCCTCTGGTGTGTCATGTGGAGAATGTTTCTGGGCAAACTATATACAAGACTAAACAACACGGTAAATGGCGGTTAGTAGGGAGGACTAGCCTGACTAGCCAGTTTGCAACTTTTAACCCAGAAATCAGTGGTCCTTTTACTTGCATAGAAAAAGATGGATGAAACAAAACACTATAGACCTCAGAGACCTTGGCAAAAAAAAAAGCTCTGGTAATCATAGCAATGGGCGATATTTGTGTCTTGTGAAAACCGGATGTAGAAATGGACCGAATGGAGGGTTCTCACTTGCCATTTGCAAATGGTACCTCTCCATAGGGAAATCATGGGAACTCTAGTTAGTTTATGCAAGGTGATATCCACCCTGTCCTAAACCTTAGCATATTCACTTCGAGGCTTCCTCCAAAAATGACCAGTCGCAACCCCAAAATATTCAGCATATGCATATAATATCATATGTGAAGATTGCGGTGCAAGGCCCACGAAGTCCCCACCAATCCAATGCCTGCAAAGGCCGCGGCGCCTTTTCAAGAGGCGTCGCCAAGCGTAGTCAGCTATGGCACATACGTCCCGCCACTG